>JAEEGL017288432.1_pt1 | contig 15708 bp, 18 predicted proteins | sample 9134231 | NCBI WGS metagenome assembly JAEEGL01 (sample SAMN16246548, study PRJNA631951) | gut metagenome | biome: gut microbiome; feature: rumen; material: fiber-attached | host: Bos | place: Iran: Karaj | collected 2018-10
GTTGGAAGGCCATTATCTACAATGGAAAGGAGTTCTACCAGAGCAAGAGCTACGAGATTAATCCTATCCTCGACCGTGTTGGTGGTGGTGACTCATTCTCTGGTGGTCTAGTTTATGGTTTAATGACTAAGTCTACTCAAGGTGAAGCTCTTGAATTCGCAGTTGCTGCATCTGCATTAAAGCATACAATCAACGGAGATTACAACTTAGTATCTGTTAAGGAAGTTGAATCTTTAGCTGGTGGTAATGCTAACGGACGTGTTCAACGTTAATTAAAAGAATAACTAGCTTTAAGAAGTGCCACTATTTTGTGGCACTTTAAGAGCGTATTAGAGGTACTATTATGAAAATCGGAGTTAGAGTCCATGATTTTGGAAAATCAGATGCTAAAACTTTAGCTAAAAAAGCTAAAGCAATTGGATTTGATGGCGTTCAATTAGTTTTAAATAAGGCAATAGAGGGTGAATCTGGCCTAGCTGGAACATTATCTAAAGAAAAGGCTAATGCCTTTTATAATGACTTCAAGAACGAAGGATTAGATATTTTTATGCTTGGTGCATATTTTAATCCTGTTCATTCTGATAAAGAAAAGGTAAGATCATTAACCGAAAAATTTAGAGAGCATTTAAAATTCATGAATGATTTCCATGCTGGCTTCGTAGGAAGTGAAACAGGATCATTCAATGATGATAAATGGACATATAATCCTTTAAACAGAACTGAAGAAGCCTTCCAAGAGGTTAAAAGAATCTTCAAGGATTTAGCTAATAGTGCTGAAGAATATAATGCTAAAATAGCATTAGAAGGTGCCTTTGGTCACTGTATGTGGGAGCCAAAGAAGCTTAAGAGACTTGTAGATGAAATAAATTCAGATACAGTTTATTACACAGTTGATATTTACAATTATTTATCTAATGAAAATTATAATGATCATACAAAGATTTTTGATGAATGCATTGAATTATTCAATGATAGAATTGTAATATTCCACATCAAAGATTATGTAATTGAGGATGGCAATTTAAAACAATGCTGTATTGGTAAGGGTAATATGAATTTCGATTACATGTTACCAATAATTAAGCAAAAATGCCCTAATGCATACCTAGTATTTGAGGGATCAAAGCCTGAGGATATGCAATTCTCATATGATTTTATAACTAAAAAATTAGAAAATTGTTAAGAGGAGTATAAAATGAAATTAGATGTAAGATACGCAAATCATCCTGATGATTCAAAAAATTATGATACTACATTATTAAGACATCATTATTTAATTGAAAAAGTATTCGAACCAGATGATATTTTATTAACTTATTCACATCAAGATAGAATTATTGCTGGTGGTATCATGCCAGTTAATATGGCTTTAAAGCTTGAAGGCTCAAGCGAAATGAGAGCTAAATATTTCTTAGAGCGTCGTGAAATGGGATTCATCAACATTGGTGGCGAAGGAAAAGTTAAAATTGATGGTAAAACATATGACATCAAGCATAAAGATGGTATGTATATCGGTCTTGGTGTTAAGGATATCGAATTCTCATCAAATGATAGAAAGAATCCTGCAAAATTCTATATGACATCATCACCAGCTCATAAGACATACCCTACAGTATATATTGCTTATACTAAAGAAAATTTAAATGCTTTCAAGGGCGATATTAAGGCTGTAGAGTGCATTCACCAAGAATTAGGTGATGAAGCTCATATGAATAAGAGAATTATTAACAAATATATTAACACTGCAATTATTGATTCATGTCAATTAGCAATGGGTATGACTGCATTAGCTACAGGCTCATGCTGGAATACAATGCCTTGCCATACTCATGAAAGACGTATGGAGGTATATTTCTATTTCGACTTCCCAGCTGAAGATAGAGTATTCCATTTAATGGGTAAGCCAGATGAGACTAGACACATCGTTATGGCTCCAGAGCAAGCAGTAATTTCACCAGCATGGTCTATCCATGCAGCATCTGCAACAATGAATTATACATTCATTTGGGGTATGTGTGGTGAAAACCAAGATTATGATGATATGGATCATATCAAAACATCTGATTTAAAATAGTTAAAATGGTAAGTCTACCTTTAAAAGACAAAAAATTAGGAGGAAAAAAATTATGAATATGAATGATTTTAGACTAGACGGCAAAGTTGCTCTAGTTACAGGTGCATCATATGGTATCGGATTCAACATTGCTTCAGGCTTCGCTGCTGCAGGTGCAACTATCGTTTTCAACGATATTAAGCAAGAATTAGTAGACAAGGGCTTAGAGGCTTATGCTGCAGCTGGTATTAAGGCTCATGGTTATGTTTGTGACGTAACTGATGAAGATGCAGTAAATGAAATGGTTGCAAAAATCGAGAAGGAAGTTGGAGTTATCGACATTTTAGTTAACAATGCTGGTATTATCAAGAGAATACCTATGATTGAAATGACTGCAGCTCAATTCCGTCAAGTAATCGACGTAGATTTAAATGCTCCATTCATCGTTTCTAAGGCAGTTATCCCTGGAATGATTAAGAAGGGACATGGAAAGATCATTAACATTTGTTCAATGATGTCTGAATTAGGCCGTGAAACTGTATCTGCATATGCAGCTGCAAAGGGTGGTCTAAAGATGTTAACTAGAAATATCTGTTCTGAATATGGTGAATTCAATATTCAATGTAATGGTATTGGACCTGGTTATATCGCTACACCACAAACTGCACCACTTCGTGAAAGACAAGCTGATGGATCTCGTCATCCATTCGATTCTTTCATCTGTGCTAAGACTCCAGCTGGACGTTGGTTAGAGCCAGAAGAGTTAGCAGGACCAGCAGTATTCCTAGCATCTGATGCTTCAAATGCTGTAAATGGACATATTTTATATGTTGATGGTGGTATCTTAGCTTATATTGGTAAGCAACCTAAATAATTTAAGATAAAATAATTTGGGTATGAATAAATAAAAAGCTTCATACCCTTTTATTTTTACGAGGTAGGAAAATGGAAGATTTAAGTTTAGAAGAATTAGAAGTATTAGAGGATTTATTAAAGACTGAAATCATGGAAACAACTATGCTTAAAAAAGAAGTTGATGAAAATGATAAGGAAGAATTAATCGAATATCTAGATACTTTAAAGTCAATTCAAACAAAATTATTCTCAAAAAAGTAGAATATAAACTTTTTTTGATAAAAAGATTTGACACAATATATATTTTAATATATAATACTTTTGTTGTAACATGCACCACATAGAAAAGGTTTAAATGATTTAATAATCTACCTTAATAGTGTGTCTTAAAAAATAACAAGGAGGTAACACGACATGTATGCAATTATAGAAACTGGTGGAAAGCAAGTTAAAGCTGAAGTAGGCGAGTTCATTTTCGTAGAAAAGTTAGAAGTTGCTGAAGGTGAAACTTATACTTTCGACAAGATCGTTTTAGTATCAGGTGATGAAACTAAGGTTGGTGCACCATATGTTAAGGGTGCTACAGTAACTGCAAAGGTTGAAAAGCACGGAAGAGGAGAGAAGATTACAATCTTCAAGTATCGTCCTAAAAAGCATTCAGCTTCAAAGAAGGGTCATCGTCAAGCATATACTAAGTTAAAAGTAGAAGCAATTAATGCTTAATTACAATGACTACATATAGCATTAAATACAAAGGTAATGAAGTAACTATTGAGGTTAAAGGACATGCTGAATATGCCGATAAGGGATATGATATAGTTTGTGCTTCAATTTCAATGGCATGTATAATGACAGCCAATCTAATCGATAAAATCAAAGAAATCCGTTACAACATTTTAGATTTGGTATGCCAAGATGGATATTTTAGATTACAAGTTAAGCAATCTGATTCATTAACTCAATCAATAGTTGATAACTTTGTTGAGACATTAGATGAATTACAAAAACAATATCCAAAATATATTAAAATTATAAGCTAGGAGGATTTCAAACATGTTATTAAATATTAACATTCAGTTATTCGCATCTAAAAAAGGTGTAAGTTCTACTAAGAACGGCCGTGATTCTGAAGCTAAGAGATTAGGCGCTAAGGTTTCTGATGGTGAAGTAGTAACTGCAGGTTCAATTTTATATCGTCAAAGAGGTACTAAGATTTTCCCAGGTAATAATGTTGGCCGTGGAGGCGATGATACATTATTCGCTAAGGTAGCTGGTACTGTAAAATTTGAACGTAAGGGTAAGGACAAAAAGCAGGTTTCTGTTTACCCAGTCGCTGAATAATAAGATTTGTTTAAAATGCCCAAAATTATTTTTGGGCTATTTTTTCTCTATTAGGAGGATAATTTATGTTTATTGATCAAGCAAAAATGGAACTATATGGTGGCAAAGGCGGAGACGGTATTGTTGCCTATAGAAGAGAATTAAAAGTTGAATATGGTGGTCCATTTGGCGGAAATGGTGGAAATGGCGGCTCTATTATATTTAAGGGCAGTAATGGTATGTCAACATTACTAGATTTAAAATATAATACAGTATTAAAGGCTATTGATGGTGAAAGAGGAAAGAATAAAGGTATGTATGGTAAGAATGCTGAAGATACATACGTATTAGTTCCTGTTGGAACAACTATTTTCGATCAAGACACAAATAAAGTAATCGGAGACATCACTAAAGACGGCCAGGAGGTCCTTGTTTGCAAGGGAGGACGTGGCGGTAGAGGAAATATGTCTTTCGCTTCAAATACGCTAAAATGCCCTGATTTCTGCGAAAAAGGAGAACCAGGTGAACATAAATACGTAAGATGTGAGTTAAGAGTACTTGCCGATTGCGGACTTGTAGGCTTCCCAAGCGTTGGAAAATCTACTTTAATCTCTGTTTGTTCTAACGCTAGACCTAAAATTGCTGAATATCATTTCACTACATTACAACCTAATTTAGGTATGGTTAGATTAGATGATGGAAGAGACTTCGTTATGGCTGACCTTCCAGGTATTATTGAAGGAGCTCATAATGGTGCTGGCTTAGGTCTTGAATTCTTAAGACATATCGAAAGATGTAGAGTAATTGTTCATGTAATCGATATGGCTGCCACAGATGGAAGAAATCCATATGATGATTATATAATAATCAACAACGAGCTAAAGGAATATAAGATGAATTTATCAAAGAGACCTATGATCGTTGTAGCTAACAAGATGGATATGCCACAGGCAAAAGAAAATTTAGCTGAATTTAAGAAGAAAGTAGATTGTGAAGTAATTGAAATTTCAGCCTTAACTAAGGAAAATGTTAAGGAATTATTATATAAGATTGCTGATACATTAGAAAACACTGAAGAATTCTCAATCTTTGAAGAGGATGAATTAGATGTTGTTGAATACAACCTTAATGAAGAGGATGAATTCTTTATCATTGAAAAAGATGATGATGGTGTATATAATGTTTCAGGAAAGAAGCTAAAGAGAATATTTGATATGACTGATTTTGATTCTGAAACTGCAAGATTTAGATTCGCTAGACAATTAAGAACTTATGGTCTAGATGATAAGCTAAGAAAGCTTGGAGTTAAGAACGGAGATACAGTTAGAATATTTGATTTTGAATTTGAATTTATAGAATAGGCAGAAATGCCTATTTTTTATTAACTTTATGTTAATAATAAGCATTCTAATTGTTGAAAATGCTCTTCAAAAATAGTAAAATAAAATTAGGATTTTGCAAATTTTTAAAATACTGTGGAGGTATCTATATGGTTGAATATGAAATCAGAGGCAACATGGTTGTCATTACAGGCTGTTCAAAGGACGAGGTTAACCTTGATTTACCTGATGATATTGAAGACAAGCCAGTTGGTAAAATAGAAGCTAATACATTCAATAATATGACTAATATTAAAAGAGTAGTAGTTCCAGGAACATGTAAGGTTATCGGTGCTTACGCATTTGCCGCATGCTCTAACTTGGAAGAAGTTATTATTGAAGAGGGCGTTGAAACAATTGAGGACTGGGCATTCATTAGCTGTAATATTACAACTATTAGATTACCACAATCTTTAAGAAACGTTGGAAACAATGCATTCCTTGGAAACACAATCAAATCTGATGTTGATGAATTCATGGAAAAGATGAGTAGTATGAGAAGACCTAAAAACCATACTAATAATAAATGCTTTGTATTCCCAATTGAAATGTTAGGTGCTAAAGATAAAATTAAAGATGATTTTATCCAAGCAGAAAGTAAATATGTCGATTCACAATTCGATCAAGTAGAAATGGGAAATATCACAAATCAAGATATGGATATTCCTTTCTTATATGATGGACAAGAATTCGTTATTGCAGTATATAACAGAAAGCCACTAGAAAGCTTAAAGGTTGAGCTTGCAAGTGAAAATAATACAACAATTGGTTTATATTCAGAAAACGATCCTGAATATTTAACACTTCGTGCAAACATCTTAACAAAGGGTCAATTTATCACTGCATTTGCATTCAAGGCTCCATACCTAGAGGCAGTAGAATTCAAGTGCTTAGGTATTGATTCACTTCAATCTGAAGGTATGTATTATTATTTCTTACATATGAAGGCTGAATTATCATGCTTCGGTAACGGTAATTTAGATAATGAATTTGCCTTAAATCAATATAATGATTTATTATTTAAGTTCAGAACTAAATATGCTAATCAAAAACTAAGTGATGAACAAATTCAATTCGTTGAGAATGGATTTGCTGAAAAGATTTTAGTTACTATGGAAGGATTCTTAACACAATTAGATGGTTCACCTAGATTATTATATTTAATGAACTTATTTAAAGTATTATTAGAGGATCCAAATCTAGATTCTGAAAAGCAAAATAAGCTAAGTGAATTATATCAAACATTCCTAATGAATGCATATAATGACCTAAAGGGTATTGAATCATTAACTAAGATAGCATTTGATGATATCGATGACATCATCGTTCAAATAGAAGAAATTATGCAATTAAGTCATTATAATATCGGTGAAAAATATGACGTTCAATTAACTGACTCAGTTGGTAACCCAATCGATATTAATGATGCAAAAAATATGAAGTCTAACTTCATTAATCTAGAACAAAACTATAAACTTCATGGAGACTATTTATATTACATCTACAATGAAGCTCGTCAAATGAATCAAGAATTCAGTATGATGCAATATGAAAGCTACAAGCAAAATGAAGAGGAAGTGAACTAGATGTCTAAGCCTACAATCGCAATAATGTATGACTTCGATAAAACATTATGCACAACAGACATGCAAGAATATGATTTCATTAAGAATTTAGGTATGACTCCATCAGAATTCTGGGGTGAATGCTCTAAATTAACTGAAAAGAATGAAATGGATAAGATTTTAGCATATATGTATGTAATGATTAAAATGTGTAGAGATAAGCATATACCACTTACTAGAGAATATCTAAATAATTGTGGTAAAAATGTTGTTCTATATAAAGGAGTTTCTACATGGTTTAACAGAATCCAAAATTATGCAGACAAAATAGGTGTTAATGTTGAGCACTATATAATTTCATCTGGTATTACTGAAATTATAGAAGGAACATCTATTGCAAAACATTTTAAGCATATCTATGGCTGTAAATTTATTTACAATGAATTTGGTGATGCATTATGGCCAGGGCTTGCAATCAATTTCACTTTAAAAACACAATTCATATTTAGAATTGCTAAAGGAGTTTTAGATGTAAGAGATGATGATAATTTAAATAAGCATCAAAACAGCAAAAAAATTCCTTTTGAGAACATGATCTACATTGGTGATGGACAAACTGATGTACCATGTATGAAGCTATTAAAGGATAAGGGTGGTAAATCAATTGCCCTATATCCATCATTAAATAAACGTAAACAAGCATTAAAGCTTGTTGAGGATGAAAGAATTAACTATGTTTGTGTCGCTGACTATTCTCAAAATTCAACATTAGAAAAAATAGTAAAGCTAATGATGGATTCAGTTGCTACATTAAATGAGCTAAAGGAAAAAGAACAAAAGCAAATACAAGCATTTATAAAAGCTAGTGAGGCATAAAATGAAAATTAATTTTTACAATAACTCGAATGAAAAGGTATGGAAATACCAAAGATTAATAAAAAGAATCTTTAAAACAATCAATAGAAAGGATTCATTCAATCTAATCTTTGTTACTGAAGAAGAAATTCAACAAATCAACAAAGAATATAGAAATAATGATAAAGTAACTGATGTAATTTCATTTGCTGCAATCGATGATAATGATAGATCTGATTTCTATTCATTAGGTGATATTTTCATTTGTGTTAAAAGAGCATATTCTCAAGCAAAAGACTATGGTCATAGTGCAGCAAGAGAATTTGCATTCCTAGCTGTTCATGGCTATCTTCATTTATGTGGCTTTGATCACATGACTAAAGAAGATGAAGAAGTTATGTTTAAAATTCAAGATGATATTTTAAATAAGGCAGGTATTAAAAGATAATGTATGACAAAAACATGCTACTAGATATGGCATTAGTTGCTAGATGCAATGCATATGCACCATATTCTAAATTTAAGGTTGGTGCTGCTATATTACTATCAAATGGGAAATATATCACAGGATGCAATGTTGAAAATTCATCATATGGATTAACAAATTGTGCTGAAAGAACTGCATTATTCAAATTAATAAGCGAAGGCTATACAAAGGGTGATGTAGTTGCTATGTGTATAACTGGTGAGGCTGATGATGTTATTTACCCTTGTGGAGCATGTCTTCAGGTTATGTCAGAGCTATTAAAGGATGACACACCTATTTTATTAACAAACATTAATAGAAGAATGAAGGAAACAACAGTATCTGAATTATTACCATATCAATTTACAATAAAGGATTAAAATATGAATATTGATACATATAAATCAGGCTTTGTGGCTATTATAGGTAGACCAAATGTTGGTAAATCAACATTTCTAAATAAAATAATCGGTAAAAAGATAGCTATAATGTCAGACAAGCCTCAAACAACTAGAAACAAAATATTAGGTATTAAGACTACTGATACATATCAAATAGCATTTACTGATACACCAGGCATCCATAAGCCAACAACCGAGCTTCAAAAGAGAATGGTTAACGCAAGCTATGATGCTACCTCAGGAGTAGATGCTATTATTTTTATGACTACACCAGTTAAAGAAGTATTACCTGGAGATCAAATTATCATAGATAATTTAAAGAAGACTAGAATACCTGTTTATTTAGTAATTAATAAGGTAGATCAATTAAAGAAATTTAATGATATTGACCTAACGATTGCTAAATATATGGATTTATATCCATTCCAAGGTATTTTCCCTATATCAGTCCTAGAAGATAAGAATGTAGATGTATTATTAGATACATTAGTTAAGGCATTACCTTTTGGACCTAAATTTTATCCTGATGATATGATTTCAGATCATTCTGAAAGATTCTTAATTGGTGAATTAATAAGAGAAAAAATCTTATTATTAACAAAAGAAGAGGTTCCTCATTCAATTGCTGTAACAGTAGATTCTATGAAACAATCAGAAGAAAACCCTGAATACATGGATATCTATGCTACAATTTATGTTGAAAGAGATAGTCAAAAGAAAATCATAATAGGTCATAACGGAGATTTAATTAAGACAATTAAAGAAAAATCAAGAAATGATATTAAAAAATTAATTAATTCTAAATGTCATCTTGATTTATGGGTTAAGGTTAAAAAGGATTGGAAGGATAGACCTAATGATTTAAATAATTTAGGCTATTCAAAGGACGATTTCTAAAATGAAAAATGAAGGAATAATTATTAAGACTATTCCTTACAAGGAAACCTCTAAAATTGTTTATCTTTACACAAATGATGGAATTAAAAGCGTTAAAGCATTAGGTGCTAAAAAGCCTAAAAATAACAGCTTTGGCTTTGGAGAAATAGGAAACATTGTATCATTTATCGCATCTGATTCATCATTTCCTACTATAAGCGAATATGAAATTATATATTCTTCATATAAACTAACAGAAGATTTTAATTCTATAATGGCATTAGGAAAGATTATTGAATTATTAAATTATTTACCTGAAGATTCTATTCATTATCGTATTTATCCCTTTATAAAGGATATAATTATGAATATAGATAAAAATCCTCTTAAGGCACTTACAATCTATTTGATTAAAATGACATATAATTTTGGTGTTTCACCTAAATTAGATTCATGTATAATATGTGGTAATAATAATGTAATAGATTTTGATGTGAGACTTGGTGGAGCTATTTGTAATAATCATTCAAATAACGATAATTATTTATTAAAACTAATGGTTGAATATTACAAAGAAAAAAAGAAAATAGAAGAATATAATGATTATGATTTTAAAAAGGTATTAGAATATTTAAATGAATATTATTTAATACATACTAATATTGATTTAAAAATTAGATGGTGAGATTATGAAAATTGATTTTAATAATATTAATTCAGAAATTAAAAATAATTTTAACAATGGTGAAAAATATTTTGATGTTAAAACATATACTGATGGAACTAATAAAATAATGTATGGTAAATTAATCCCAGGAGCGTCTATTGGGTTACATACTCATACAGAAAATGCTGAAATAATATATGTTATAGAAGGTTCTGGTAAAAACATTTGTGATGGAAAAGAAGAAAGATTAAATGCTGGTGATGCCCATTATTGTCCTAAAGGATCTTCACATACATTTATTAATGACACAAATGATGATTTAATATTTTTCGCAACAGTAGTAAAACAATAAAAGCCAATCAAATTGGCTTTTTATTTTTCATTTAATTTCTTTTCTAAATATTCAGGTAATTCTTCAATTATTTTATATTTAGATATACCTAATTTCATTAATGAATTCTTTAATGTAGTTTCGGCAACAAATTTATCTGCATCTTTGCATAAAAGTAAGCCTATTGTTGGATCATCTCTATCCGTTTTTTCTAATGTATCAACAGCGTTAACATAAAATATCAATTGTCCTAAGTGTTCAGGTTTAAATTTACCTATCTTTACTTCAATTACTACATATGCATGTATCTTTGTATGATACATTAATAAATCTATATAAAAATCTTCATCACTTGGTGTATTTAATTTATATTCTTTTCCAACCAATGAAAATCCAGGTCCTAGTTCATTTAAGAATTTAATGATATTATCAATCATTTGATTCTTTAAATCTTTTTCGGTATTTAAATTATTCTTATCAATAAAATCGAAAACATAAGTATCTTTAAATAATTCATTCAATGAACCATCAGTTTTAACAACTTTAGAAGTATCTGGATCTATTAAAGATCTTTCATATGATTTCATAGCTATTTGATTCAATACCATAGATCTAGACCAACCATATTTATGTGTGGCATTAATGTAATATAGCATTTCCTCATGTGACTTAGATTTATAAATAATTTCAACAAGCGTAAACCATGGTATTAATTTGTCAGCAAGTTGCTGACCAAATTCATCTTTTGAAAATTCATTAGCAAATCTAAGCATATATTTTAGGTTTTGAGTTGAATAACCCTTTCCATATTCTTTTAAATCATTTGATAATCTTTCAATATATTTATTACCCCATTTCTTTCTTTGATTAATAATAGTACCTATTTGATAATAAGTAATTATCATTTGACTATTAACAATAACCATAGCTTTATTTTGGTTATTTTTAATAGTTTCTTTGATTTTTTGTAAATCAAAAATATAATCTTTTTCAATTAATTCATTCATTTGAATTTTCACCCCTCATATAATATTAGTCAAAATATGATGAAAAATTGAAAAAAAGTTAAAAAATTTTTTTAAAATAGTTTTGCTTTTGTGTTATTTTTTCCTTTAATAATATAATAATAGATTTATAATACAATACGAAAGAGAGGTAATGATCATGACTAAAGAAGAACGTCAATTAAAAAAGCGTGACATGATTTTAAATGGAAACATTTTAAAAACTATTATAGTCATTTCATTACCAATTCTATTTTATAATGTATGTAATTACCTATATGGTATATATGATATGATGATTGTTCAAGTTGCGCATATTGGTGAAGCTGCAGATGTTGTAATACTTGATCAAATTAAAAATATGATTCAAACATTTGGTGGAGCTATTGCTACAGGAGGAGGAATCCTAATTGCTAAAAAGATAGGAGAAAAAGATATTGAAGGTGCAAGAAAAGCATCTAATACATTCTTTACGATTGCCCTAATTATTGCCTCACTTACTTTACTTTTTATTCCTCTAGCCGTTCCTTTCTTGCAACTTTTAAAAACTGATAAGTCAACAATTGATAATGCTTTAGGATATTTTAATGTTCAAATGATAAATCTATTTATAATGACATTAAATTCATGTTTTATTGCTTTAGAAAAATCAAAAGGAAATACTTTTAAAATATTTATTTTAAATTTAGGTGTTATTGCTATTAAAATTGGTTTAACTACATTATTCGCTTTTGGTCCATTTGAAGGTGTAACAATAACTTGGCTTGCTGTTGCGACGCTAATTGCTCAAGGCTTTATGATGATTATAATGGTAATAATATCTATATTACCATCTAACATATTAAGAATTACACCAAGAAGTTTAAATTTAAAGAAGGAATATTTACTAATTATCCTTAAATTATCTCTTCCTGTATTTATTGGAAGATTCTTATTCCACTTTGGTAAGGTAGCACTAAATTCAATGGCTACAGAGCACTATGGAAAGACAGTTGTAGGTGCCCTTGGTATATCAAATACTATGGCAGGTCTTCCTACTAATATGATTAACTCATTTGAAGATGGTGGATCAACTATTGTAAGCCAAAATTTTGGTGCTGGAAATGGAAGAAGAATTAAAAGATTTTATTTGATTAATATGATATTAGTTTCAACAATATCTTTAATTTCTGTAATAGTATTATTCTTATTAAAAGAACCTGTTGCGAAATTCTTTGCAGGAAATGATGAAGAATATAGAGTAATTATTGTAAATATCTTTAAATGGGAAATACTAGATGTCTTATTTACAGGTATAGCTGGTGCTTCAAATGCTATATTCTATGGCTTTGCCAAGACAAGAATTACAAGTGTTATGTCAATGGTAAATCTATTTGGATTTAGAATTCCTACTATTATGTTATTGATGTATGTGGTTCACTATAATTATGAAGCATGTGGTATCGCAATGTTTGTATCTAATACAGCGGCAGGAATTATAACATTCTCTTTATGTCTATACTTTATGCTTACAATTGAGAAAAATGAAAGATATAAGCTTCTTTTTCCCACTAATGAATTGACAACAACCTAAAATAATATTAAAATAGTTGCATAGCGTTGAAATGAAGGAGTATCCTTATAATTTATTCTAGAGAAGATATGGTTGGTGAAAATATCTATAATTATAAAGAGAAGGTAGTCATGGAGCTTAAATGATGAGAAACATAGATTAGTCATTTACGTGAACTCGCGTTAAGAGAAATGAAGAGCTAGATATTTATATCTAGAACCAAGGTGGTACCGCGGCTATGTCGTCCTTAGAATATTTTTCTAAGGACTTTTTTTATGAGAATAGCAGGAAAAAGATTATTAATCAGAGAAATAACATTTAAAGATGACAATGATTTTTTTGAATATGCTAAAAGGGATGAGGTAGGTCCTGATGCTGGGTGGAAGCCAATTCCAACAATCGAGGTGGCAAGACGAGTCATCGCATCCTATATTTTAGCTAAGGATGTCTTCGCTATTGAGCTAATAGAGGAGAAAAAAATGATTGGTACTATATCTATTTATAATTATGGTATTAGAAAATATAACAAGGTTAAGCAATTAGGCTTTTCTTTAAATCCAGATTATTGGAATAAGGGTTATATGACTGAGACAGTAAAAATGGTAATTGATTATATCTTTAACAACACTGATTGTGAGGTTTTAGAGGTCGGTCACCATAGTGATAATTATAAAAGTAAAAGAGTAATAGAAAAATGTGGATTTTTATATGATGGAAGATTATGTAAATATAAAAAGCTATATGATGGAAGGCTAGTAGACGCAGACTTCTATTCAATGACTAAAGAAGATTATGAAAGGATGAAGAGATATGAGCAAGGAATTAAAGCCTAAATATGATTTTAATGAAGTAGAACAAGGTAAATATGATTTTTGGTTAAAGGGTGGATTCTTTGAGGCAGGAGATAAATCAAAGGAGCCATTTACAATTGTTATTCCACCACCAAATGTTACTGGTAAGCTTCATTTAGGACATTCATGGGATACAACATTACAAGATATTATTATAAGAAGAAAAAGAATGCAGGGCTATGATGCATTATGGCTACCTGGTATGGACCATGCTGGTATTGCAACACAAGCAAAGGTAGATGCTAAGCTTAAAGAACAAGGCATTTCAAGATATGATATAGGTAGAGAAGCATTCTTAAAGGAAGCTTGGAAATGGAAAGAAGAATATGCTAAAACTATCCATTCTCAATGGGCTGCCTTAGGATTATCACTAGATTATACAAAAGAAAGATTTACATTAGATGAAGGCTTAAATAAGGCTGTAAATCATGTATTTATTACTTTATATAATAAAGGATTAATATATCAAGGTGAAAGAATTATTAACTGGGACTGCCAAGCTAAAACAGCATTATCAAATATTGAGGTAGAGCATCAAGATGATGAAGGTGCATTCTATTATTTCAATTATCCATTTGTTGATTCAGAAGGTGCTGTAACTATCGCTACAACAAGACCAGAAACAATGTTTGCTGACCAAGCAGTAATGGTTAATCCAAATGATGAAAGATATAAATCATATATTGGTAAAAAAGTAAGAATTCCTGGTACTGATATCATTATTCCAGTTATTGCAGATGAATATGTAGATATCGAATTCGGTACTGGTTGTGTTAAGGTTACACCAGCACACGATCCTAACGACTTCGAAGTAGGTAAAAGACATAATTTAGCTATGCCACTTTGTATGAATGATGATGGTACAATGAATGAAATGGCTGGCAAATATAAGGGTATGGATAGATTTGAATGCCGTAAGGCATTAATCAATGACCTTAAGGCTGAAGGCTTATTCATTAAAGAAGAAAAAATGATTCACTCTGTTGGTCATAGTGAAAGAACAGGTGTAGTTGTTGAGCCTAGATTATCTAAACAATGGTTTGTTAAAATGGATATTTTAGCAAAACAGGTATTAGAAAATGATGAATATAGATTCGTACCTGAAAGATTTAAACAAACATTAGAGCATTGGTTAACTGATATTCAAGATTGGTGTATATCTCGTCAGCTATGGTGGGGTCATAGAATTCCAGCTTGGTACAAAGATGACGAAGTTAAAGTACAAGTTGAATGCCCAGGTGATGGATGGAGACAAGATGAAGATGTATTAGATACTTGGTTCTCAAGTGCACTTTGGCCATTCTCAACTCTTGGCTGGCCAGAAAAGACAGACCTATTAGATCGTTATTATCCAACTAATGTATTAGTTACAGGATATGATATTATTTTCTTCTGGGTTGCAAGAATGTTATTCCAAGGCGTTGAATTTACAAAGCACGCACCATTTAAAGATATTTTAATCCATGGTTTAATTCGTGATAGCCAAGGAAGAAAGATGTCTAAATCATTAGGTAATGGTGTTGACCCATTTGA
>JAEEGL010157509.1_pt1 | contig 15707 bp, 10 predicted proteins | sample 9134231 | NCBI WGS metagenome assembly JAEEGL01 (sample SAMN16246548, study PRJNA631951) | gut metagenome | biome: gut microbiome; feature: rumen; material: fiber-attached | host: Bos | place: Iran: Karaj | collected 2018-10
CGCGAAGACGGGAAGAATTTCCAGCTTATCAGCCTCGATGGCATCGTCGGTTTCATCAAACAGCAAATCCAAGCGGAATTTGACAAATACAACGTTTGAGAACCATGCGTACGATCCTTCTCACAATCCTATCCATCTCATTAACCTTTTTTGCGCAGGAAACCATGAAAGACACCATCACCGTAATCTCATACAATATCCATCACGGCGAAGGAATGGACGGCAAGCTTGATCTGCAGCGCATCGCCGACGTCGTCAAACGTGAAAATCCGGACGTCGTCGCCTTCCAGGAAGTCGATGTGAACATCAAACGCACCGGGCGGATCGACGAAGCCACGATGCTAGGCGAACTGACGGGTTACAAGCCGTTCTTCGGCAAAGCCATCCCGCTGACGGGCGGCGAATACGGCAATGCCATCATCACGAAAGATCCGGGAGCCGTTGTCGTGAAACACCTTCCGCTTCCTGGCAAGGAGCCTCGTTGCATGTTCGCCGTCCAGGTGAAAAGCGCGAAAGGCACGCCGTTCGTGTTCGCCTGCACGCATTTGTGTCTTGCCGAAGAAAACCGCCTGAAATCCACCGAGATCATCGCGGAATGGGTCAAGGGACTGGACAAGCCCGCCATCCTCGTCGGCGACATGAACTGCACGCCCACCTCCGCCCCCTATAAGGCCTTCGCGGAAACGTGGGACACCACATGGGGCGACAAACCGCAGCCGACCCACCGCGCCGACAAGCCGCGCTCTTCCATCGACCACTGCTTCACCTTCCCGAAACAGGCTTGGGAAGTCGCTGAAATCAAAGTCATTGAGGAACCGGTCGCCTCCGACCACCGCCCTATCAAGGTCACCCTTATCCTTAAGTAACAACCAAAGGCTCAGATCATGACTGAATGCCGTATCTACAATACTTTTGGCAATCTCCTGGCCACGTTTGACACCAACACCATGGGGCCGGTCATCACGATCGGACGCTCCTCCAAATGCACGGTCAGCCTGAAAGGCATGGTGGACACCACCGTGAGCCGAGAACATCTCGTCATGGAACGCATGCTCAACAAGTGGACCGTCACGAACAAAAGCCGCTTCGGCATGTTCAAGTCCGGTATAAAATATGTCACGACGGAGTTGGAGGAAGGTGATATCATCCGTTTTACCAAACTGTTCCTCTGCTTTGGCAAAACCGCCCAGCCAGCCGCCTACGACATTTCATGGACCATCGAAGGCGAGGAAGCCCCGCAACGCGCCGTCCTATGGCCAGGCCTGAACTCCATCGGTGCGTCCAATGACAACTACATCACAGTCCGCACGCCGGATGTATCCCGTATCCACGGTTACATCAACGTTTTAAGCGACCGAATTACATACAAGCCCGCAACGTCTGAAAACCCGTCCTTCTTGAACGGAGAGGAAATCGTCGGCAACGATCCTGTCCAGATCAAGGCGGGAGACGTCATCACGATGGCTGAAACCTCTGTCACGCTGGTGGACGCATACCGCATGCAGACGCATACCGCCAGCGCCATCGCGCAGGCGAAAATGCATCAGAAGTCTTCCGTCTCCAGAGGAGGCTATATCCTGATGGTGACTCTGATCGCCATGGTCATCGTCATTTTCATCATCATGGCTCTCGTCCTCTATCAAATCACCAAACAATAACCGCATAGCCTATCACGACCGTGACCTCCCCAACGGAAAATCCCAATCCCCTTCCAGGCGACGATCAGCAGAAAGTCGCGGGAAGCCTGCTATCATCCAAGGGGAGGCAGGATATCTATTTAAAGCAAATTGCTGAATATCCAAGACTTACAGAGCAAGAGGAGCTTCATTACACACGGCAGTTCTTCGATCAGACGCAATGCTTCATCAAGGAGCTGAAAAAGCATCCACAGATCATCCTCTTCGCGTTGCAAGAACTCGACAACAAGAAAAACGACGTCCGCATCGGTAATTTCATCGAACTGACGGAGAAGCGTGACGCGCCCTTCATCAGGACACAGCTACCGCTTGTCATCGAGCAATTGAAAGAACTGCCTCCGGACGACGCCGACTATGCGGCCCGTTTCGACGACATCATCAAGAATCTCTCGCTTCGACCGGCCTTCTACGAACACTGTCATGAGCTTCTGAAACAAGACGACATCAGGTGGAAATTCATCTCCGACGATGACTGGAACGATGTCAAAAAACGTCTGGACGCCTGTGACAAATCGCGCAAGGAGGCATCCGCCATTCTGGTCGAACGCAGCCTCCGGCTGGTCATCTCCATCGCCCAGAAATATGTCCGAGACGGCGTCTTGCTTGCGGATCTTATCCAGGAGGGAAACATCGGCCTGATGAAAGGCGTCGAAAAGTTCGACTACCGTCTGGGCAACCGTCTGTCAACATACGTCACCTACTGGATCACGCAGGCGATCACACGCTCTTTGACGAACAGCAGCCGCATCATCCGAATCTCCGCCAGCACGCTCAAGCAAATCTCCGCCATCAAGGCGGCCGCCGCCGAGATCCAACAGAAAACTGGCGAAGAGGCTACGCCTGAAGCCATTGCTGATGTCGTCGGTCTCTCCTCCTCGCGTGTCAGCGCCTTGTTGAAAATGGCGGAGCAGCCCATCTCGCTTCAGGCGACGACGGAGCAGGACAAACATCTGGAAGAAACCATTCCCGATACAAACACGCCTGTTCCGCATGCGGAAGCGGATTTCGCCTCCTTGAAGGATTCCATCAAAAAAGCGCTCGCCAATCTGGATTCCCGTGAACGAATCGTTATCATCAAACGATTCGGGCTGGATGAAAAAGAGCCGCTGACGCTTATCCAAGTCGCGGAAATGCTCAATATCTCCAGCGAACGCGTCCGGCAGATAGAAGCCGAAGCCATAAAAAAACTCAGAAGCCCACAGAGTATCCAATTCTTCGAAGGATACAACTAACTAGCCGTCGCTTTCTTCCGACCAAACAAGCCGCACGGCATCCATCGTCATCCATACTCGGAATACAACGACAACCATGCCAGAATTCATTAAGATATTTGGTGCGAAACAGCACAACCTCAAGGGGTTCAATCTTTCCATCCCGCGCGATTCACTGACCGTCATCACAGGTCTGAGCGGCTCCGGAAAATCCTCCTTGGCCTTCGATACGCTCTATGCGGAAGGCCAGCGCCGCTACGTCGAGTCGCTTTCTGCCTACGCGCGAATGTTTCTTGACCGTATGCAGAAACCACAAGTCGATCATATCGAAGGACTTTCGCCCGCCATCGCCATTGAGCAACGCACCGCCTCAAGCTCACCGCGCTCCATCGTCGCGACCACCACGGAAATCTACGACTATCTGCGACTCCTGTACGCCCACGTCGGCATACCGCACTGCCCGCACTGCGGCCGTGTCATCCACCCGCAGTCGGCGGACGCCATCTGCCGCAAGATCGACGCCCTGCCCGCCGGTCTGAAAATCATGATTCTGGCCCCATACGTCAACGGCCGAAAGGGAGAGCATGCGGACATCATCGAAAATATCCGGAAGGATGGCTTCGTCCGCATCCGCCTTGACGGCGAAATCAAATCGCTTGACGACAATTTCAAAATCGCCAAGACGAAACGCCATACAATCGAAGCCGTCGTGGACCGTCTGGTCACAGGAAAAACCAACGGCACACGCCTCACGGATTCCGTCGAACTCGCATTGAAAAAAGGCGACGGCGTTCTGAATCTTCTCGTGGAGGATCCCACTGCGCAAGGCGGTTGGCGTGAAGAGCAGCTTTCCGAACATCTCGCCTGCGTCCATTGCGGCGTCTCCTTCGGCGAACTCCTTCCGCGCAACTTCTCCTTCAACAGCCCCTTCGGAGCCTGCCCGGAATGCGACGGCATCGGCGCCAAACTCGTCTTCCTGCCGGAAGCCATCGTTCCCGATCCGACGCTTTCCATCAAAGACGGCGCCATCCCCCTATGGCGGCGCGGCGGGCACCGCCAGATCATGCTCTACAACCACTACCTCCGCTGTCTCGCCAAGCAGTATGGATTCTCCTTATCCACTCCATGGCAGGACATTCCGGAAGACACACGGCAGATTCTGCTCTATGGTTCCGGAACGGAAATCGTCGTTTTCGACGTCTATATGCGCGGCCGTCTCCACGAATGGCGCAAGCCGTTCGAAGGAATCATCCCGAACCTGCTCCGCCGTTTCGCCGAAAGCGAATCGGAAGACGTCCGCGAACGCCTGCAAGAGCAGATGACCTTCGTCAAATGCCCTGTCTGCAATGGCGCACGCCTCAAGCCCGAATATCTCGCCGTCACCATCAACGATCTGAACATCCATCAGTTCTGTTCGCTATCCATCGACGACGCATACGATTTCATCAAGAATCTGAAGCTCGAGGGTAGCAAGCAGACCATCGCCAAAGATCTCATCAAAGAAATCTCCGCACGTCTTGGTTTTCTCAAGTCAGTCGGACTAAACTACTTGACGTTAAACCGCGAATCTGGATCGCTTTCCGGCGGCGAAGCGCAGCGCATCCGTCTTGCTTCGCAGATCGGCTCAGGGCTTGTCGGCGTCCTCTATATTTTGGACGAACCGAGCATCGGCCTCCACCAGCGAGACAACGACAAGCTCATCGCCACGCTCACCCGCCTCCGTGATCTTGGAAACACGGTCATCGTCGTTGAACACGATCTCGACACCATGCGCGCCGCCAATTTCATCGTCGATCTCGGCCCGGCCGCCGGCGAACACGGCGGTCATCTCGTCATCGCGGGCACGCCGGACGAAGTCCGCGCATGCAAAACGTCCGTTACAGGACAGTTCCTTTCCGGCGAACGCACCATTCCCGTTCCAACGAAGCGCCTTCCGGGCAACGGCAATTTCATCACCGTCCACGGTGCGGCGGAAAACAACCTGAAACATATCGATGTCACATTCCCGCTTGGCACATTCACTTGCGTGACAGGCGTTTCCGGCTCCGGCAAATCGACGCTTGTCAACCGCATCCTCAACCGCGCCATCAACAAGAAACTCGGTGTCAAGACGGATGAACCAGGCAAATACGACTCAATCGAAGGGCTCGAAAATATCGACAAGATGATCGTCATCGACCAATCCCCCATCGGCCGTACACCACGTTCCAATCCAGCCACCTATACGGGGCTTTTCGACACAATCCGCCAGATTTTCGCCATGACACCGGACGCGAAGGTTCGCGGCTACGGCCCAGGCCGCTTCTCTTTCAACGTGAAGGGCGGACGCTGTGAAGAATGCCACGGCGACGGCATCCAGAAAATCGAAATGCAATTCCTGCCGGATGTCTATGTGCCGTGCGAGCAATGTCATGGGCAACGATACAACCATGAGACGCTCAACGTCCGATACAAAGGCCTCAACATCTACGAAGTTCTCGAACTGACCGTCAACCAGGCCTGCGAAGTCTTCGACGCTATTCCGAAAATCAAATCGCGTCTTGAAACGCTCCGCGATGTCGGCCTCGGATACATTCATCTCGGACAGCCCGCCACAACGCTTTCCGGCGGCGAGGCGCAACGCGTCAAGCTCGCCACGGAACTCGCCAGAAGGCCTGTCGGCCATACCTTATATATATTGGACGAACCGACCACCGGCCTCCATGTCGCAGACATCGAGCAACTTCTGAAAGTCCTCCAGACGCTCCGAGACCAAGGCAACACGATTCTCGTCATCGAACACAATCTTGACGTCATCAAAGTCGCCGACCACATCATCGACCTTGGGCCGGAAGGCGGCAACCAAGGCGGCACCGTCGTCGCGCAGGGCACGCCCGAACAAGTCGCGAAGGTGAAATCCTCCTATACCGGACAATTCCTGAAGGAGATTTTGAAAGGGTAGAAGCAACTGGATATTCTGGATTTCCCTTGCTTCCAGAACTTCCAGGACTTCCAGAACCTCCAGAACTTCTGCATTTGCTTTAGGCTTTTAGCTGTAATTATGAATTATGCATTGGCCTACCAGCTACCCACAAACCACTACTCCTTCACCACCATCATCCGGCAGGGCTTGCCTTTCGGAATCTTCCACCGGCGGTTAGACGCATCCAGAAGCAACAACGCATCGTTCGTGATCGCCAAGACTTTCACGCCGCCGCCACTTTCCCCCACGCCCAATGCGTAATTCTCAATATCCGTCTGTGAAGTCTGAATGGAAAATACAGCGACCGTCTTGCCGCTGTTGTTCACATTCATGAACGAATAATTCGCCAGCCCGACGACTTTTTGAGGACCTTTTGGAACGACAGGCTTCGGCTCTTCCACAACTTCATCCACCACAGGTGCTTCAACCTTCTCTTCCACCACGGGCGGAGGCGGTTCCGCCACTACTGGCTCGGCCTTTTTCACCACGACCGGCTTCGGCGGCTCCGGTATCGACAGGCCGGAAGAAAAAGGATTCCGTCCAACAGGCGTCGTCTCGACGACGCCTTTACGCAAAAACGCGAACGCGCTCTCTTTCAGCTTCACAGGGCGGTTCACCGCAACCGCCCCGCGTCCGAACGTCCAGCCGTCCACAGAGCGGCTAGACAATGTAATGACCAAAAACGCCACGGCGAGCAGCAATGCAACGCCCAACGCAACGAATTCCCATTCACGCTTCAATATTTTTTTCAGATCATCCATGACTTTTTTCCATATTTTATCACAAAACACCGCCACAAAAGCGATTTTTTGTCCAAAGACTATTGAAATATAATGGTTATGGCTTTAAGGTAATGGATGTTTTCCAGACTGGCAAATCGTTTCCATAAGTTTTAATCCAACACAAGAACAGGAGATTTTCATGGCTGGCACGTTTAGATTCACTTTTGGCCCGTGGAACATTCATGAAGGCGCGGATCCCTTCGGTCCCGATGTCCGCGAACCGCTCACCTTTGACCAGAAACTGCCGCTTTTCAAGAAACTCGGCTTTGACGGCGTCCAGTTCCATGACGACGACGCCGTTCCGGAAATCAACGGTAAGACGCCCGCACAGATCACGGCCGTCGCGAAAGCGCTCCGCAAGAAACTGGACGACGCCGGCCTCTACGCGGAATTCGTCGCGCCGCGCCTTTGGTTTGATCCGAAGACCATCGACGGCGGTTTCACGTCCAACGATGCAAAGTGCCGCGCCTACGCGAAAGACCGTTTCAAGAAATCCATCGATATCGCCAACATCCTCGGCGCCAAGTTGATCGTCCTCTGGCTCGCTCGCGAAGGCACCTACATCCGCGAAGCGAAGGACTCCTGCGTCGCCGTGCAGCGCATCGCAAAAGTCATCGACGAAATGCTCGAATACGACAAGAAGATCAAAATCGCCATCGAGCCCAAGCCCAACGAACCCGTTGACCACGCCTATATTCCGACGACGGGCCACGCCATCGCCCTCGGCATGCTGACCCGCGATCCGAGCCGCGTCGGCGTCAACATCGAAAGCGCGCATGCGATTCTCGCCAATCTCGATCCTTCGGACGAAATGGGATACGCCCTCGCCCACAAGAAACTGTTCTCCGTCCATCTCAATGACCAGAACGGCCTTAAGTTCGATCAGGACAAGTCCTTCGGTGCCGTCGACATCCGCCGTGCCTTCAACCAGGTCCGCATTCTGGATCAGCACAATTACGGCAAGAACGGCGAATCCGTCGGTCTTGACGTGAAAGTTATGAGAACGCAGAAGCAGAACGCCAATTTGAAGCACCTCTCCAATTCCATCACCGTCTTCAAGGAATTGCTTGAAATCTCCCGTAGTCTCGACCAGAAGAAGATCGACAAGCTGATCGCGGATCGTGACTATGAAGAACTTGAACTGCTCATCATCCACGCACTCATGGGGAAATAAGCTAAGAGATTAAAACTTAAAGCCTAAAGCGAATACAAAGGCTTAAAAAAGAGCCGAATGACAACATAAAAATGCTCGCCGATGTTTTTACCGGCGAGCATTTTTTATGCTCCGCGTCAGCGGCTGGCTTGTATTTGCATAAAGCTATTAGCTCTGCAACGCAACCTTGTACCATTCAATGGCTTCGTTCAATCCGCGCGCGAAGTCATAGTCCGGATCATAGCCCAGCAGGCGTTTCGCCTTGGAAATGTCCGCGTTTGAATGCTTGATGTCGCCTTTGCGGTCAGGCCCGAAATTCGGCTCGACGTCGACGCCGAGGGCCTTCGTCAGCGTGTAGTAGATGTCGATCAGATATTCGCGGCCGCCATAGGCCACATTAAATGCCTCTCCCGAGGCCTCTTCGGGGGCCAGGCAGGACTTCAGGTTCGCCTCGACGACGTTTTCGACGTAGGTGAAATCGCGGGACTGGCGTCCGTCGCCGTTGATGGTCGGCCGTTCGCCCTTCAGAAGCTGCTTGATGAATTTCGGAATGACGGCCGCGTAGGCGCCGTCGGGATTCTGGCGTCGCCCGAAGACGTTGAAATAGCGAAGGCCGATAGTCGGCAGGCCGTAATGGCGAGTATACTGCCTGCCCCACTCCTCGTCGCAGCGCTTCGTCAACGCGTATGGCGAAAGCAGGTTCCCTTCACGGCCCTCCGTCTTCGGCAGGTTCGGCTCGTCGCCGTAGACGGATGAACTGGAGGCGTAGACGAATTTCTTCACGCCTTTCCGCCGCGCCGCCTCCATCATGTTCAAAGTGCCCATGATGTTGTTGGCGCAATAGAAAAGCGGCATTTCGATGGAGCGCGGCACGCTGCCCCACGCGGCCTCGTTCAGGACGAAATCCATGCCGTCGCAGGCCGCCACGCAGGTGTCCAGATCCTTGATGTCGCCTTTCATGAATTCATAATTCGGGTTGCCAGTGAACAAATCAACGTTCTTCTGGAAACCTGTGGAAAGATCGTCCAGACAACGGACCTTGTAGCCGAGCTTGAGAATCGCTTCGCAAAGATTGGAGCCGATGAAACCAGCCCCGCCCGTGACCAGAAAACGGCTTCCTTCCGGAAATTTCAGTGTTGTGTATCCCATAATACCATAAATAATAAGCGTGAATTGATGATGACTCCTATTGATTAATATATGGTTTTATTGCCGTTTGTGCAAGAAATGCAAGAAACAAAAGAAGATTGCCTCCGGATGCGCCAAATCCATGGTGTTTGAAGCTCTTGGAAGTGGCTTGTAGAACGGCAACGATTATATTATGGATATGAACCCACAAGGAGAATCCATGATTACATTGACCCAGAGGCCGAACACAGGCGAGCGGCTTGTCAAATACAGTGGCGAATGCCTCAAGCTGAGCTTGACGCTAAGCGAAAAGACGGAAGGCGCGGCATTCGTCCGCACCAATCTATGCCGCGGGGCATTGCGTCGCCGCGAAGTCATAGACCAAGTGGAACATGGCAAGGCGCGTTTCGGTCGCGACTGGCATGACATCCCCATGCCGGAGACGTTGCCGGGGACCTATTCAATAACCTTTCCATTATGCGAAGTCGGCATGTTCGAATTCAAGTGCTTTTTTATTCCCCAAGGAAGCCATGAACCGTTGTGGGTCCGCGGGGAGAACAGCCGCATCAAAGTGGAACCTGCTGTAACAGCTTCGAACAACACTATCTACAACGCCTTTGTGCGGCAATTCGGCCCCAACATGAGCGGTGGCGCATGGTCGGAGGAACATCACGCGGCAGAACATCTGCTGGACGAAAAGGACTACACAGTCATCCCGCCGTCCGGCAAATTCCGTGATTTGCAGAAGCATTTGTCGTTCATCATGAAGAACTTGGGTTTCAGGATCGTACAATTGCTTCCCATCCATCCCGTTCCCGCCACGTTTGCCCGAATGGGACGATTCGGAAGTCCGTTTGCGCCAGTCGATTTCTCCACGGTAGATTCAGCCATGGCGGTGTTCGACAAACGAACGACGCCTTTGGAGCAGTTCCGCGAACTGGTTGATTCCATCCATTCAAAGCGCGGCATGGTTCTGATCGACCTTCCGGCGGACCACACAGGCTGGGCGTCGACGATGCAAGTCAGGCATCCGGAATGGTTTTGCCGCAACGATGACGGTTCGTTCGCAAGCCCCGGAGCGTGGGGCGTCACATGGGAGGATCTCTGCAAACTGAACTTTTCAGACCACAATCTGTGGCGATATATGGCGGAGGTTTTTCTGGGATGGGCCAAACTGGGCGTCGATGGATTCCGATGCGACGCGGGTTACATGGTGCCGATGCGCGTTTGGGAATACATCGCGGCGAAAGTCCGCGAACAGTATCCGGACACGATTTTCTTTCTGGAAGGGCTTGGCGGTCCGCCGGACGCCACGGAGGAATTGTTGCAGGAAGGCCGTTTGAACTGGGCCTATTCAGAACTATTCCAATGCTATGAAACAGAACATATAAAAGATTATCTGCGCCATGCGTACGCATTTTCGGCCAAAAACGGCTGTCTGGTGAATTTCGCGGAAACGCATGACAACAATCGCCTGGCGGCCGTCTCCCCGCAATGGGCGGCGTTGCGGACCGGCATTGCCGCTCTGATGAGCGTCAATGGCGCGTTCGGCATCGCCAACGGCGTGGAATGGCTGGCGACAGAGAAAATAGACGTCCATGGGGCGGCCTCCCTGAACTGGGGCGCTACGCCGAATCTTGTGGAATACATCAGCCGCCTGAACAAAATCCTGCGTTGCTCCGCCGCCTTCGGCCCGGATGTGGAACTGTGTGTGGCGGAAAGCGGCCGTGGCGGCGGCGTAGGCGTCATCCGACGTTGCCACAACAATTTAGACTCCGTCATAGTCATTGCGAATCCAGACGTAAAGCATTCATCGTCGTTTGAATGGGAGATTCAGGAATTTGACATCGGCCGTACGGCGGTCGACTTGCTTGGCGGCAGCCGCATCCAGCTGCCATGTGTGAACGGCCGTTGCCGCTTGGATCTGCAGCCCGGCCAGATATTCTGCCTGGCCGCCCGTCCGCTTGGGGACGAAGAACCGGATTTCAATGATTGGCAATTGACGCACGACTATGTCTTGAAGACAATTGTCCATTACTATAACTGCCTCGACGTAACAGATATGGACTTGAATGGACTGGCTCAGCTCCTCCATCAGGATACGCGGGCTTTCCTGCGGCGGCTCTTCGAACCGGACGAAATCTTCCCGCGGAAACACGGCATGGCAAAAACGAATGCACACTATCTTCCGTTCGTGGAATGGAATCCTGAACAGGATGCCCGTCGGGTCGTCATGGTTCCGCCGGAGCATGTCATTCTGGTGGAGCATGAACATCGTTTCCGCGCATCGCTGATGGCGGGCGGACGCTGTCTTCAACGACTGCCATCCTTCCGCGGCGCAGATGGGCGGCACCATGCGTTCTTCATGCCGCAAGCACTTCCGCAAAAAGTACATGAAGCGGAAATGCATGTCGAGCTCCACAATCAGGACTCGACATGGCGTGTAGCCGGAAAACTCATCCTTCTGCCGGACGAAGCTTCCAGACGGGTCACGTTGACGGTCAACGAAGATCAACTGAATCCGGAACTTCTGGGGCTTTGCACCAACAGACTGGGCGGATATGCGCAAGTTCGTGCCTGCTGGGGAAAACTGCAAAGCAAATATGACGCGTTTTTGGCCGCCTGCCCGTCACCGGACTATCCGGCGGACCGCAAGGTGATGGTTTCACGTTTCCGCGTCGAAGTCGGCTTCCGTGACTACAGCGTTGAACTGAGCCAAGATTGTCAGACATCCTTTACAGCTTCATATAACAACCGCCTGCGGTGGGAATTCGCCGTCCCGTCGGACATGGGGCAGACCGTGCGGATGGCGGTCCTGTATTCCATGGAGCCAGGGAAACGGAATCGCGGCCATTTGCATATCATCCGCACGGATACAACTGAAAATGAACGCGGCGGGTTGAGCCGCAAAGAACCAGTCACGTTGAAAATTAAACCGGAAATCGATTGCCGGACGAACCATGAGACGACAAAAGCCTACCAATGGGCCGAAAACGCCTATCGCGCAGCGTTGAAGGAAACGGACGAGCATGGTTTCGTCTTCCTGCCGGAAGGCGGTTTCGGCCTGCGGATGTGGTCGAATTCATCCTTCCGGAAAAAAGCCGAATGGCAGTATTCGCAACATTTTCCAGAAGATGCAGATCGCGGCCTCGAGGCGACATGCGACGAATTTTCGCCTGGCGAATTCCAATGCGAGCTGCGTGGAGGCGATTCGTTCAAACTGGATTTTGAAGCGGCCGCGGCAGTGGAACTTGGGAAAGAATGTCCGCCCGTGCAAGAAATCTCCGCAGACGCCATGCCGACGGATTTGCCGTTGGCGGACGCCCTTCGCCAAGGCATGGACGCCTATTTGGCGTACCGCGACAGCAACAGGACTGTTATCGCAGGCTACCCATGGTTCCTGGACTGGGGGCGGGATACTCTGATCTGCCTGCGCGGATACATCGCGGCAGGCCTTCTGGAGGAAAGCCGTGACATCATCCGCCAATTCGCGTCCTTCGAGAAAAAGGGAACGATCCCGAACATGATCCGTGGCGGAGATGCCTCGGACCGTGCGACATCAGACGCCCCGTTATGGCTGTTCGTCGCCGTCGGCGATTATATAAAAAACGCTCCGTCTGGAAACGACATCCTGTCAATGGACTGCGGCGGCCGATCCCTGCTGGCCATTCTGGAATCCATTGCGGAACAACTGGTCGCAGGAGCGGAAAACGGCGTCCGTCTGGACAAGGTCAGCGGCCTCCTGTACAGCCTGTCCCATTATACATGGATGGACACAAACTATCCCGCGGGAACGCCTCGTCAGGGCTATCCGATTGAAATACAGGCTCTTTGGATATATGCCCTGACGCTGCTGAAAGATATCGGCAAAAAGACTGTTTTTGACGAATGGCTGAAAAAAGCCCGTAAGAGCCTCTCAACCCTCTATACGCGCGGCGACGGCAGAGGCTTGAGCGACTGCCTGCATGCGGATGGCCCGCACGTCGGGGCACAGGAGGCGACGGCGGACGATGCTGTCCGCCCCAACCAGTTGCTGGTGTTGACGTTGACGGATGTTTTCGACCATACGGCTGTCGCCATGGATGTTCTGGCTGATTGCGCACGGTTGCTCGTGCCTGGCGCCATTCGCTCCCTTGCGTCCGCCGATGTCACGATACCTATCCGTATCACGCTTGACGGCAAACAATTGAACAATCCGTACCATCCTTATTGGGGGCAATACACAGGCAATGAAGACACATCCCGAAAACCTGCGTACCATAACGGGACGGCATGGGGCTGGCAGATGCCGCTTTATTGCGAAGCGTTGCTGAAAGTATATGGAAAGGAAGCTCTTCCGGCGGCGACAGCGATCTGGGGCTCTGCGGCGGACGTCATGGAGCGGCGCTGCATCGGCCATTTGCCTGAAATCTGCGACGGCGACGCGCCGCATACGCCGCGCGGTTGCCCCGCGCAAGCGTGGAGCATGTGCGAATTCTACAGAATTCACACTTTGCTGTCTGCGGAAGGCTCGCGGCCCCAAGGATTATAAGCGAAAAAAAGAGAACATCAAACTGAAAATTTGCAATTGTAGCATGTTGCGGTAAAGTTATTTAGTTAATGGAGAGACAGTTCAGCCCCCTCCCGCAGGAAGGGAGGGATGATAAAAGGCTTGTTTTATGAAAAAGACCCACGAACAGAAGGCAAGCGAACGAAAAATCAAAGTGTTGGTCGTGACGCCTGAAATCACGTATATTCCGGCAGGCATGGGCAACATATCGACGCATCTGAGCGCCAAAGCCGGCGGCATGGCCGATGTGTCGGCGACGCTTGTGAAGGCGTTGTACGATCTGGGGGCGGACGTCCATGTGGCGATCCCGCACTACCGCCAGATGTACAAGACGGACTACACGAACAAGGAGGAGGCCAACCAGCAAATGCTGCGCCACGTCATCCAGGGCGGCGAAGCCGACCATGTGAAACGCGTCCATCTCGCCTCCAGCCGTCTGTTCAACACAAGCAACCACGTCTATGGCCGCACGACGGACGAATGCCTGCAGCGCAGCCTCGCCTTCCAGCGGGAGGTCATCAACACGATCATCCCGGAGGTCAATCCGGATCTGATCCACTGCAACGACTGGATGACCGGCCTGATCCCCTCCTTCGCCCGCATCCTGGGCATTCGCAGCCTGTTCACCGTCCACAACATCCACACGGTCGAGACGACGCTCGAAAGGATAGAGGACTATGAAATCGACACGAAGCCCTTCTGGACCAATCTCTATTTCACGCACCTCCCCTCCAGCTATGACGAATCGCGCCGCTACAACCGCGTCGATCTTCTGGCCAGCGGCATTTTCGGGGCGCACTTCATCAACACGGTGAGCCCGACGTTCCTGCAGGAAATCGTGGAAGGCTACCATGACTTCATCCCGTACCACGTCCGCGAGGAGATCAAGAACAAATACTACCACAACTGCGCGGAAGGCATTCTGAACGCGCCTGACCCGGAGTACAATCCCGCGGACGACGCCGCGCTGGAGGCCGTCTATACGGCGGACGACCACGCGGAGGGGAAGCGCCGGAACAAGATCGCCTTCCAGCGGGCCCTCGGCCTGCGGGAAGACCCGGACGCGCCGTTGTTCTACTGGCCGTCGCGGCTGGATCCCATCCAGAAAGGGCCGCAGCTGCTGACGGAGATCATGTATTCCATCATCCATGACTACTGGGACCGCGGCCTGCAGATCGCGGTCGTCGCGGACGGCCCGTTCCAGCCGTATTTCTACGACATCATCCGCATGCACGGCTTCGACGAGCGCGTAGCGGTGCATCCGTTCGTCGAACAGCTGTCGCATCTCGGCTACGCGGCCAGCGACTTCGTGCTGATGCCGTCCAAGTTCGAGCCATGCGGCCTGCCGCAGATGATCGGGCCGCTCTACGGCAGCCTGCCCGTCGTGCACGACACGGGCGGCATCCATGACACGGTGCAGGATCTTGACATTGCGTCGAATACGGGCAATGGTTTCATGTTCAAATTCTATGACGCGCAAGGGCTTCGCTGGGCGATCGACCAGGCCATGGCCTTCTATTCAATGCCGGAAGGCGTGCGTCAGACGCAGATATCCCGCATCATGCGTAACGCCAAGCAACAGTTCACACACAATGTGACGGCGCATGCCTACATTAAGCTATACGAAAGGATGATGGATCGGCAGCTGGTTCCGAATTTCCATAAAAAATAAAGGACAAGGTAGCGCGCACGAAGATGGATTCCGCCACAAACGATAGATTTGTCAACGAACTGAAGCAAGCCCTGGGAAGCTTTCTCGGATTGCCAGTCAATGCGACGACATCGTTGCTGACGGATTTACTGTACAGTCTTGAGGCGCAGATCCGTATCATGGAGCAGTTCAACGGCCAGAAGGATAGCCGGACAATGACGGAAGCCCTGGACGCCTTGCTGACCGTGTGTGAAAAACTGCCGAAAGCGCAAATGCTGCGCTCCTATGTCGGCCGCTTGGCGGGAACGCAGGATGTATCTTCCCGCGAGAAACTTATGACAGAACTGCTGGAGCATCTGACGGCGGCGAAAAGACGGCAGAAAAAGTTTTTTTAATCATTCATGCTCATGGCAAGTTGTGCCTCACGGCATCCGCTTGTCAGGAGACAGAAGGGAAAGGATATGGATTCGTGGAAATGGAAAGATGTCTGCGACTTGGCGTTGGATTGCGCACGGTTCGCAGTTTCGCATAGACGCCGCACAGGCATCGGATATGATTTGAAATCAGACGGTTC
>JAEEGL010864818.1_pt1 | contig 15707 bp, 16 predicted proteins | sample 9134231 | NCBI WGS metagenome assembly JAEEGL01 (sample SAMN16246548, study PRJNA631951) | gut metagenome | biome: gut microbiome; feature: rumen; material: fiber-attached | host: Bos | place: Iran: Karaj | collected 2018-10
CAAAATCACGGGTCTGCAACTTTTCGCCCCCGACCACACCCCAATAACTGGCTTTTTATTGAACAATGTAACCATTAGCCAGTCGGGTTATTATTATGCCATGGGCTATGATGCCAGCGGCTGTCGTGCGGAGCCTTTCAACGACTCTATCTACCTCAACATCATTCCCGCCATCACCGTCTATTTGGAGGATTCTGTTTGTGTCGGGCAAGCCTATTCCAGATTCGGATTCCATTTTCCTGCCGACAGCCTCAGCCAAGCCGGCACTCGAACAGACACGCTTACGGTATCTGCCGTCAATGGTTGTGACAGCATCCTCATTTTGCAGTTGAATATCCGGCGGCTTGATGTGGAAATCACCACTTCCGGCGACGACTTCTGCGATTTCGGAGATCTGGTGCTGACCGCTGTCTCAACCGCCACCAACTATTTGTGGAACACGGGCGAAACCACCCCGTTTGTCAGCGCCAACCATTCCGGACAATACTCCGTTACAGCCTCCGATGGGGAGTGCCAGGCCACCGCTTTCGTGGAGATGCCGACCTGTGAGTTCAACCTCTACCTTCCTAACGCCATCACCCCGTCAAAGTCCGACGGGCTGAACGACTGCCTTTCCATCCCCGCTTCCGCGCAACGCAGTATTACGGATTTCGACATCGAAATCCGCAACCGTTGGGGTGAAATCATCTACAAAACCAACGACAAGAGCTTCCGCTGGTGCGGCGACAACGCCAACCCCGACAACGTTTACCCCTATATCATCAGAATGAGAATCGATAACGGGAAACCGCTCATCTTCCGAGGAGAGATTACTGTTCTGTGATAACAAAAAAACATAGGGACGCAAAAACTTGCGTCCCTTCATTCATAATTCATCATTCATCATTCAAAACAATCACATCGCCGTGGCCAAATTGTGGAAAATCAAGTTGTTCATCAACACGTATGAACCTGCACCGGCAAGATAGCCTAACAATGCATACGGGGTGATGTGCTTCAGATACCAGATGAAGTCGATCTTCTCCATGCCCATGACGGCCACACCTGCGGCGGAACCGATGATGAGGATGCTGCCGCCCGTTCCGGCACAGTAAGCCAGGAAAATCCAGAACATGTGATCCATCGGGAAGCTGTACATGCCCATGGCACCGGCCACCAACGGCACATTGTCGATGATGGACGACAAGACTCCGATTACTGTGTCAATAAGATAGTAGTTGCCGTTGAACAAACTGTCAAGGCTGCCGGCGAGCAACGAGAGGTGTCCCGCGCTCTGCAGACCGGAGACGGCCAGCAAAATACCGAGGAAGAAGAGGATACTGGGCAGGTCGATGCGCGTGAGAACACCCGCGATCGTGAACTTGCGGCTCTCATCCTGGCTGGTCTTGTGCAGAATTTCGGTCGTGATCCAAAGGATGGAAAGGCCGAGCATTATGCCCATATAAGGTTTCAGATGGGTCAGGATCTTGAAAACCGGCACGAACACGAGCGCTGCCACGCCCATGAAGAAGATGAGATTGCGCTGCCAAGTAGGCACACCCGCGCTCTTGGTGTCTTTCGGGCGTTTCGAGGAGTCGATTTCGCCCTTCTCAACAAAGGAAACCACGATAAGCGGGATGATCATGGAAATCAAGCTCGGGATGAAGCATTCGAGGATGACACTGCCTGTGGAGACCTTGCCCGCGATCCAGAGCATGATGGTGGTCACGTCACCGATAGGGCTCCATGCGCCACCCGCATTGGCCGCCAAAATCACCATGCCGCCGAAGAACCAACGGTCGTGCTGGTCGGGAAGCAACTTCCGCAGCAGCGCTACCATCACAATGGCGGTGGTCAGGTTGTCGAGAATGGCGGAGAAAAAGAACGTGATGAAGCTCAGAATCCACAGCAGCTTCACTTTATTCGTGGTCTTGATGTTGTCCGTGATGATGTTGAAACCTCCGTAAGTGTCGATAAGTTCCACCACCGTCATGGCACCCATCAAGTAGAAGAGGATCTCGGCGATGTCGCCCAAATGATGAATCAATTCGTGCGTGGTAATGAAATCCACGAAAGGATGCATGGAATCAGGATGCGCATCCTTAAACGCTTCGTAGCCGGCTCCGAAGTCAGCGAACTCGAAGATTTCCGGCCCCGAAAGAATGAAACAGGTCCAAATCAGCACCCCGATGAGGAGCGCGAAAGCCGTTTTGTTGATTTTCAACGGATGCTCAAGGGCTATGCAAAGATAGCCGATGACAAAAATGACAATCATCAAGTAAAACATAACGGAATGATTTTATTACTGACTAAAAAAGACTCAATGAAATGCCCACGGACATGGGATATATTTTCGGTCCCTTGGATTCAACGAAGAGCGGAGTGGGCTGGAAGCAGTAGTAAACGTTGACGAACTTCCAACCGATACGCGCATAGACATCCACATGGTATTTGGTTCTGTGCATAATCAGGAGATTCTTGAACCTCGCTGAATCGGCTGGTACGGCGGGATCGTTCCCTTTGTATTTTTGTGACACTTCGGCCACCCAACCCACACGCGCACCCACGGAAAACTTGAACCCATTGGGGTTGCGGTATCTGAATTCAAGGGGTACATTGACATTGAAATAGTTCATTTTCAACACTTTGTATTTGACCACTTCAGGAAGCAGATAGTATTTCATCATATCCGCATCCTTATCATAGCGCAACAACGCATTGCTGTACTGGGTGTAATAACTCAAACCGACACCCAATCCGATAGCTATAGGTTTGTTCTTGATTTTGAAATCCCAGATGGCGGACACGTTGAAACCAGGATCGAATTTCAAATGGGTGATCTCCGTCGGCATGTTCATCCAGAACGTGTGGTAGATGTCCATGATCAGGCGGTCGCGGAACACCACCAACGGCTCGTCAGTAGCCGTGTCCTTCGGGGTAGTATAAGGATTCTTAAGGGTTTGCGCATTCAATGCCTGCAAAACACTGATGCACAACAAAATTATGGTTAATAACTGTCTTTTCATCGCAAATAAAATCAAACGGCAAAAATACAATTTTTTCTACTTTGTTCACCGATATATTGCGGAATCTAAACGGTTGTAACCGCACCAAGTTTTACCTCAACCGTTTCGGCATGGCAACCATGGAGGTGTCCGTGTCCTCGCGGATGCCCCTACAGCTGTCGCATAGAGATGGTCTTTCAACCATGTCCACGATACAAACAAAAAAATGCTTATACCTCGGGAAAGGAAGTGTCTGGATTACAATCAACTGAGTATCAGTAATATATCTCTTTCTTTTTCAAAAAAACAAAAAACATACATGATTCATTCTGTATCCGAAATTATCGCATCAGTGGTAATTTAATTTTAACCATTCAGATTTGAATAATTAAAATTCCAAAGAAGGGTTTTCGCAAGAAAAATGTCTATTCACACCATAACAAAAAGCGCCCGCAGAATTATGCGGACGCCATTTTGTGAGTGAATAATCTGTTATAGATTATGCATTTGCTGCGTCGCGGTTGAACACCAACGGGAGGCTGATGGTAGTGTCCTCGTCTTCTGCATTGGCGAACTGTAGATTGATGGTGATGGTGTCCTCGTCGTCATCGTAGGTGAAGACAATCTGATAGTCAATGGGATCGCCGTTCTCATCGGTGCCCACGGCCGTCAGTGTGCCGGTGTGGGTGGTACCATCATATACGTAGGCGAGATCCATCTGCTCGATTTCCTCCATGGTGTATTCTCCTGCTATTTCAGCCACGTTGACCACACTAATATTGTCGGAGAAGGTGATGTGAGCATACTCATTGTCGAAGTTGAGGTGGAATAACATGTTGGAGTCGAAACCTTCGGGTAATTGGCAACCATAGTCGCTAAGGTTCATGCCCGTCATGGCGTAGATCAGGTCATCGAGGGAAAGGGTAGCGGTCCAGTCGGTGCCGATGAGGTCGGAAGTGACGGCCACTCTCGGGGTGTTGGAAGGATTTTCACCGTTTCCAGGGACGATAGGGTCTTTCTGACAAGATGCCATGCAAAGGGTGATGGCGATGAATGCGATTGCAAAAATGTTTTTCTTCATACTGTTTTGATTTTTAATTTGATTATTGAATAAGTTTGATTGTTTCTGCTATAAGAACGTGACAAGAAAACGAAAAACTACAACTGTGAATTTTTTTTTATTCCTTGTCGAATTGCAATTGATAGAGGAGGTCGCCTTCTTCGGTGCCGAGGTCGGAACGCGACATGATCATGGTATTGTCGGTGATCCAGTTCACGTTCCAGCAACCGCCATTCGGGAGGAGATCACTGCATAGTTCGCCTTCGTCCGAGAGAGTCCAAGTGGAGTTGTCCGAGGCAGCAGTGCCGTCCATCCCATTGAAAGTCAGTGTCAAGGTGCCGTTGTCATAGAAAGTGTAGTACATGGAGCCGCCACCCTCTTCCGGAACATAGAGGTCGCTGCCGAGCAGATGCCCTTCCGAGTCAATGTGGCTTACCACCGAGCAACTGAAATGCCATGTGCCGATAATCGTGTTTGAGATGGTTGCTGGCGGTGCGCTGGCGTAAGCCATGCCGTTCCATGTGCCGTTGTCGTATGTGACCACCACGGTAAGCCCTTCTTTCTCCCTCTCCTTCATCCATGCCTTCATCGCATCGCGGTCAGTGGTGCTGAAAGTTTTTGCCGCCTTGGTGCCGCCTGCCCCGTTGTTTTGGAAGTAAGTGGTCTGGTTCATGTTGTAGAAGGTCACTGTTTGGCCGTTCTTCGCTTGGTTGCAGAGCACATCCAGCAGGGCGTCCCATTCGCCTTCGGTATCCAATGTCTGGCGGTTTTCAGTTTGTCCCACTGTGTAAACAATGACACGCTCCTTAGGATCATTGTTGCCTTCATTGCCTCCGGGAGTGGGATTTACAGGATGTTCACATGCTGCGAAGACAAACGCCAATACCGCCAATATCGCGGTGAATTTTTGTATTCTTTTCATAATGCTTTCTATTTTCATTTTTCTTGTTTCATATTATTCAGTTGATAATCAAGAAGAGCATCGTATTGTGCCTCCGTGTTGACGCGGTAGAGGGCCACCGTACGGCGTGCGTGGGAGGCCACCACCCGCAAAACAGGAGCGCCCGTCCACTTTACGCGTTGCGCCGGGTTCTTAGTGTCGCCAAGCCAGCTCACAGAGCCTTCTTCTCCTTTGATGTTCATTTCTTTGGCTAATTGTTGCCATGCCGTCTCGTCGTCAGCGACAATGAGCACAACATCCACCCGTTCGCTTTCGTTGAGCTTGAAACCGCTCACCTGCGCCACGGTGAGTTCCTGTCGGGAGGCGTAGCGCTTGTACAGGTCGCTCTGCGCCATTGCTGCTATCGGAAGCAGCATCATCAATATAATTAATAGTCGTTTCATTATTCCATTAGCATTTCTGCGGCCAAGTCGGCCCATTGCGCATCGGTGGTGCCGACGCGGTTACAATATACTTTCTCGTAGTTCTGGGGCTGGCGCAATTGTGTGGTGAACAACGTCACCGCCACTGTCGCGACAATCAAAAGAGCCGCCACTATGCTGAGCGTGCGGCGTTGCTTCTGCCTCCACGCAGGGTATTCCGCAGCCAATCGATGACTATAGCCTTCTGCTTCAGCCCGTTGCCATAATACGTCAAATTCATTTTCTGTCATATCTCCATTGATTTTCTTAATTTCTCTTTGATTCTTACTAACCTCACGCTCACATTTTTCTCCGTCATCCCGACCCGATCGCCTATCTCCACATAATTATATCCTTCCAATTGAAGTCTCACAATCGTGCGGTCGGGTTCGTCAAGCAGGGCTATCCGTTCGTGCAGTTCCCGCAGTAAGGTGCGATCCTCGTCAACCACTTCATAGTCTTCCGGCAGCGTCTCAGTCTCTTTCTCCCGTCGTAGGCAGTCGATGATTTTGTTTCGGCCTATTTTCCAAATCAAAGCCGCTTGAGGCACTGCGGATAGGGAGAGTAATCGCTCTCGGTCACGCCACAACGCCAAGGTGGCTTCCTGTAACAGGTCATCAATCTCCAGTCCCCGACGGCTATAATGTCGGCAAAGAGAGAAGAGCAATCCCCTATGACGGTGGAGCATGACTTCGAAAGGATCCTGTGGTCTCACAAATATAATAACGCAAGAAAACACCCAATAACTACATCGGGTGAAAAAAATCTATGGCTTTTTCTTTTTATGCCTGACAACTTGATTGACTTTTTGTGCTTCAACTTTTTGTGTTTCAGAAACTTGATTTAAACATCGATGCTTTATTCATAAAAAAAATCATACAAATTTGCGTAACGCATCTTTGCATAATGACAGACATATTTCCCCCGATTTAATCAATCCTAATCCGCTGCGAAATATCATTTTTGTGTTTCGTGATGGATTATGAGAGTGTTGGCGACATCATGATTAATATTCCCCTACATAACTAAAAGGCATATTCTTAATCCCTTAGTTCGTGTCGGGCGCAACTGTTAATTGGTTATAAATTCATTAACTTTGTTGCCCCCTAACCAACCAAATACTCCCCCACCGTCATCGTCTCCCTGTCGAACTGCACACCGACTTTGACGACTGTGCAGCCTTCGGTCTCGTAAGGCAGGGCATACCCATTGCTGTTGATCTGGTCGAGGGCTTCCTGCGCCGTGCCGTTCACCTTCAGCTCGAAGACGTAGGTGGTGTCAGGCATCCAGACCACAAAGTCAATCCTGCCGCCCGCGCACTTCACTTGGGTACGGGCATAGAGATTCAGCATGTTGAATGTCAGCCAGAAGGTATATTCATAGAAACCCTCGTAGTTTTTCACCTCCTTCAGCTTTTCCTTGAAACCCTCCACGTATGGGATGCCCGCAAGAAACGCTTTCATCTCCTGCATGGCGGCGACAATGTTGTCATTCTTGAGTGCTCGCCAAAATCGCATGGCAAAACCCGCCGTGTTGTTTTTGTTAATTCCCGTGTAAAGAGGAATCATGTTCTCAACGAAACCAGTACGGACTTCCTTGTTTGGTATGGACAAGATATAGAAATCCGTCTCTCTGTCATAGTCTTTGATGGTGATGTACCCGCTTTGGTAGAGCAACGGAAGCGCGTCATCCATGTTTTCGGTCGGTTGGTCAAATGCGCTTGCTCGCGCCGCGATCCTGTCCATGGTGGTGATGTCGGTGCGGAAATGCTGCATCTGACGAATGAGGAAGGTTGGAGTGCCACTGTCGAACCAGTAGTTGGCGATATTCCTGTGATTGAAACATTTCAACAGACTGAAGGGATTATAGACATCGGGGGACATCTTGGCAAAACGATAACCGTCGTATTGACGTTTCAACTTGGCATGCATCTCTTCGGGGGTGCACTCGTACTCTCTGGCCAGCATCGCAATGTCGGGAGCCATTTGGGTGGCGAGTTCCTCCTCCGTGATACCGCAAATGGCGGCGTACTTGGAGTCCATCGAGATGTTGGTAAGGTTGTTGATAGTGGAAAAGATGCTCAGTTGCGAGAACTTGGTGATGCCGGTGATGAAACAGAAGCGAATCATTCCCTCGCACATTTTCAGTCGTTGGTAAAACTCTTGCATCACTTCGCGGGCCGCCTCTAACCGTTCCGGGTCGTGAAGCACATCCAACAGCGGAGCGTCGTATTCGTCAATGACCACCACTGCCTGGCGACCGGATTTCTGAAAGGATCGCTGGATCAGTCCAGCCAGCCTCATGCCCGGGGAGACCTCCGTCTCGTCTCTACCGTAGTCCTTCTCCAAGATGGCGAGCTGTCTCACCAACTCCGCTTTGATCTGTTCGATGGGCAGATGCTTGGCACCGCTCAAATCGAAATGGAGCACGGGATATGAAAGCCACTCCGTTTCCAGATCCATGATTTTCAACCCCTCGAAAAGTTCTTTCTGCCCTTTGAAGTAAGCATCCAAGGTAGTGGTCAGCAGTGATTTTCCGAACCTGCGCGGACGGCTGAGGAAGACAAAGGGACTCTCCTTGGTCATCTTCCAAATCAAGTCTGTTTTGTCAATATAAAGATAGCCTTCTTCGCGGAGGCGGGAGAAAGTCTGTATGCCAACGGGGTATTTGCGGTCGGGTTCCATCATTATGGGTTTTAATGGCGCAAAGATACAAAAAATCCATGTTGGGCGCAAATTCTAATGTTATTCCTATAAGTTCATGCAGCAACAGTACCAAATTCCGACAATCACCAACTGATGCAACAACTGGTCGAGACCGTAGAGCATCCAATAGGGTTTTTGTTGTTGGTCGGCCAAACGCGGGAAACGTGCCGACAGTCGTGCTTTTGTCCAGTCGATGAGAAAATGGGTTCCCCATTCCACGGCCATGGCAAGCAAAACGGCTTTCCACGGGATTGTCCAAAGCAGCAGGCAAATTGCCATCAACCCAGAATGGATAGCCGCGTGCAACAGGATGGGACATGGGTTGCGCCCGTCCGCTTTCGCCCGGATCATCTTTGGAGTGGTCAGGCAGAAATCGGCCAAGTAGTGGCTGACAAGTAGGGATATGAGTAGCAACGCAACCATGACTACTTGCTTGTAATCTCCTTGATCAGCGGCACCAGCACATCCTCGATGACCTGCCGGCTCAAACGATGTTCCCCGTGGAAGTGGATGACGTTCTGGTAATGCTGGCGGAAGATGTCCTCGCAGTTGACAGTGGTGTCGTTGTCGGCGAAGAGGCCATACACGTTCTTGCGGTCTTCGTCGGTGATGCCGTCGAACTGGTACGCTTCCATCTCGTTATAGTGGTTGATAATTTCGGGTGTAATAGTGAAGGTGGTTTCGCCGTTCTTTCGAGGGTTGAAGAAGTTAAAGGTACCTTCATACAGAATATCTGTGTGTTGAGGCAGGTCGAATGCCGGGTTGATGCAGATACGCTTGAAACCTCGCATTTGCTGGGCATACATACCGCCCATGCTGGTGCCGATGATTATATCGGGATCTTCCGTCTGGCACAAATCTTTCAGAAACGGTAAAGCATCCGCGGGATCAACGGGAATGTCGGGAGCCAACACAACCCAATCAGGGAGCAGCTCCTGCAACGTCTTCACCGTACTACCTTCGCCTGAAGAGCCAAATCCATGGAAATAGATAAGTATGTTCATTCTCTAAAGCCCTTCATCCGTGTCGGGCGCAACGTTTATTTGATTATTTTCGTTTTGAAATGTTTGAGTTGTAATAGTCTGGATTCTCTGTCACCTCTTCAATGACTTTGAGGAACGGCGGGAAGCTGATTATATCCTCCATGCTGACATGTTCGATTTCGAGCAGATGATGAGGCAGGGGAGGTTCTATGAACGTGTCTAATTCCAAGTAACGATTGTCCCATTCAAAGCATTGGCGGCGTTTGTGGATGGTGCGTTTGTCGGGATTGGCCTCGGCGAGCAGCGCCTCGTATTCCGCTTGGCTGATTTCCCGCTCGATCTCCACACGCTCGTTGACCGACACGAACTGCTTGGTGGTCAGGAAATAGACATAGTGGCCGTTCTCCTTCCGCTTGCGCACGCGCGGTTCCAAGCCGTCTTTCTCTTTCAGGTAGGTCTGTGAGATTTCCAGTTCGCGGCATTCGGGCATTTCGCCCACGATTTCCACCAAGAACTTCCGTTCCGCCTCGATGGGTTCGAGCGGGGTGGTTTTGGCTTTTGTGGTTTTGCAAGATGAGCTTAGCTCTTTTTTCTTGTTTTTGCAAAAAAATGAAAAGAATCTCATACCGGGGAGATTTTCCGCAAAAGTACGATTTTTATTGATACGATGATACGATCCCTAATTTCTGATCACCTTCCTCACGGCCACGACATTTCCGTCCGCCACGGCCTTGATGAAATAGACACCGGCGGCGTAATGGGAAAGGTCTATTTGGGTTTGTGCGGATGAACCGTGCGTACCCGTCTGTAGAGACGTTGCGCGCAACGTCTCTACAACGTACAACAAACGTCCGTACGCATCCTCCAGATGGATTTCTGTGAATGGTGAATGGTGATTTGTGAATTGTTTAGGATTAAAAAAGTGGGTATGTCGTTTTTAGTAGATGGTTGTTCCTTGCATATACGATAGCAAATCCGATATGCAAACATACATAAAATTTTGCAATAAAACGGGCGCAACCGCATTGGCCGCGCCCGTTATTCTACATTGTTCATTCTTCATTCTACATTGTTAATGCTGAACCGGCAAATCGCGCAGGCAGCGGACATTAAGACCTGTTGATTTGTAATAGTAGTCATTTGAAAAAGTTGTTTCGTCCCAGCATAATTGTTTGCTCCACGCTGCACTACTCGGACTTGATTTCGGGGTGGCAGTCCAGAAGTTCGCGTGTTGGTAAGCGTTGAATGTGCTTGATCCGCCACCGAAGCGGCCAGCAGGGCGTCCAGAGAACCCTGTGGCATTGTTATGTGAGGGGTTAACGGATATAGTGCACTCATCAGTCCCATGAGCATACCAACCCTGGGGATGAGCCAACGATTTGGCAATTTTGTTAGAGTCTCCATCACACCAGAAATCCTCCTGGCTGCGAACATACTCTACCATATCATTCCACTCTTCCAAGCTGGGGACATGCCAACCATTGGGGCAGAGGCCTTGAATTCTGTCAGTAACTGTATCCCACGAATTTACCTGTTGCACAGTCGCATACCAGTTGTAAAGGTAGCCATAGATGGGCACACTGTCGGGTTCGCTGTGCGTTGGGTAACGATACGGCACATCCGTGCCAACACTAAAATCATAGAGGTTAAGCAGGGTACCGTTCGCATAGTGTGTGGTGCGAAGGTTCTCCTGCATCCAGCATTGCCATCCTATCTGCACAGTGTGATAGATGTTGCTGTCATAGTCCATCATCGTCGGCATACCCGGGCAGGGCTTGTTCGGGAGCACAATCGGTTGACCACCTGCGTTCTTAACCACGCGGTTGAGGCTGTCAACCTGTTCAAGCAATGCATTCACAGTTGCCAACAAATCGGCAATGTCAGCTTCAGTCAAATAGGGCACGTCGTTGTTAAATGCGCTCACGTTCGTCGGAATCGTGGGCTTGTTGAGGATTTCCGCAGGACCGGTGGTGGCGTTCCAGTCGGCGTTGACCTGCGCGGGAACCTGCGATGCATTGATATAACCCGCATCGTTGTTAAACGTGCTGACATTCTGTGGTGTGTTCGTCAAATCGTTGTAATCCCCGCTGAACCCGTTCTCGGCCGTTTTCGCATACAGCGCATACGGCACGCTCAGCAGCTGCTGGGTGGTGGTGACCGTATAGTTGCTACCGCCGTTCGGGTCGGTTTCGGTCTTCAGGTAGAAGGGACCGTTCCCCCAGTCGATGTTGGCAAAGGTGCCCTGCTGCACGTTCCCACCGCCGATGCTGAGGGTCACCAGCCCGTTGGCGTTTGTGGTGCCCGTCTGGGTCTCCACATACACCGCACTGCCGTTGGCGCTCCCTTGCAGGATGCTCACGCGCATACCCACTTGCGTGTTGGCCACTAGACTGTTGTTGGCGTTACGTACTACCGCCTGGTAGGTGAATTTCTCCGGTGCCTGCGCGAAGAGGGTGGCGGCGCAGAGGAGGATTGCGATAAAGGTTGTAACTTTTTTCATACGTTTTATGATTTGGTGAATACTATTGCTTTGGGTTGCCCTATATGTGGAGACGCAAAATTTTGCGTCTCTACGACGGTTCTATCTCCGCACTATCTTGAACGTTTTCAACACTCGCTTTCCGTCCCGCACCTCCAAATAATACGTTCCCGTGGCATATTGCCCAATCTGGAACGCGGTGAGGTCGTTGGTGACAGTGACGGACTGCAATTGTTTGCCGTTGCCGTCGTAGAGGGTGGCGCGAAGACCGCCAGCGGGGATTTCGAAGCCGTTAAGTTGAAGTTGCGCGATATTCTCCGTGGGGTTGGGATAGACCACGGCGTTGAGGGCGATTTTCGAGTAATCGTACACACCCACGGTCATGATTTCGTAAGGTTGTTGCACGCCTTCGGCAACGGAGATGGAACCGTTGCTGTTGGCGGTATTCTCCACCGCCATCTGCCCGACGGTGTAGCTCACACTGCCGCCGTTGCCTTGCGCGTCTCCGCCTACCGGCACAATGGCGGACTGTGCAAAAATATTCGCCGCCGTCATGATAAACAAAACGATAAGGGGTAACAGTTTTTTCATAATCTTTAATTCCGTAAATTACTTTCAATTTTAGCTGTTGATAAATCAGCAAGTCATTGTTAATAAATAAATTAGCAATAACTTGCTATTCTCGTATTTTTCACCTATCTTTGCGATCGCTTACTTCAGCAAACAATTGGTGAGAAATATGGCAGCAAAGATACAAATTTTAGACAACTTTAATTCCGTAAATTTCTTTCATTTTTAGCTGTTGACAAAATAGCAAGTCATTGTTAATAAATAAATTAACGATAACTTGCTATTCTCGTATTTTTCATCTATTATTGCGATCGCTTACTTCAACAAACAATTGGTGAGAAATAGAGCAGCAAAAATACAAATTAAAAACGATAGAATCAACAGTTTCGGTGGAATTTTTTCATCATCGATCAATTTCGGTCATCCGGACTTGCCGCATTGGTTGACAATTCGCTGGGAGTCAAAGGGATAAGCACAAAGTTCTCCTATTCCAATGTGGTCGAGAATCTCACTTCCGTCTTCGTGAGCGGCGGGGAAGTGCTACCGGTTCAACATCAACGACAGGCTGAACGACCAGTTGCTCAAGGCACTGCTGCAACTCGGCGTGGTCAACAAAGAGTAGCCTGTGACGTTCGACTACGACAACCAGTTCTACAACCAGCGCGGCACGTCGGAGCGCACCTTCGACATGCAAAACAACGACTTCGGCTGGGAACATCTGCCCTTCTCGTTCATGAAAGAAAACACTGTGTTCATGATACTTACGGCCTTGATCCGAAACTTCTACGGCTGGAACATCGGGAACGCAATCCCCTCTGTTCACTTCTCCGTGTCATATAATGCCCTTTCGATGACTAACGGCATGCGCTTGCGCTTGAATTCAGATTTGCGGTGGCGGGTCAGCACACGCTCGACTGTCTCTTCGCCGTAGGCTTCGTTCAGGCGTTTCATCTCCTGCTCGTTGTCGCCCCGCTGCAGGTAGGTGTTCAGGATGTCGTCCACTTCCTCGTAGGTGTGTCCCGGGGCGATCTGGGCCATGTCGCCACCGGCTGCCACCGCGTTACCGTCGGTGGGCGTGATGTCGTAGCCGGCGCGCAGAGCCTGATGGCACGGACAATTCTCGTCGGGATGGACTTCTGTGAAGAGGTACTTGCAAAGCTCGTAAACCTCGTGCTTCCACAGCCCGCCGATGGGGTTGTAGTCGGCCACGTCGCCGTGGATGGTCCAGAAACCGAGATAGTGCTCCGTCAGGTTGTCGGTGTCCATGACAAGACCACCGGTCACCGAGGCGAGGTTGTAGAGGTAGATCATGCGCAGACGGGCCTTGATGTTGCCCTGCGAGACGGGCGTCGAGGGGTAGCGTTGCTCGCAGGTGGCCTTCACCAGCAGATACTCCTTCTGCAGGTTCTCCACCCAATACTCGTTGCAGAAGGCTTTCATGGCCAAGTATGCCGAGTCGTTCTCCTCGGCGGAGTTCGACGAGCAGGGCAGGCTGACACCGATGAACTTGAACTGTTGTTCGGGATAGCGTGTCACCACCTCGTGGCAGATGGCAGCCGTCACGGTGGAGTCGAGTCCGCCGGAAAGACCCAGAATCATGGATTTCAGCCCATTTTTGGTGAGATAATTTGCTGTTTCGCTCACCATCGTTTCGAATACTTTCTTATAGTTCATAGCTTTACGATTATTGACCATTAACTAACCCAATATTACACACCACTATCATTCCACCACCTTCCACTCGTCAATTCCCTTGCTTTCGCTGCCGAAACAGACTCCGACTTTGAACAACTTGCGCGGGTCGGCGGCGAAGGGGGCGGCATACTGTTTGTCCTCAATTTGCCTCAATGCCTCGTCGGCGGGCTTATCGACTTTCAGCTCCATGACATAGACATAGTCGCGGGTCTGGATGGTCACGTCCATGCGGCCGCGGCTCGTGTGACGCTCCACCTGCACATAGAGACCCATCAGCTTGAAGATGACCGACAGCGTGTTCTGGAAATAGATTTCCAGCTTTCCCATCACTTGGTAGTCGCCATCGGCGAACAATGCTTGCAGACGAGTCATGAAACCTTCGATGTCGCCGCGCTCCACCTCTCTGACAAAATTGTTGATGGTGAACGAGCCGTTCATACCGCCAGCAAAGTAGTAGGTGGCCAAAAACTGCGCGAAGCCCCGCTCCACTTCCTCATTAGGGAATCCGAGATGATAGCTTTGGAAACGCTCATTGTATTCCTTGATAGTGAGATAACCGCTTTGGAACAGCAACGGGATGGGGTTGCTGTACATCATATCGACGCTGTCCATCGTGCGCACGTCCACCTCCTCGGTAGTGAGCCGGTCGAGCGGGTAGTCGGTGTGTTGCAGCACATCCACCAGGAACATGGGCGTGCCCGTGGCGAACCAATAGTCGCCGAACCTCCCTTCACTGAACGCTTTCAACAAACTGAACGGATTGTACACACCCACCGAATTCTCGCTGAAATGGTAGCCATCGTACTGTTTCTCAAGCCGCGCATAGCAATCTTCCTTACTCATTCCATTGATTGCCGCCATCCCCTCAATGGTCTCATCGAAATTATCGTGTAGTTCTCGCACGGAAACGCCACAAATCTCAGCATAATGATTGTTAAGCGAGATATCATCCAGATTGTTCAAATCGCTGAAAATGCTCACCTTCGAGAAGTTGGTCACCCCGGTGAAGAAGGCGAACTGGATGCAGGAGTCCAATGTTTTGACTACTCCATACACCGACTTCAAGGTCTTGCGGTAGTCCTCTTGCAGCTCTGGGTTTCCGATAGTCTCTAACAGCGGTTTGTCGTACTCGTCCACGAGTACGACCACCTTTTGGCCCGTCTGCTCGTATGCGCGTGCAATGACATTCTCGAACCGAGTGGACAGCGACTGGGATTCTTTCGGTTTGACACCATACAGCGGTTCCCATTTCTCCAGATGGTGGACGATTTTCTCCTCAAGAGCGGCGGAATCGGTGTATTTTCCCGTGTTAAAGTCGAAATGTAGCACAGGGTAGTTCTTCCATTCCTTCTCCAGTCCAGCCATCGCCAATCCGTCGAACAGTTCTTTCTTGCCCTGGAAGTAGGCCTTCAGGGTGGAGAGCAGCAAACTCTTGCCGAACCGACGAGGACGGCTGAGGAAGTAGCAAGAGCCTTCTGAGACAAGCTTATATACCAAATGGGTTTTGTCAACATAGGCGTAGCCTTCCGTGCGAATCTTCTCGAATGTCTGTATGCCGATGGGGTATTTCATAACGGTACGATTTTATACAGCAAACCTAAAAATTGCCGCTGCAAAAATACGCAAAAAATCGTGTCGGGCACAACTTCTAATTGGTAATTTACGTTTCGAGATGTTTGAATTGTAATATCGGGATTCTCCGTCACCATCCAATTTTAATCATAATCTTAGGTCAGGGCTGCAATGGGAAATGGTATTGATGAGGTTGTCTGTCGTCAAGACTGACTTTCCCGTAACGCATGAAATAAGCATGCCATAGCCATTGCGAATAATCGTTGGAGTCAATTGCAACTATTTCATTTTCAGGTA
>JAEEGL011467674.1_pt1 | contig 15707 bp, 14 predicted proteins | sample 9134231 | NCBI WGS metagenome assembly JAEEGL01 (sample SAMN16246548, study PRJNA631951) | gut metagenome | biome: gut microbiome; feature: rumen; material: fiber-attached | host: Bos | place: Iran: Karaj | collected 2018-10
AGCCTGCCTCCGCAAGCATCCTCTGGATGCGAGGAATTCCGCTGCCCCATTCCTCTATGATGCGCATGTCCCGCTTAAACTCTAGGACATCCGTTTCGCCAGCTTGAATGTCATTAATTAACACTATGAATCACCTCTTGTTCCTGCTGTTCGCTTAGATTAGAATTGAGCAACGCAAACGACCGCAACGATGCTCAGGCTCTCACTCACCTTCGCCTGCAGGCGGAAACCTATGTCCCTCCCACGTTCTCACGACCGGCTACTTCCGAATCTGCCCGGTGCCGTGGACGACGTACTTGTAGGTCGTGAGTTCGCGGATGCCGACGGGACCGCGCGCGTGGAGCTTGTCGGTGCTGATGCCCATCTCGCAGCCCATGCCGAACTCGCCGCCGTCCGTGAAGCGGGTCGAGGCGTTGACGTAGACGGCGGCGGAGTCGACTTCGCGCGTGAAGGCGCGGGCGGCGGCGGGGTTCTCGGTCAGAATTGCGTCGGAATGGTGCGAGCCGTAGCGGTTGATGTGCGCGATGGCGGCGGCGGTGTCGGGCACCACGGCGAGCGAGAGCTTGAGGGCGAGGTATTCGTTGCGCCAGTCGTCGTCCGTGGCGACTTCGAAGCCGTCCGCGAGGGCGCGCGCGGCGGCGTCGGCCTTGACGGCGACGCCCCATTCGCGGCACGCCTTCGCGAGGCGCGGGATGAAGGCCTCGGCGATCTTTTCGTTCACGAGAATCGTCTCGACCGCATTGCAGGTGCCGGGGCGCTGGCATTTGGCGTTGCGGATGATGTCCAGCGCCTGTTTCTGGTCGGCGGCGGCGTCGACGTAGATGTGGCAGATGCCGTTGTAGTGCTTGAGGACGGGTACGCGCGCATGCTCCATCACGGCGCGGATGAGCGATTCGCCGCCGCGCGGGATGACGACGTCAACCAGTCCCTCCAGCGTGACGAGCGCGGGCACGGCGGCACGGTCGGTCGTCTGGACGAGTTGGACGGCGTTTTCGGGCAGGCCGGCCTTGCGGAGACCCTTGGCCATGGCGGTCGCGATGGCCTTGTTCGACTCGATGGCCTCCTTGCCGCCGCGGAGGATCACGGCGTTGCCGGACTTGATGCAGAGGGCGGCGGCGTCGGCCGTCACGTTCGGACGCGATTCGAAGATGATGGCGATGACGCCGATCGGGACGGGCACCTTGTCGATGACGAGGCCGTTCGGGCGCGTCACGCGGGCGAGGCGGCGCGACAGCGGGTCGGGGAGGTCCGCGACCTCGCGGAGCCCCTTGATGACGCCATCGACGCGGGACGGCGTCAGCGTGAGGCGGTCGATCATCGCGGGGGAAAGTCCCGACAGGCGCGCGGCGGCGAGGTCCTTGTCGTTTGCGGCGTCAATCGGTTTGCGGTCGGCGTCGACGGCCTCCGCCATTGCAAGAAGAGCGGCGTTGCGCTGGCGCGCCGTGGCGCAGCCAAGCGCGTGCGCGGCGTCCCGGGCGGCTTCGCCCAAGGCTCGGATTTCATCGTGCAGATCCATGTCCCCTGCCCTCCTGTCAGATGGTGGCGCCGAGAATCAGCGTGCCGACATCCTTGCCGGCGAGGATGTCCGTAAGTGCATTGGCCCTGCGGCCATTGGCGATTACAACGGCGCAGCCGGCCTTGGAGGCGATCTGCGCCGAGCGGAGCTTCGATTCCATGCCGCCCTTGGAAAGGCCGCTTGCGCCGACGGGGTTGACGAGCTTGAAGGCCTCCTTGTCGAGCTTCTCGATGCAGGGCACGCGACGCGGCGGCGCTGCGTCCATGCGGAGGAGGCCGTCGACCGTCGAAAGGACGACGAGAAGGTCGGCGCGGACGAGCTTCACGACGAGCGCCGCCAGATAGTCGTTGTCGCCGAGGGAGAGGTAGGCCTTGACCTCCTCGTCCGCAACGACGTCATTCTCGTTGATGATCGGAATGACGCGGTTGCGAAGCAAATGCTCCAGCGTGCGGCGCGCGTTGCTGTGGCGGATGCGGTTCTCGAAGTCGTCATGCGTGAGGAGCACCTGCCCGATGCGGATTCTGGAGGCCTGGAAGAGCTCTTCGTAGAGCATCATGAGGCGTGCCTGGCCGACGGCCGCGCACATCTGGAGGTCCGGAACCTCCGTAGGCCGGGTGGAGATGCCGAGCGCGGCCATGCCCGCGCCGATCGCGCCGGATGAAACCAGCACGATCTGGTAGCCGGCGCGGTAAAGAACCGAAACCTGTGCGGCGAGCCGTCGCATCCGGGCGATTTCCGGGCGACCAGTCTTCTGCGCGATGACACGCGTGCCGATCTTGACGACGATGCGGCGCGCCTCGGGAATGAACTGGCGGTATTTCAAGTCGAATTTCATACTTTAATATTCTACCGCATTCGCCCCGTGTGCGCCAACTTTGCGGGCGGGGCGGCGGGGAATCTGCTATAATGGTGGCGCACTTGGAAATGGGTACGCGCAAATGGCAAGCCGATTCACGGAAAGACAGGCCCTCATAGCCCTCAACATGACCCAGGGCATGGGCGCCATCACCGCCAGGAACCTCATTGAATTCTTCGGCTCGGCCGCCGACATCTTCGAAGCGACGCCAGAGGATCTCGCCCGCGTACGCGGCATCGGCACCCTGAAGGCGGGCGCATTCGCCGCCGCCTTCGCACAGGCGGATCCCGACGCCGAAGAGGCGCTCGCCCAAAAAAGCGCCGCCACGATCCTCACCTGGAACGATCCCGACTATCCGGCCGTCCTGAAGGAGATATACGATCCACCGCTCGTCCTCTACGCGTGCGGGAATCCCAAGGCCTTCCGCCATACGGGCATCGCCATCATCGGAACGCGCAACGCCACGCACTACGGTTGCGAGACGGCCTTTCGCTTCGGCTACCAGCTCGCCTCCGCCGGCTACGCCGTCATCAGCGGCATGGCGCGCGGCATCGACACCGAAGGACACCGGGGTGCGGTCGAGGCGCATGGAGTCACCATCGGCGTTCTTGGCGGCGCGCTCGACAAGTTCTACCCGAGCGAGAACCGGCGCCTTGCCCACAAGGTCATCGATGCAGGCGGCGCCATCATCTCCGAGTACCCCTTCGGACGCGCCCCCGACCGTCAGACCTTTCCCATGCGCAACCGCATCGTAAGCGGCCTGTCCGCAGGCGTCCTCGTCGTCGAGGCCGCCTCCGCCAGCGGCACGCTCATCACCGTCGACCAGGCACTGGAACAGGGACGCGCCGTAATGGCCGTTCCCGGACGCATAGACTCGCCAACGTCACAGGGCTGCCACAGGCTCATCCGAAATGGCGCCCGGCTCGTAACCTGCGCGGACGACGTCGCGGACGAGCTCGGCGCATTCACGACCCTGCTGAAACCGGCGGACGGAAAACTGCACCTCAATGCCGAAGCCCCACGGAAGGCTCCCGCCAGCCCCGCCCTGTCCGAGGAGGAGGAACGCATCCTTGATGCCATCGGCGACGAAGAACGCTTCATCGACGACCTCGTTGCGCGCACGGGCATCGATGCCGGCCGACTCAACGGCCTTCTCGTCGCCCTCCAGATCAAGCGGCGCGTCCGCCTTCTCCCCGGGGGCTTCGCCGCACCGGCCGGCGCAGCGAAGCCCTCAGCGTCCCATCCGTAAAGTCCCGGCCTGTTTGCCTGTCCTGCTTCCCGTCATGCTTCGTCCTCGCCGTTCATCGCGGATACGTGCGCCTCGCGCCTCCTTCTTGCCTGACAAACGCAGCCCTGCGCAACGAGATCGGAATTTATCGGACGGGACGCCAGGAAGAAGGGACGGTCCGAGACAGGCGGCATCTCTGCCATCTTCTTCCCGTGGATTCGGGTGCGTCCAGCCTTGCCGCCCCGGGCGGCGAAGGCTCTTCCGGCAATGCGGAGGCCGGCGGAGAGGAAGGGGATCGCGCTGGTCGGCGCGTACTGCCGCAGCGGACTCTGCGGCGCAGACGCCTCTGCGCGAGGATTCCTACCCCAAAAGACGTTCCGCGAGGCGGACGAGCTCCATAGCGTCCCGAGTGTAGTAGTCGGCCTTGATCTTGGCGGCGTAGTCCGCCGTCAGAACCGCGCCGCCGACGGCGACCTTGCAGGAAGGCAGTTCGCGGTGGACGAGCGCGATCGTCTCCTCCATTGCGCCGACGGTCGTCGTCATGAGCGCGGAGAGGCCGACGAGCGGCGCCTTGTCGCGCCGGGCGGCGTCGACGATCGTCTGCGGCGGAACATCTCGGCCGAGATCGACCACCTTGAAGCCGTAGTTTTCCAGCAGGGCGCGGCAGATGTTCTTGCCGATGTCATGGATGTCGCCCTTCACGGTCGCCATGACAATGGGGCCCTTGGCAGCCCCTGCCTGGGCGGGGAAGGCCGCGCGGACCACCTCGAAGGCCGCGCCCGCCGCATCGGCCGCCATCAGCAGTTGCGGCAGAAAGACTGTTCCCGCCTCAAAGCCCTTGCCAACCGCCTCGAGAGCCGGAACAATGCCGGAGCCGATGAGGTCCAGCGGCGCTTCGCCCGACACCAGGGCGGCCTTCGCGGCGGAGGCCGCGTCGGCCTTGAGGCCGCGCCGAATCGAGGTCTGGAGATCCGAAATCGAAGGACGAAGGTTCGGGCTTGAAGATTCCGGGGCCGCCGTCAAGAGTTTCCTGTCCGGAATCAAGGGCCGGAAGCCGGAGGCTGCCTTTCGGACTTGTACGCGTTGGACCTCGACCGCCGTCCAGTCGGCGCAGTGGTCATCGCGCGCGGTAAGGGTGCGGAAGGCCCGGTAGGCCGACATCATCTCGTCGGAAAGCGGATTGACGATTCCCGCGGAAAGCCCCGCCTCCAGGGCGAGCGTGTAGAAGGTGGCGTTGAGCAGGGCGCGGGAAGGCAGCCCGAAGGAGATGTTCGAGACGCCGAGGCAGGTGCGGCAGCCAAGTTCGTCTCGGACGCGGCGGAGGGATTCGAGAATGACGTTTCCGCTCTGCGCCTCGGCGCTGACGGCGAGGCAAAGGACGTCGATGAGGAAGTCCGATGGCGCAAGGCCGTATTCCGCGCCGCGCCTGAGAATTTTTCGCGCAATGGCGATGCGTCCCTCTGCGGTCGGCGGGATGCCGGCCTCGTCGAGCGTCAGCGCCACGACGACGCCGCCGTACTTCGCAACGAGCGGCAGAATTGCGCGAAGCGACTCCTCCTTGCCGTTGACCGAGTTGACGAGCGGCTTGCCGTTGTAGTGGCGCATCGCGCGCTCAAGGGCGATGGGATCGGACGAATCGAGCTGGAGCGGAAGGTCGGTGACGGACTGGACGGACTGGACGGTCGCGTCGAGAACGGCGGCTTCGTCCAAACCTGGCACGCCGACGTTGACGTCGAGGATGTGCGCGCCAGCCTCGGTCTGCGAAACGGCTTCGCGCAGGACGTATGCGGTGTCGCCTTCGGCGAGGGCGGCACGCAGGCGCTTCTTGCCCGTAGGATTGATGCGTTCGCCAATGACGACCGAGTCGCCAAAGGGAATCGTCACGGCCCGCGCGCCGGACGTGACCACTGTCCGCGACGGCCGTTCAACCTGCGACCTTGCATCCCGGACCTTCAGACCGGCGATTGCCGCGTGAAGGGCCGCGATGTGCGCCGGCGTCGAGCCGCAGCAGCCACCAACGATTGTGGCGCCAGCCTCGATCAAGGCGGAAAGTCCTTGGGCGAAATTCGCGGGATCGAGGTCGTAGACGGTTTTCCCATCTTCAACGCGCGGCATGCCCGCGTTGGGCTTCGCGATGATCGGCAAGCTGGTCAGTGCCGCCAGCCGCTGGACATGGGGGCGCATCGTCTCGGGACCGAAGCCGCAGTTGAGACCGAGCGCATCGATGCGGAGGCCTTCGAGAAGGGCGGCGACGCAACCGACGTCGGCGCCGGTCAGGAGCTTGCCGTCGTTTCCAAGCGCCACGGTCGCCAGAATCGGGAGATTTGAATTTTCCTTCGCGGCGAGAACGGCGGCCTTGAGTTCGTAAAGATCGGACATCGTCTCGATGACGACGAGGTCGGCCCCGGCCGTCGCACCGAAGCGGACCTGTTCGGCAAAGGCGTCGTAGGCCGCATCGAACTCGAAGTCGCCGACCGGCTTGAGCAGACGGCCCGTAGGACCGACATCGAGCGCGACGAAGCGCCGGGCCGACGGCAGACCGGGCGTGGCCGCCGCTTCGCGGACACGGGCGATGCCGGCCGCAATGACGTCGGCCAGGGGGGCGTCGCCATGGTACTTTGCCTTGTTCGCTCCGAAAGTGTTGGCGTAGACGACCTTCGCGCCGGCCTTGAAGTAGGCGGCGTGGATGGCGCGCACATCATCGGGGCGCGTGAGGTTCCAAAGCTCCGGCGTCTCGCCGGGCCGGAGTCCCCTCGCCTGCAGCTGGGTGCCCATGGCGCCGTCAAGAAGAAGGATGTCGTCAAAAAGGTCGTTCCGAGTCATTGTGCAGCCTCCATTTTCACGCCGATGACGGCGCTTACGGATTTCGAGGGAGCCATGAGAAGTGTGTCCGTGAGCGAGACGCCGATTGCCCGGGGCGTGTCAAGCAGGCCCAGCAGTTCGCGCTGGGCTGCCAGCGGGAAGTCGCCGTAGCCGGGGGAATAGCGGCGGACAAGGCTTTCGCCGGGGGCGAGTTCGGCGCGAATCGCCTTTTCGACTCCGTCCATCCATTCCTCAATCGCCGCCGTGCCGACAGCCTGGAGAACCAAGGTATCGGCGGCGGACTTCACCGAGACGCGCCTGAGGAGCGCGTCGAAGCCCGTGCCAAGCGTTCCGCACGCAAGATAGGCGGCGTGGCAGCCGGCGAGATGGCGGGCAAGCTTTTTTGACGCGCCGAAGGCACCGTCGGTCTTGGGCCAGTCGACACGCCGCCAGACGCGCGCGGGACGGATGACCTTGAGTGCGGCTTCACGCATCGCAACCATTGCGGAGGCTAATGCCGCGGACGGCTTCTGCGTACCCAGCCGAAGGTAGAGCGCAACCTCGCACAAATCTATGGTTGGGAGGGTCATCGCCAGCGTCTAGGGCACGAGCATGAGAAGGCCCAGCAACGTGAAAAGAGCCCCCATGACAATTCCGAACCAAGCTCGTCCCTTGCCCTTCTTTTCGGGATGACGCCTGATGTCACGTAAGGCGAGAATGCCAAGGATGAGCGCAAAGGGTGCAAAAACAAGCAGCACTGAAAACAGTGCAAGATAGCCTGCCGCAATGGCGTAGCCGGAACGTCCGATTGGAAGCACGTACCTAAGCGCCTCCTCATCCGATGGAACGGCCGCGACAACGGGTTGGCCTGAGGTGGATGTGCCGCACGCCGGACAGAAGGCCGCGTTTTCAGGCATTTTTTGGCCGCATTTTGTACAGAACATGGCGAATTTCTTTCGTTGGCAAAGAGGTGGAGCGAATCCGCGTCAAACAACATTCCGAACAACCATGTAGAGTACCATGGTTGCAAAGACACCCCAGCACAAAGCGGCGGAGCGCGCGAGGCCGGGAAAGAGAAGAAGCAAAACCAGCAGTGGAAACGCGAGGACAAGGATGGGGTTGAAGGCGACGGCCTTTGCGACTTCGCCGTGCAAAAGGCAGTGCAAGGCCCGGGCGGTTCCACACCCCGGACACTTCAGCCCCGTCAGCATGAAAACCGGGCAACGTGGAAAGAAAGGGATTTCTTCCGGATTGTATCGGAAGAGCACGACGGCTAGGACGAGAGCGGCTACACCCATGCCCAGAAGCAATGGCTTTCCTGAAGCAAGGCGGGCAATGAGACCGTCGACGCGGAATTTCCACTTTCCGCCCACGGGCAAGCTATTCCGCTGCGGCCCCAATGATTCCGGGAATGACCGTCGCCGCAATCCAGACGATGCTTATCAGCCCGCCGACGATGACGCCAACCCAGATCCATGTTGATGCCTTCTTGGAACTCGCCATCGCGCCCGCGACATCGCCTTTCGCCAGCTTGCCGTTCACTTGCGCGGCATAGAGGATGGAAACGATTCCGGCGATCTGGCAGCAGAAAACGGTCGTCAAAATCGCGCCAACCAAGTGATTGGGGACATTTGGCGGCTGACCGGGCGCGCCATACGGGGCACCATGGGCGGCTGGTGCCTGTTGGACGACAGGCGTACCGCATTTGCCACAGAATGTGGCGTTGTCGGCCAATTGCTGACCACAATGCTTGCAGAACATGGATTCTTCCTTTCCTTGGGGCTCACCGAACGGCAAAAGTATAACCTATCGCGCCTCGCAATGCAACTCGCCACTCGAACCAAGAAATGGGAACTAGTGTGGTGGAACCTAAATAAGTAGTCCAAGGCGGAGCCACGGACGCATCAGGCGAGGCGCCGGCGCAAAGGCGCAATAATTACGTCAAGCGCCGGCAACGATGCATCATGCGCCCGTGGCCCGCATGGGAAAGGTATTTAGGTTCCGCCACACTAGAACTCGTCACTCGTCACCGACTACGATCCCCCTCAGATTCTCCATGATCCTCTCGGCGACTTCGGGTCGGTTCATGGTGTAGAGGTGCACGGCGTTGACGCCGTTGGCGAAGAGATCGACGATCTGCTCGGTGGCGTAGGCGACGCCCGCGTCAAGCATGGCGGCGGGCTTGTCGCCGAAGCGGTCGACGATGGCCTTGAAGCGGCTTGGCAGGTAGGTTCCGGAAAGGCGGCAGATGCGGTCGATCTGGCGGCCGTTCGCGACGGGCATGATGCCCGCGACGACCGGCACGGTGATGCCGTGTCCGCGCAGTTTCGCGAGGTAGCGGTAGAAGATGTTGTTGTCGAAGAACATCTGCGTCGTCACGAAGTCGAGGCCGGCGTCGACCTTTTCCTTTAGGAAGGCGAGCTCGTCCTCCATGTGCGCGCAGTCCGGATGGCGTTCGGGATAGCAGGCGCCGCCCAGGCAGAAGCCTTCGGGCCTGAGCAGCTTCACGAGGTCGACGGCGTGCGCGAAATGGCCGGGAGGAAGTCCGGCGCCCTCCTTCGGCAGGTCGCCCCTCAGGCACAGCACATTCTCTATGCCCGCCGCGTGGAGGGCGGCGATTTCACCGGCGATTTTGTCGCGCGAGGCGGCGACACAGGTGAGGTGCGCCAGGGCGCTCACGCCAAGGCCCTGCACGAGGGAGGCGATCGCAACGGTGTTGACCTGCGCGTTGCCGGCCGCACCGTATGTCACGGACATGAACGACGGATTCTGCAACGCCAGCCTCCCGACCGCGTCTTGAATCGGCCCAAAGGGCGCATCCGCCTTCGGCGGGAAGACCTCGAAGGAAACCGCCGGCCTCCCTCTGGCAAGTATGTCTCTGATTTTCATGATCGCTCCTCTTCACGCAGTAGTGGCAGCAAAAGCATCGGCTCGGTGAAGCCGCACTAACGTTCCGCCTCGGATGTGGCGCCAACGGTGGGGTTCTCGAAGCGCAGTCCTGCGAATCTTTTGAAATCGGTGTCGGCCGAAACGAGAATCAGGCCATGTTCCATGGCCAAGGCCGCCAAATGCGCGTCAGCCACCCGTTTCGAGGTCATATCCGGAAATCGAAGCAGTGAATCAAGAATCCGACGATGGTTCTTTGTTGGCTGCGGTATCCAGACGCAGGGCGCGGAAAGCCAGAAATCGACTTGCATCCAGGCTTCGGAAACACGTAGCGCAGGCGTCCTGATTCTGGGATTTGATGACAGGCGGACAAACGCAAGCAGGGTTTCCCAGGGGATGCCCAGCGGTGTCTCTGCGTCATTGAGGCGGGCGTCCAGCCAGCGATGGGTTACGCGATGCTGGGGATAGACGTCGAACGACGCATACATCAGGATGTTGGTGTCGAGAAGCCTCATTTGAAATCCTCGCCTTCTGCAATTGCGAGCATTTCGGCCGTGCTGGTGACATCGCCCATGAGGAGCGCCCCTCCATGAAACACAGGTGTGCGCATCTGCTTCGAGACATAGCCTTGGGCCATCGTTTTTTGGGCAAGCGCACTGCGTAGTAGCGAATTGACAAGTTCCTTGAAAGTCTGTCCCGTTTCCGCTAGCCGACGTTCAAGCAGGATCGTGATGTCATCGTCCAAAGTAAGAGTCGTCCTCATGCATCAAATCTTATCAGTGATGATGCCTTGATGTCAATCGCTGATTTCGACTTCTGGCAAGGCGATGGCATCATTTTTCCGCAATATTCCCGCTTTTTCCTTGGCGATTTAACAAATCAATGTTAGAATCTAATGATTAAAGGAGAATCTTTGCCGTGTTCAGTTCTGCAACGGCCGAGCATCTCGCGAATTTCTTGAAAAACAAGCGTCATGGTGATTCTATCGAACAATCAGTGGAAATGCGATGGCAACACTCCGAAGTGGGAGGCGATTGGAGCGGACTGCTCGGCGGAATGCCGGGTGAAGGGGCTGCTCCGCGCCTATCGTCAGATCGGCCCGGATCTGATGGGCCTGCAGGAGGTGTCGAGCCGGATGGCGAACCTCCTGATGGCCGAGCTGGAGGAGACATCCCTTTCCGACGGAAGTGTCGCCCGCTACGAGTACCTCTCCGGTGGCGACACGCCAATCGTCTTTCGCCGCGACAAGCTGCTTCTGCTTGAATCGGGGTTCTCCCGCTTCCCGGAGGAGATTCCCGGTCTTTCCGGCAGCTTCAACAACAGCGAAACCAAGTCCTTCTGCTGGGGCGTCTTCGAGGATCGCGCGGATAAAACGCGCTTCGCCGCACTGTCGGCCCACCTCTGGTGGATGTCGAGCCGCGTTCGCCCCGGCTCCGCCGAGGCGCGGGCCTGGCAGATCCGGCAGGCCGCCCGCAAGATGGACGAGGTGATGGGCCGATATGGCTGTCCCGGTTTCATGATGGGGGATTTCAACGCCTCCGTCAAAAGCATGTGTCTGGAAGCCGCCTTTTCGCTTGGCTGGCGCGAAACGCACGATCTGGCGGTCGGCGACCGGGACGAAACATGCGGCTTTCATCCTTGCAATTCAGGAGGATACAGCCGGATGGCCGATGGCGGGACTTTCCAGCAGGCAATCGACCACATCCTCGTCAAGGGCGGCGCAAACATGGTCGTAAGTTCCTTCCGGCGCCTGACGGAACCGTGGTTCGACCCGATCTCCGACCACTATCCCCTCTACATCGACATCGCCTAGCGGTTTGGCAAGTTGAAGTTTGAACAAATCTCCATGAAATGGTGAGTTGTGAAAGTCATGTTGCCAAACCACGGGGTTGAATCCGCTTTTCAAAGGAGAACCAGCATGCACATGCCGCGCAAACTACTTCGCCTCGCACCCTGCCTCCTCTGCTTCGCAGTACAGGCCAAACCGCTGAAGATCACCGTCTACGCCTCGCGCATCGAGGACGCCAAGGACGAGATGCCCTGCGCCGTCCAAACCTTCGACGCCGGCGAAATCGCCGCCAGCGGCGCGCGCGACCTCCCCGAGCTTCTCGAGAAGAAGGCCGGCATCGACATCCACCGCCTCAACGCAAACCCGCTCCAGGCCGAGATCGCCATGCGCGGCTTCGGCGAGAACGCCTTCGGCCGCGTCAAGGTGCTTGTCGACGGCGAAGAGTTGAACAATGTCGACATGGTCGCCCCCGACCTCATGCGCGTCCCCCTCGCCAACGTCGACCGCGTCGAGATCATCCGCGGGCCGAGCCCCGTCCTCCATGGCGACGGCGCGGTCGGCGGCGTCGTAAACGTCTTCACGGACAAGGGTGACTATGCGGAGAAGACGCGCGTCGCCGCTAGCGGTGGCTCGCAGGGCACCTTCGGCGCGAATCTCGCCACATGCGGCGGCGACGGGGAAAAGGGCGTCCAGTACGCCGGCTCCTACGACTACCTCCGTTCCGACGGCTTCCGCAGCCGCAGCGCCTACGACATCCACGCGGCGGACGCGACCGTCCGCCAAAACTACGACGACGGCTCCTCCCTCGCCTTCCGCGGCCACTACCAGAACGCCTTCTACGAACTCCCCGGCGCACTCTCCCGCGAGCAGTGGCGGGCCGACCGCAGGGCCGCAGCCCACCCGGACGACTGGAACCGAATCTGGAACTACGGCCTTGGACTCGACGCCAAACTCCTCCTCGGCGCGAACCAGTGGCTTTTCCTCGACGGCACCTTCTCCCTGCAGCACCGCCACGCCCACTGGGGCGACTACGGCTACGCCAACGAATACGACCTCTACGGCGCCACCCTCTCCCCGCGCTACGTGAACGAGGGCGACCTCTTCGGTTCCGCGAGCAAGTTCACGTTCGGCCTCGACCTCCGCTACGACCGCGACAAGATCACGGACAACTCCGGCTACAACAGCCCGCGCTACCACTTCGACCGCTTCCGCGCCGCCCTCTTCGCCCACGAAACCTTTTGGCTGACCGATGATTTCGCACTCGTCGGCGGCGTACGCGCCGAGTCGATCCGCAACCGCTGGACGCATTGCCGGAGCCTCACGGACACCGGAAGCACGGACTGGATGGGCGACTACGAGCTCGGCATCGTCTACCGTCCCGCAGAAGGAGTGAAGACCTTCCTCCGCGGCACACGCTTCCACCGCTCCCCTTTCTGCGACGAGATGAACTACACGCTTGACGGCAGGCTTCTCGATCCTGAAACAGGCTGCTCCGTCGACCTTGGCGCGGAATGGGCCGCCACCGAGGAGTTCTCTCTCGACATCGACGCATACGCCCTCTTCATGGAAGACGAAATCTTCTACAACCCACATGCGAGCGAAGCCCCCTGGGGTTGGAGCGGCTACAACTGCAACAGCCCGTCGCGCACCCGCCGCATCGGCGTCGACGCCGGCTTCGTCTGGAAGCGCGACAAGGTCGCCGAAGCCTATGCCCGCTACGGCATCGTCCGCGCGGAATTCGCGAACGGCCAGTACGACGGCAGCGACATCCCCCGCGTCCCGCGGCGCCGCATCAGCGCCGGTGCCGGCGTCTGGCTCTGCAACGACCTTGAAGTTGGCGGCAATTTCCGCTTCGCGAGCAGGCAGAACCTCGTCGGAGACTTCGAGAACGCCCAGGACGAGCTCTCTTCGTACGCCGTCTTCGGCCTCGACCTCCGCTACGAACCCGCCTGGGCCGAAGGCTGGAAGCTGACGCTCACGCTCGACAACCTCTTCGACCGCGACTACTGCGACTTCGCCGGCTGGTCGGACTTCAGCGGCGCCTACTACTACCCCGCCTGCGGCCGCAGCTTCCTCGCGACGCTCAGCTGCGTCTTCTAACCCGAAGTTCCGACCTTATCCCAAGACCCCGCACGCGCCATCGTTCTGGCAACATCCCGTTGCGCATTGCGGCCGTTTGACTCGCTTTCAGCCACTCACAATGCCATGACGCTACGCCCGCGTCCTTGTGAGGCCGTCTTGCAGTTGAGCATTCCGCTTGTTGCATCCGGAAAATCCCCGGTGCGACGAGGCCGGCGTTCTGTCCGGCTCCAGAAGCATCGCAAGCCGCTCGTCCAGATCCTTTTTCGTGGCCTGGCGCCAGTTCTTCTCCGTAGCCAGGCACGAGTCCTCCCTCCTAGTCCGATGCCTCTGGTACTTCCGTCTCCTTTCCTGGTAGTTCCTCCGGCATCCCTCGAGTATTGCCTCCGCCCTTCTGCGGGCGCTTGTCAATCCTGGTTCGAACCGTAGTTGCATTTCATGCACTCTCCCCGTCTCCCGCGTCGTCCTTCTTGCCTCCTCGACATTTAGTCCGCACCGTAGTTGCATGTCTCCTGCTTCGCCCACGTCTCCGTCGCCGAATCGGCCTGAAACGCCCCCGTCGGCCACCCACGCGAAACAGTATGCTACGGACTGAGACGAGATGCAACTACGGTGCGGACTGGAATTCCAGAAATTTCCAACGCATGAAAATTGTCTCTGAAACCGTCGGAATGGGTGTCGAAGGCGCCAAACCCGATAGATGCGGACGATCTTGTCCTTCGTGCCGACAGGGCCTGCGGCGGACGGGCCAAAAGAATCGGCAATCACAAACGCGAGATCACGCAAGCATGCGGTTTACGGCAGCGAGGCAGGCGAGGAGGCTTGCCTCGATGACGTCCGTGCTCACTCCCCTGCCCCTGTAAATGCCCGAGGCGTCGGCGATCTTGACGCGCGCCTCGCCGAGGGCGTCGCGGTGTTCCGTGACGGCCTGAAGCTGGTAGTCCTCGAGGGTGAAGGGATGGCGGATGATCTTCTCGACCGCGCGGATGGCGGCATAGATGGGGCCGTTTCCGACCGCCACCTCCTCGACCACCTTGCGGCCGCGGCGGAGCGCCACGCAGGCCGTGCTCGTCATGCGGTTGCCGCTGTTGACCACGAAATGGTCGAGCATCCACTGCTCGGCAGCGGAACCGACGGCGTTGAGACGGGTCTCGGCAAGGGCGACGAGATCGCGGTCGGTGATGTTCTTCTTGCGGTCGGCCAGGGCCTTGAAGGACTCGAAGAGCTCGTCGATCTGCGGGTCGGCGAGCTTGTAGCCGAGCTCGACGAGGCGCGCGGCGAAGGCGTGGCGACCCGAATGCTTGCCCAGGACAAGCGAGGTGTCATGGATGCCCACGGACTCGGGCGACATGATCTGGTATGTCTTCGCGTTGGCAATCAGACCGTGCTGATGGACGCCGGACTCGTGGGCGAAGGCGTTGCGTCCGATGATCGCCTTGCTCGGCGCGGGATTGACGCCCGTAATGGTGGCGAGAAGGCGGGCCGACCGATGTATCTCCTCGGTCTTGACGCCGCATTCAAGCCCGTAGTGGTCGGCACGCGTCCGAAGGCCCATGACCACCTCCTCCAGGGCCGCGTTGCCAGCGCGTTCGCCGATGCCGCCGAGGGTGCATTCAGCCTGTTTCGCCCCGGCCTCCAAGCCGGCAAGCGTATTGGCCACGGCGAGGCCAAGGTCGTCGTGGCAGTGGACGGAGAGCGTGACGCTCCTGGCGCCGTGAACCTCGTGGAGAACCGTCGAAATCATCTGCCGGATTTCGCCGGGCGTCGCATAGCCGACGGTGTCAGGCAGGTTGACGACGGTCGCACCGGCCGCAATGGCCGTTTCAACCGCGCGGCAGAGGAAGGGAAGTTCCGTTCGGGAGGCGTCCTCGCAGCTGAACTCGACCTCGGGGCAAAGCGACTTCGCGTAGGCGACGGAGTCGGCTATGCGCGCGAGGGCCGTCGCCCGTGAGATGTGGAGCTTGTACTTGAGATGGATGTCGCTCGTGGCGAGGAAGATGTGGATGCGGGGGCGGGCGGCGCCCTTGAGGGCCGCCGCAGCCGCGGTCACATCGCCCTTCGTCGCACGCGCCAGTGCCGCGACACCCGTGCGCGTGAGACGCTGGGCCACGGCGCGGACGGACAGGGCGTCGCCCTTCGAGGCGGCCGGAAAGCCGGCCTCGACGACATCGACGCCAAGCGTCTCAAGCTGAAGCCCCAGGCGAACCTTCTCGCCCGAATTCATGCTGAATCCGGGCGCTTGTTCACCGTCGCGGAGCGTGGTGTCGAAGATTTGGATCACGGACGGGCTAAGCCTGGGTCTTCGCCGTGTTGATCACGGACGAAGCGGCCTTGATGAAGCCGGCGACATTGGCGAGGTCGGTCGGGATGATCATCGTGTTTCCGGTCTTGGCGAGCTTGCCGAATTCGCCAATGTAGCCTTCGGCGAGGCGGAGGTTGACGGCTTCGCGGCCGCCGGGCTGCTGCGTGGCGTCGGCGATGGTGCGAAGGCCGGCCGCCGTCGCCTCGGCGACGAGCGTGATCTCGCGGGCCTTGCCTTCGGCCTCGTTGA
>JAEEGL012326491.1_pt1 | contig 15707 bp, 18 predicted proteins | sample 9134231 | NCBI WGS metagenome assembly JAEEGL01 (sample SAMN16246548, study PRJNA631951) | gut metagenome | biome: gut microbiome; feature: rumen; material: fiber-attached | host: Bos | place: Iran: Karaj | collected 2018-10
ATGTCCTTCACCATCTTCGTCACCTGATAGACCATGTGCTGTGCGTAATGCTTCCTGCGCTCCTCGGGCAACGTGCACACGTTGGCAATGGACGCCAGACCTTGATTGCGCTTGCAGGAACAGCAGGCCACGGCCTTCCCGGCGTCATTTTTCCAGAAGAAGAACGTATGGCCGTCGATGTGCTCCCGCGCCTTCTCCGCGCAGCGCTCGCGGCTGGGGGCATCGTCTCCAGTTTCCGCATGGAACAGCAGAAGAAAGCTGACGGCTTCTTCCAGGTCTTCCGGCGTACAAGAATACAGTTCTCCGTCCGTCCCGATGGACGGCGCTGTGGGTTCCGGGCAGTCGTAGGCGAACAACCTCATGGCAATGCCGGCGTTCAGGCCCATTTCCCTGCCCTTCTCGATGAAATACTCCGCCAGTTCATATTTCATGTTGAAACGGTTTCCTTTGGACAGCGGACGATGCGCCTCGGCAACCCGCCACGCGCGCTCCTTTTCCGCTTCGCCGATCCCATCCGGCGTCCAGATCCACACCGGGTGCGGTCTGTCCGAGTGGCACAGGATCAGGCTGCGGTGGTCCGTCCGGATGAACTCGCACTCCTTCCGCAGGATCCTGTCCAGCACGGCGAAAGTATATCTGTCCTGGCCGATCAGCGCGAAATCGTCTTCATTGACGAATGAATCGCATTGTACCTCCGCCATGGTTATCCCGCCTTTCCGATTCCGACGCCCTGTTTTGCAAATAACCGGACTATCGTCATTCAGTATCGCCGATTCTCAGCGTATAGGCGATGTTCCTTACCCTGAACCCGGCCTTCTCGTACAAATGCCTCGCGCTTTCGTTTTCCTCGTTCACCGTCAGACGGATATCCGTATAGCCGTTCTCTCTCGCGTATTTCCTGATATACTCCAGAAGCTCGCGCCCGATCCCCCTGTTCCTGTATGGTTCGTCCACGCCCATGGCCTCGATTTCCAACTGCTTTCTGTACCGGTATCCATTCTTCTTTCCTTCCCTGGAAGACAGCATCGCATATCCGGCGATCCTGTCGCCGTGCTGTGCAGCAATGATGCCGTCGTGCCGGATCATGTGCGCCAGCTGTTCCTCATGGAGGATGTGGTCGGTATGTTCAAATATGTCCGGCCTCCATTTCACATGGCATTCATGCACCTGCACCGCGATCCTGTCGATCTCTTCCAGGTCCTCCGGCCCGGGCTTCTCAATGACGACATCCATATTTCCGTACCTCTCATTTCAAGCGTCTTCCCGGTCGATGAAATAGTGATCCACCTGAAACTTCCGCCCGTCCCGCTCCCGCACGATCTCATCACTGCGCAGATACCGGAAGCCCTGGGACAGGCACAGCCCCTTTGAGCGCTCGTTGCTGGAAAAGCACGCGTAGATGAACCGCTTTCCGCCAAGCCCCTCGAACACAAGTTTTTTCAGCGCCGCGACGACTTCCTTACCATAGCCCATCCCCTGGCACTTCGCCGCAACGCAGATCCCCGTTTCCTCATATACTCCGGGTTCCGTTTCACGCACCCCCGCAAATCCGATGGGCTCGTCCGTGTCCTTCAGGCAAACGAAATAGGCGGCGAACTCCGCCTGATAGCGGAGCGTGCGCTCCATGCGGCTCTTCGCCTCTTCCCGCGTGTGGGTGGGCGTCCAAAGCATGCTTTCCGCCAGGCTGTCGTCCTGCCACACGTTTTGCCAGATGTGTTCCAGGTCGCCCATTCTCGCCTTGCGAAGTACCAGACGCGGGGTTTCTATGCGGCTCGTTTCCATAAAACTTCCTCCGGGTTATAGAAAACGGGAACCGCACTCGCAGTTCCCGTTCACTTGCCAACCAAATCAGGCCTTTTCCTTGACCTTGGCAGCCTTGCCGCTCAGCTTGCGCAGATAGTACAGCTTCGCGCGGCGCACCTTGCCCTGACGGATCACGGTGATGCTGTCAACGCGGGGGGAATGCAGCGGGAACGTGCGCTCCACGCCTACGCCATAGGACGAACGGCGAACGGTGAACGTCTCGCGGACAGAGCCGTTGCGGCGGGCAATCACGACGCCTTCAAACGCCTGCAGGCGCTCGCGGGTGCCTTCGACAACCTTTACCTGAACGCGGACGGTATCGCCGATTTCAAACTTCGGGATGTCGGTACGGAGCTGGGCGCTCTCGATGGAACGGATGATCTCATTCATGGAACTGGGCCTCCTTCCTCTCAAGGACGTTCATAACCGACTCGCGGCAGAGGACCGTCCGATGTCACAGCGGATATTATAACACGAAATCAGGCCGCTGGCAAGCGTTTTTGATGTAAAATCCATCGAAAGTCACATATTTGGCAAGCGTTTTCCGATATTCCCTATCCTTGCGCGGCCGGAAGCGTCCACATCTCGGTTTCCAGCGGCAGCTCCTCTTCCGGCGGACGGGTTTCTCCCGTCGCCCGGAATCCCAGTCCGGCGAAGAATCCCTGCTTTCTATCGTCCTTGCGGGCGATTCGCGCCCACAATTCCGTTTTCCCGTCGATCAGCGGCATGATCGTCCGCTTCCGCGCATCCTCCGCGCCCGCTGCGCACATCACGTCTACGAACCATCTTTCCCCATTCTTCTTCATCGTCGCCACGGCGCAGAGCGCCCGCGCTTCGCCGTACAGGCACGTCACGCGGCCGCCGTTCCTGCCCACGTCCTCGTACTTCGGATACAGCCCCATGCAGCTCTTCTGCGTCATCAGCGCAGTGGAGACGACCCGAACGTTGGCGTCCATCAGGAGATCCTCCCCCCGTGTCAGCGCCAGTGGTATGATCTTGAGCCGCATTTCCGCCGTCATGTCCTCGATCCGCCCGCCGCCCGCAAGCACGCGCCGCTCAAAGCGGAAGTCCTCTCCCGCCCGAAACATCACGTTGCTCCCGGGAGCGAACTGGAACCCGAGGCTCCTGTATACGGACGCGGCCGCGGGATTGCCCGTGCCCAGGTATGTCGCCCGGACGCCGGCTGAGTCTGCCGTCTCCGCCGCCATGGAAAGCAGCTGTTTTGCGATCCCGCGGTGGCGGAATTCCTTCCGCACAATCATTCCAGATAGCGCGCCGATCTCTCCGAGCTCATCCAACAGCATGTGCAGTCCTCCGACCAGCCGGCCATCCTCCATGGCGAAGAATACCCAGTCGGCATGGTACGCAAGCTCGCTTCCCTCCAGGAGCGGCCGTTCAAGCGCCTCTTCCTCATACCCGAAACCCTCTGAAAGGAGCCGCAGGTACTGTTCCCGCGCGTCGCCGGCATCCGTCGCATTCAGTTTCAGAAATTCCATGTCGCATCACCTCTCAGGGGGTTGGCATGCACGTCGATTGTAACATCGCCCGCTTTCTTTGTCAATCGTGCGCAAATCCACACTCTGCAGAAAAAATGATTCAAAGCGTATTTCCCTCTTGACATCCCTTGCCCGTTCTGATATAATCTTATATGAGCAAATGCTCATATGATGAATTCAGGAGGCTTCTCATGGACAAATGGCTTGGCGACGACTGTTGCCTGGAAACTTCCGTGCACGCAGACAGCCTGGCGACGGTGCGCGACACCCTCCCCCCGGACGACGCGCTGATGGATCTGGCGGAGGTATTCAAGGTATTCGGCGATTCCACCCGGGTGAAGATCCTGTACGCCCTTTATGAATGCGAGCTTTGCGTATGTGACATCGCCCAGCTGTTCAACCTGTCCCAGTCCGCCATCTCCCACCAGCTGGCCATCCTGAAGTCCAGCAAGCTCGTCAAGAGCCGGCGGGACGGCAAGAGCGTGTTCTACTCGCTGGCGGACGATCACGTCATCCTGATCCTCACCCAGGGAATGGCCCACGTTATGGAGTGACCCGGCGCCCGATTCTACAATCGAAAAGGAGCGATCCCCATGAAAAAGACTTTCAAGCTGCAGGACCTGGACTGTGCCAACTGCGCGGCCAAGATGGAAGCCGCCATCCGGAAGATCGACGGCGTAAAGAGCGCCACGGTGAGCTTCATGACCCAGAAGATGGTCATCGAGGCCGACGACGCCGCGTTCGACGATGTCGTCCGCAAGGCCGTCGCCGCCATCGCCAAGGTCGAGCCTGACTGCAAAGTATTGCTGTAAGGGGCGTGGTCCGCATGGACAAGAAGACGCGGCGCGGGATCGTCCGCATACTCATCGCCGCCGCTCTGTTCGCCGCCGCCATGCTGATCCCCTCCGACGGCTGGCTCCGGCTGGCGATATTCCTCGTACCCTACATTTTCATCGGCTGGGACGTGCTGTACTCCGCCGCGCGCAACATCCTTCGGGGTCAGGTGTTCGACGAGAACTTCCTCATGGCCCTGGCCACGGTGGGCGCGCTGGCCATCGGCGAATACCCGGAGGCCGTGGCGGTGATGCTGTTTTACCAGATCGGCGATCTGTTCGAGCATTACGCCGTGGGCAAAAGCCGCTCATCCATAGCGGAGCTGATGGACATCCGCCCCGACTACGCCAACCTGGAAAAAGACGGACTGACAGAGCGCGTGGATCCCGAGGAGGTTGTCCCCGGAGACATCATCGTGATCCAGCCCGGCGAAAAGATCCCCCTGGACGGCGTGATCCTGGAGGGCTCCTCCTCCCTGAACACCGTGGCGCTCACGGGCGAGTCCGCGCCCCGGGACGTTGCCGTCGGCGATCCCGTCAACAGCGGCTGCGTCAACATGACAGGCCTGCTCCGCGTCCGCGTCACCAAGGAGTTCGGCGAATCCACCGCCAGCAAGATTTTGGAGCTGGTGGAGACCTCCGCCATGAACAAGGCCAGGAGCGAGAGCTTTATCACGCGCTTCGCCAGGGTCTACACCCCCGCCGTGGTGATTTCGGCGGTTTGCCTCGCGCTGATCCCCCCGATCATCACAGGCGGAGACTTCTCCGAATGGCTCCACCGCGCGCTGATCTTCCTGGTGGTCAGCTGTCCCTGCGCGCTGGTGATCTCCGTGCCCCTGTCGTTCTTCGGCGGCATCGGCGGCGCGTCCCGCCAGGGCGTGCTGTTCAAGGGATCCAGCTATCTGGAAGCGCTGGCGAAGACCGGCACCATGGTGTTTGACAAGACGGGCACCCTCACGCGCGGCGTGTTCTCCGTCACCGAGATCAATCCCAGCGGGATCACCCCCGAGCACCTGCTGGACATGGCCGCCCACGCGGAATGCTACTCCACGCATCCCATCGCGCAATCCCTGCGCACGGCGGCGGGAGAAATCGACCAGCGCCGCGTCACGAACGCCCAGGAGATCTCCGGCATGGGGGTAAAGGCCACGGTGGACGGCAAGACAGTGCTTGCAGGAAAGCGGGAGCACGCTCTTTCCAGCGTGTCTGCAGACGCCATCCCGGAATCTGTTTCCGTCGGCACCGTCACACATGTCTCCATCGACGGCGCCTATTCCGGCCACATCGTCATATCCGACGCGATCAAACCAGACGCCTCGGACGCGTTGGCCGCCCTGCGCGAGCTTGGCGTCACTCGGCAGATCATGCTCACCGGTGATTCCGAGTCGGTGGCAAAGCGCGTGGCGGATCAGCTTCATCTGGACGGCTTCCGCGCCCAGTTGCTCCCCGGGGACAAGGTCGGCGAAGTCGAAAAGCTCCTCAAGGAGCAGCCCAGGGGTTCCACTCTGGCATTCGTCGGCGACGGCATCAATGACGCCCCGGTGCTCTCCCGCGCGGACGTCGGCATCGCCATGGGCGGTCTGGGCAGCGACGCCGCTATTGAGGCCGCAGACGTGGTGCTCATGGACGACAACCTGTCCAAGCTGCCCGTCGCCATCCGCATCGCCAGGAAGACGCTGGCCGTCGTCCGCCAGAACATCGCCTTCGCGCTGGCCGTCAAGCTTCTGGTACTGGCGCTGGGTGCGCTGGGCGTCGCCGGCATGTGGTCCGCCGTGTTCGCGGATGTGGGCGTGTCCGTGCTCGCCATTTTGAACGCCATGCGCTGCCTGCGGCTGGAATAGTATAATCTTTCTTCGAACGCCACGGCTCTCGTCCATGCTGAAAGCCGTGGCTTTTCTGTGAAATGGATCAAAATGGCCTCTTTTTGTTTAATTTCTTTGTCATATCTTACAGCAATTATCCTTTTTGCATGAAAACTTCATGTTTCCGCAATAGCAATTTTATGATGTTTCGTCTATAATAAAGACATGAATACGCGCAAACAGAAAAAAGGAAGAAAGCACGATATTTGGGCAATCGCACTGCTGTTGCTCATTGTTTTGGCGTGCGTCGTATATTTAGTCGTTTGGCGGAGCGACAGCCGCCGCAACGCCGCGGTGAACCAGCGGGTCAGCGCGATGTACACACGCAGCACTGCCACACCGGAGCCCACAAAGGAAATCACTCTGGAGAACGTCACTGTTGCCCCTTCAGACGCTTCCCTGCTGTCCTCGCCGGAACCGACGCCGTCCCCCACGCCCGAACCCACTCCGACGTCTGAACCGACTGCGTCTCCGACTCCGACTCCTGAGCCTGCGCCCGAACCTACCCCCGTCGCGTTCAACTGGGTGCTTGGCACCGAGCCGATTTCCCGCAGTTGGGAACCCACTCAGATGCCCACGCCGACATCTGTGCCGACGCCCACTCCTACGCCTGTACCAACGCCCACAGCTGCGCCGACGCCCACGCCAACCCCAATTCCGACGCCAACGCCGGCGCCAACACCTACACCCACCCCAATCCCGACGCCAACACCGACGGCGGTGCCTACCGTTGCACCCGTACCCACCCCCACTGCCGAGCCCGTCGCCGTACAGGCGGCTGAGACTCCCGCGCCCACGCAGGAGCCGCAGGCGCTCGTAGTGTCCATCCCCACTCCGCCCCCCGTACAGGAGAGCTTCGCGGAGCTCATGGTGCACAACTCCGAAACCATCGGATACCTCGAGGCGGCGGACCAGATTTCCCTGCCAGTGGTGCAGCGGCTCAACGACAACGAATACTATCTTTCTCACAACTTCGACGGTGACGAGAGCAGCGCCGGCACGCTGTTCCTGGACGGCGTCAACCGCGTCTATCCCCGCGATTCGGTGCTCATCATATACGGTCACAACATGAAGAGCGGCGACATGTTTGCAAAGCTCACGCTGTTCAACAACAAGCGGTATCTGTGCGGCCATCCGATCGTCTACTTCGATACGATCTACGAAAACGGCGCATACGTCCCATTCGCCGCCTTCAACGCCACCATGACGCCGGCGTCGTCGAAGTACTTCGATCTCAGGCGCTTTGGCATGGATGCGGCAGCGTTCCAGCAGTATATCGCCGAGATCAACGCCCGATCCCTTGTAAGCGTGCCCATCGACGTTCAGTATGGCGACGACGTGCTGCTGCTGGTCACTTGCAGCTACAACACCAACGATGAGCGCTTCATCCTCGCCCTGCGCCGCCTCCGAGAGGACGAGACGGAGGAAAGCATCACGGCGCTTCTGCAGACCGTGGTCCCCAGCCGCTAAGCCGAATGACAGAACGAGCCGCCGATAAAACCGGCGGCTCGTTTTTGTCCATTCATCCATATTGCGTTTTCATTCTTCTCCATTGATTGAATCAGTCCCTGACATTACGGTCAGAGTTTCTCCCTTTTGCAATGCCGTATAATATAAGTAAGAACCGCCCGCCTTCCAAGTCCAATTGGGAGGCGGACGGTCCACTTCATTCCTTGTCTTTCAGCTTTTCTTCCTCTCGCCCAGAAACCCCGTGATCGCCGTGTACAGCAGTCCGAAGCCCTCGCCCACTACGAACCAGGTGGTCGCCGCGTTCCAGCACGCGATGATGATACCCAACGCGATGGCCAACGCAGGCAAGATCAGGGAAACCTTGCTGCCGCCGCTCTTCCAGGCATGGTACAGGCTGAATGCGCCGGCAATGATGATGGCAAGGCCAATGACCACGTTGATGAACTTGACGAAGGAATCCGTCTTAAAAAGGATCCACAACCCCAGCGCGCAGAAGGCCAGACTGCCCGCCAGGCGCGCGAGACCATCCGGTGCCTTGGATTTGGTCTTCCACCACGCAAACACGCCATATGCTGCCGCCAGCAGCAATCCGATGGCCACCACCTTGCAGATGATGTTCACCGCGGCATTGTGGCCAAAGATCAGGAAAAGCCCCAATGCGCCCAGGATGATCCAGTTAATCGTGTTCTTCTTCATAAAGCATTCCTCCTTAATCCGGCGCTGCCGGTTCACTGGTCCATATACCGCTTCCTTCGATAACATATGCGCTGCCTACAGACTTATCGCGCCTGTCCGGGCCGCGTGGAACAAATACTGCTGCAAGAGCCCCGCGTTGTCCCCCAGCAGTTCCTGGGCGCGTCGCGCGAGCTTCAGCCTGTTCCGGTCGTGGATACCGAACCACGCTCCAAGCAGCCTCTCCACCCAAACGTCCACCGGAAATGCCTCCATGCGTCTACAGCCGAACAGCAGCACGCAGTCCGCCACCTTGTCGCCCACCCCGGGCAGCCGCAGAAGCTCCTCGTGCGCTTTCTCGTAGGGCATCTTCTCCAGCTGATCCAGCGGGAACCCATTGAGAACCATCCTGGAGCTTTCAATGAGATACGGCGCCCGATACCCGACGCCCAGCCCGCGCAGCTCCGCCTCGGAAGTCCTCGCCAGCGCCGCGGGCGACGGGATCCCGTACACCCGTTCTCCGGCGACCTCCCCCGCCTCGCCCAGCGCCTCGCTCAGCGCCATGGTGAGCTTGCGAATGCGGGCCACGTTGTTGTTTGCGGTGAGGATGAACTGCACAAGAGCGTCCCAAGTCGACTGTTTCAGTACGCGCAGCCCTCCGAAGCAACCGATTGCCTGCCTGCACTGGGGAAATCGTTTGTATTCCTCCAGCGACGCCGCATAATCCCTGTCCAGGTCAAGGTACTTCCGCAGCCATTCCCTGTCCGAGCCCAGCGCGTACACGCCGCCCTCCCCGCACCATACGCATACCGGGCGGCCATCCGGCATGGCGAAGAACCGTCCTGCCTTCTCCGTCCAGCAGAAGCATTGCGCGCTGTCCATCAGCGTCACGCGCAGGTCGATCACTTCGCCGCCAAGGTATACTTCTTCCATCGACGCCTCCGCATCACATCCGTATCCCATTGAGCAAATTCTGCCGCAACCGGCGAATAATGGCAAACTGTGTGCGTTTTGAGAGCAATTCTTGTGCGGCATCCGTCTTGCTCACGATCGGACTGAACGGTTCCACACTACTCCGCTTGTATCCCCAGGTCCGCCATTACTGAAAAGCACCGTTATGCACATCAGAAAAGCGCGTCAGCTGTTGACGCGCTTTTCAAAGGCTCCCTTATTCGGCAGCAACCACCGTTTTCGGATAGATGCTGACCTGCTTGCGGGTCTTGCCGAGGCGTTCGAACTTCACAACGCCGTCGATCTTCGCGTACAGCGTATCGTCGTCGCCGATTCCCACGTTGAGGCCGGGATGGATCCGGGTGCCGCGCTGGCGCACCAGGATGTTGCCCGCCAGCACAAACTGTCCGTCAGAGCGCTTGGTGCCCAGGCGCTGTGCATGGCTGTCGCGGCCGTTGCGGGAGGAACCCATTCCCTTCTTATGCGCGAAGAGCTGATGGATCATGATAAACATGTCTTTTACCTACATTCCTTGAAGATGATGCGAACGTTCTGAGGGAAATCCCTCTGGATTGCCTGAAGCGCTTCCAGCAGCGTCCGTAGGAGAATCTGCGCTCCATCCACCTGCTGATCCGTCGCTTCCGGCATGAGTCTGGCCGTAACCAGCGCTTCTTCCGGGTCGACATCGAAGATCACCGGCGCGCCCAGGACACTTCTCAGTCCGTTCAGCGTCGCCTGCGTCAGCGCGGAAACCTCCGCGCAGACGATGTCCTGTCCCTCCTCAGCGTATCCGGCATGGCCTGTGGCCTCAAAGCCGAGCAGCATGCGGGAGGCGCGGTCCCGAAAGAAACAGACGGTTGTCATCAGCCGTTGATGGCCGTGATCTCGACCTTCGTGTAGGGCTGACGATGGCCCTGCTTCTTACGCTCGTTCTTCTTGGCCTTGTACTTGAAGACGACGACCTTACTGCTCTTGACCTGAGCAACGGCCTTGCCTTCCACCTTTGCGCCCTCCACTGTGGGAGCGCCGATCCTGGTCTCGGAATCGTTGCCAACCAGCAGAACCTTGTCAAAGGTCACCGCATCGCCCGCCTGACAATCGAGCTTTTCCACGAAAATGACGTCGCCCTGCTGGACGCGGTACTGCTTGCCACCGGTCTGAATGACTGCGTACACGCGTTACACCTCCTGCCATACAATACTCGCCGAAACGAGGCGGCATTTGCATGCCTTGCGAGCCTCTTTCGAGCGGCTTACCGATCTATTATACACGAATCACCTTGTTTTGTCAATCGAAAAACCACCACAAATAACCCAAACTCAACCTTATTCCGCGTAATCGTCCTCCGGATGCAGCAAAAACTGGATGATCCCCTGGATCATGCCCGTTACCAGCATCTCCTGGTACTCCGGATCGTTCAACAGCATGTCCTCCTCGGGATTGGACATGTATCCCATTTCCACGATCATGCTGGGCACGGTGGACCAGTTCAGCCCCGTGTACGTATCCCTGAGGAACACGCCATCTCGCTTTGCGCCGGTGGCCTCGCACATGGCGTCCAGCACGTATTCCGCCGCCAGCGCGCTTTCGTCCGCGCCTTCGCCCGTGGCGCGCACATACGTGCCGATGCCTGTGTGCTCGCTGTTGGATACGCCGTTGCAGTGGATGCGCAGCACCAGTTCGCACCCCAGCTCGTTCATCATCTTGGCGCGCTCCTGGTTGGAGATGTCCACATCCGCCGTCTCCCGGGTCATATACACCGTGGCGCCCAGGTTTTCCAGCGCTTCCCGCAGCATCAACGAGACGTTCAGGTTCACCTCGTGCTCCGGCACGCCGCTGGCAACGCCCTGCGTGCCCGAGGACACCTTGGCCTTCGTCTCCGTGCTGTCCGGGGCGATGGTCTCCTGCTCGCTGTTCCCCTTTGCCTGATGGCCGGGATCGATGCCGATGATGTGTCCGCTGAGAATCCCTCCATCTCTGAATCCGTCGTCGGCCGCGTCCGGCGCGTTTTCTGATCCCGTGCGCCCAGGCGCCGCCGGTGCCGGAGTGGCCGTCGTCGTCCATGAAATTGACTGGTCGCCCTCCGTGGAGCTGCCCCATTTCTGCTGCGCCGCAGTCGCGTCAGGCGCGGGTACCAATCCCGGCGCCGGGGCGGGCGTCGCCTGTTCGCCCACGGCGAGTGCCGGCATGGCCATCAACAGCCCCGCAAGAACGAATGCCAGCAGTCTTCTGATCGTCATATGCCTTTATCCTCCTTGTTTTTCCCGGTAACGCAGGCCTGCGCGGCCCGGTAATTGTTCAAAAGGGCGTCCACATCGACGATGCGCAGGCTTCCATAGGGCGCGTTCAGCAACAGTTCCGCCGCGTTCCGGTATGTATCGATCATCTCGATCACGTCGATCACACCCTCGGGTATGCCCGTCTCTTTCGGCAGCACACGCCAGAACTCATCGTCCATCTGGCGCGCCAAAAGCAGCAGCAGCCGTCCCGTCGTCCCCGGAAAGCGGGTGTAAAACGTGCCGTCCGCAATGCCAGCCGCCACCAGCTCGTCGGCCAGCGGCAGCAGCTGTTCCATGGAGACGCGGTAGATGCAGTCCCGCACCTGCACGTCGCCGCCCGCAAGCTTCAGCCGCATCATCATGGCCACAAATCCGGGCTCCTCCCGCTCCAGCAGCCCTGCAAGGCGCAAAAGCCTGTTCAGCCTATCGCACACGCCCGCACGGGAAGTTCGTATCTCCGCAGTTTCACGCGCCAGAGATTCATACGTGCGCCTCTCGCACACCGCCGTCAGCAGGCTGGACTTGGAATCAAAGTGGTGATAGAAGCCCCCCTTGGAAAAATCCAGCGCGGAGAGTATGTCCTGCATGGAGGTTTCTTCGTATCCCTTTGAAAAGAACAGCGCTTCCGCCGCGTTCAGAATCCGCTCGCGCTGTAAATCGCCCTTTTTCACCCAATGCACCTTCTCGTTCGTATCGTTACCGACCAGTATTGTATCAAAACAGACCTTGGTTTGTCAACGGTATTTTGAGTTCCCTCTTTTCTTTTTGTTTGCGTTTACGATATTTCGGTCTGTTTTTGTGTATATGTTTGATTCTTTTCCGCTGTTCTCGCCTTTCTTCCACGGCCTCTTTGTTGTATCATTATGTACATTGGTCTGTTTTTTGCGCGCCGGCCTGTGTTCCGCGGCCCTTTCCCCGCTTTGTCGTTCATAGGGCGCCACAAGGCACATGGGACCAAATCCGATCAGGTCCGTCCGCCCTGCCCTGCGCAGCGCCTCCACCACAAGCGCCCGGTTTTCCGGCTTGAAGTAGTGCATCAGCGCCCGCTGCATCGCCTTTTCGTGAGCGTCCCGCGGCACGTACACCGGCGACATGTCCCTTGGATCCAGTCCGGTATAAAACATCGCTGTTGACATCGTCCCCGGCGTGGGATAGAAATCCTGCACCTGGTCCGGGTGCTGACCCGTGCGCTTCATGTACTCCGCCAGGCGGATGGCGTCCTCCAGCGTACAGCCCGGATGGCTGGACATGAAATACGGCACCAGATACTGTTTCAGTCCCAGCCGCTCGTTGATCTGCCTGTACCGCCGCACGAAATCCTCGTATACCTCCGCCTCCGGCTTGCCCATGTAGTGCAGCGTGCGCGGGCTCACGTGCTCAGGCGCGACCTTCAACTGCCCGGATATGTGATACTGCGCCAGCTCCCGCAAAAATCCGCTCTTTTTGTCCTGCAGCACGTAATCGAACCGGATGCCGGACCGCACGAACACCTTTTTGACGCCCTCCAGTTCCCGCAAGGAGCGCAGTATGTCCAGATACTCGCTGTGGTCCGCCACCAGGTTCTTGCATGGTTTTGGGAACAGGCACTGTCTGTCCCTGCACGCGCCCCGCTTCAGCTGTCCCTCGCAGGCCGGCCTGCGGAAATTGGCCGTGGGACCACCGACGTCATGGATATACCCCTTGAAATCCTTATCGCGGATGAAGCCCTTCGCCTCGTCCAGGATGGACTTCTTGCTCCGGGATGTCACGATCCTGCCCTGATGGAACGTCAGCGCGCAGAAGTTGCATGCCCCGAAGCACCCCCGCACGGACGCGATGGAGAACTTCACCTCCGCCAGCGCTGGCACACCCCCCGCCGCGTCGTACATGGGATGCCACGCCCGCTTGTACGGCAGCGCGTACACCCTGTCCAGCTCCTGCTGCGAAAGGGGCATGTCGGGCACGTTTTGCAGCAGATATTTCTTCCCGTGCTTCTGGGCGATGGGCTTTCCCCGCACGGGATCCTGCTGCTCGTACTGGCGCATGAACGCCTCCGCGTAGGCGCGCCTGCTGCCGGAAATTTCCTCCCTGGAGGCGATTTCCACGAATCCCTCCGGCACCTCTGCCGCCATGACGCACGTACCCGGGATGCGCATTCCGGATACCGGTCTCTTTTCCTTCAGCCATTCCGCCACCCGCAGGATCGTGCGCTCCCCCATGCCGAACATCAGCACGTCCGCGCCGGAGTCCACCAGGATGGAATTCCGCACGGCGTCGTCCCAGTAGTCGTAGTGGGCGAAGCGCCGCAGCGAGGCCTCCACGCCGCCGATAGCGATGGGCACGTTCCTGTATGCCTGTCGGATGCGGTTACAGTACACGATGGTCGCCCGGTCCGGCCGGCTCCCCGCCTTCCCGCCGGGAGAATATGCGTCCTCGGAACGGGGCTTCTTCGCCGCGGTGTAGTGGTTCACCATGGAATCGATCACGCCCGCCGTCACCAGAAAGCCGATCTTCGGTTCCCCGAAGCGCATGAAGTCATCGCACGTATGCCAGTCCGGCTGTGGCAGCATAGCCACGCGATACCCGGCATCCTCCAGCACGCGGGATATGATGGCGAGCCCGAAGGACGGGTGATCCACATACGCGTCCCCCGTCACATACACGAAGTCCGGCGCGTCCCAGCCCCGGGCGCGCATCTCCTCCGGCGTCACAGGCAGAAAACCGTTCTTCATTCCGCTTCACCGCCGTCCTGTCCGGCGGAAAACTCCGCCACCACTTGTTCCATCACGATCACGGCTTCCCGCAGCAGCTCCTCGGTCGGCTCCCCGTGCATGAAAAAGCACAGCGTCATCGGGTTGTTCCCCAGCATTTTCAGCCGATCAGGGAACTTCTGGATGGCCGTCAGCACCCGAATGAAGTCTATATCCGCTGACATGGAAAAGCGCATGTGCAGCTGATGGCTCTTTTCCGTCACCAGGTCGATGGCCAGCCTGGAGCAAAGGTTTTTCAGGTGCGCGATCTCGATCAGATTCATCACCGGCCGGTTCGGGTCGCCGAAGCGGTCCACCAGCTCCTCGATGAGGTCCTCCCGGGTATCCATGGAGCGGATCGACGCGATCTTCTTGTACATCTCCACCCGCAGCAGGTCGTTGGAAACGTAATCCTGCGGCAGGAACGCGTCCACCTTGACGTCCACACGGGTTTCCACGTCACCCTGCTGCGCGTCGCCCCGCAGCTCCCTCACGCTCTCCTCGATCATCTTCACGTACAGATCGTAGCCCACGCTGGCCATGAATCCGCTCTGCTCGGAGCCCAGCAGGTTCCCCGCGCCCCGGATCTCCAGGTCCCGCATGGCCACGCGGAACCCGGAGCCGAATTCCGTGAATTCCCGGATCGCGGCCAGGCGCTTGTCCGCTGTCTCGGTCAGCACCTTCGTGGGGCTCACGGTGAGGTACGCATACGCCAGCCGGTTGCTCCTGCCCACCCTGCCCCGCAGCTGGTACAGCTGGGCGAGCCCGAACTTGTCCGCGTCGCAAACGATCAGTGTGTTCGCCCTGGGCACGTCCAGCCCCGCCTCGATGATGGTGGTGCACAGCAGCACGTCGAACTTGCCGTCGTAGAAGTCCAGCATCACGTCCTCCAGCGCGTGCTCCCGCATCTGCCCGTGGCCCACGGCGACGCGGGCCTCCGGCACCAGCTTCTTGAGCCGGGTGTACATGACCTCGATGGTCTGCACCCGGTTGTGCAGCACGTATACCTGTCCGCCGCGGGAGAGCTCGCGCAGTATGGCGTCGCGCACCAGCCCGTCGGAGTACTCCACCACGTAGGTCTGCACCGGGTAGCGCTCCTCCGGCGGGGACTGCAGAAGCGACATGTCCCGTATGCCCACCATGCTCATGTGCAGCGTCCGGGGGATGGGCGTAGCGGTCAGCGTCAGCACGTCCACGGAGCGCTTCATCTGCTTGATGGCCTCCTTGTGGGTCACGCCGAAGCGCTGCTCCTCGTCCACCACCAGCAGGCCCAGGTCCTTGAAGGCCACGTCCTTGGCCAACAGCCGGTGGGTGCCCACCACCACGTCGATCTCGCCGGTCTTGAGCTTCGCGATGATCCGCTTCTGCTCCGCCGCCGTCTTGAAGCGGCTGATGGTGTCCACGCGGATGGGAAAGCCGTGGAAGCGGTTCATCATGGTGGCGTAGTGCTGCTGCACCAGAATGGTGGTCGGCGCCAGCAGCGCTGCCTGCTTGTTGTCCGCGATCGCCTTGAATGCAGCCCGCAGGCTGACCTCCGTCTTTCCGTAGCCCACATCTCCGCATAGCAGCCGGTCCATGTTCCGCCGGCTTTCCATGTCCTCGGTAATTTCCC
>JAEEGL015188552.1_pt1 | contig 15707 bp, 13 predicted proteins | sample 9134231 | NCBI WGS metagenome assembly JAEEGL01 (sample SAMN16246548, study PRJNA631951) | gut metagenome | biome: gut microbiome; feature: rumen; material: fiber-attached | host: Bos | place: Iran: Karaj | collected 2018-10
ATGTATGTGAATGATCTTGAATCAGCAAGGGATTTCTTTGTAAATTACCTTGGCGGCCACTCCAATGACGGATATCATAACAAGACCACAGACTTTCGTTCTTATTTCATAAGTTTTGATGATGGGGCACGTCTTGAGATAATGACAAAACCTGAACTTGAAGATCCAGACAAGTCTCTTAACAGAACAGGTTATGCTCATATAGCATTCTCAGTCGGCAGTAAGGAAAAAGTGAACGAACTTACTGACAGACTCAGAGCGGACGGATATGAGACAGTAAGCGGACCTCGTACTACAGGAGACGGATATTACGAATCATGTATTGTGGCAATTGAGGGAAATCAGATTGAGATAACGGTCTGATGTTAATAAGGAGCAAGAAAAATGGCAGGTTTTCCTGAATTTATGTTTAGAAAAGAAAACAAGATCCCTGCTAATCAGCAGAATACACCAGATATAGAAGGATATTATTATACAGCCAATGACGGAAGCCAGATGGCATTCTGGATATATAAAGCAGATAGAATATCCAAGGAACATAAGCATGATTATGACGAATACATGCTATGTGTTGAAGGTGAATACATTGTTACCATAGACGGTAAGGAACATGTACTTCATGCCGGCGACGAACTCTTCATTCCAAAGGGAAGCCAGCAGGAAGGAAGAGTAAAGGCCGGAACAAGGTCAATACATGCATTTGGTGGACGCAGGGTGAAGGACTAAAGGGATAGTTTGTACTATTAAAAAGACCTTATAGAAATAATAATATGGGCTTTGATAAGTGGAAATAAGTATTCAATTAAAGGAACTTGATAAGGCAAAAAAGGCCGGCGTGGAGGTATGTTTTTTAACCTGCCACGTTGAGGAGGATGAAGTAATCATTACGGGGCTTTTGAAGTGAGGAGATGGGGGTATATACGTTCAGTTAGAAGGGGGATTGTATGGCAATTTGTTATTTTGATAATGATTATGAAAACGAATACAAGTGAAAGATATCTTGGGGTATGAGACATATAATAAAAATGCGCTATAAAATTATGTGTTCATTATGATATATAAAGGAGATTACTTGCAGAACTCATGAGGAGATAACGTTGAAGAAAGTAACAAAAATGACGAGTGAAGAAAGAAAAGCTGAATTCGAATCTTATTTATTAAATCACGTGAAAAGTGCACCAAGATATATTAGTGATCTTGAGCGTGGTTATTCAATAGCACCGGTAAAGGGGTACGACTCGATATATGATATTGTCGATCCTGATGTCCTGGAAGATCCGGGTATTACGAAAGACTTAAGAGAGTCGGATGTTTTCACAAGAGAATCAGTAGGCGGTACGGCTGGATTAGCAGGACTTAATTGGTATATCCGCTTTCTTAAAGATAGTCGAGATTCCTATTATGATTTTATGAACCACTTTGGAATTAAACCCAAGGAGCTATTTGAATGGGGAATGGAGGCTATAATTTTTCCAGATAAAGAGATTGTGGAAAAAGAATGGCTGACATTAAAGCAGCGAATCATGAATAATGAAGAGGTTTATATAAGGGGATATGGAAGAGATGCTCATGGTACTCAGTTTTATATAGATTTTTATAAGTATGTCTTAAAAAATGAACATATAAAGAAGGATCCTACTAATAACAATAAACCACAAGCTAGTATTAAAAAAATGACAGGACTTGCCAGAAATAAAGATATATATAACTATCAAGTTTCACATATTTGGGGACACACGAAGAATGTATTTCTATTTGAAGCGCCTTGGAATATTTGCTATACTCCCAAGATTATTGATCCTTTTACAGGACATGAAACAAAAGGAGATTTACCTGAAGAATTTCAGAAACATTTTATTAAACATGCGCAGGAAAAATATCGTAAGTATATAAATGATTATAACAAGATTATATCCAGCTATGATTTTAAGTTGCTTTTACAAGACTACTGTGCGGAAAACAATATAGATGATATTCAATTTATTAATGACGCACTAGCAGAGTTGTCTCCGATTGAATTTATATAGCATTAGATTACTGTGATTTAGTAATAATTCGTAAGGATTTTAAATAATGTTTGATGAGAAATTGGGTTATGATTCTTTTGATGAAGAAATTGGAGGAAATTATAATGGCAGGATTTTTGAATCATTTCCATAATAAACTTAATAAATTCAGCTATTTTTTTTTAATTACATCTTGGATTATATACTTTGCAACGGGCAGAGGAATAGTAGGAGGAATATTCCTGTGCCTTTCTGGATTGTATGCGATGGTAAATGTTGTGGACAAAAAATCAATTGCCAAAGGGACTAAAGGTGGAACGCTTCATTGAAAAAAACTAAAGAACAGATTTCCTACAATATGCAGCAAGTAAAGAACAAGGATTCTGATATTGAGATACAACTGAGAAAAGAACTTTGGGCACGTGGCATTCGCTATCGAAAAAATGTTAACAATATAGTAGGGAAACCGGATATTGTTTTTATAACAAAAAAAGTTGCTGTTTTTTGCGATAGTGAATTTTGGCATGGTTACAATTGGGAAGAACGAAAAAAGGATTTCAAATCCAACCAAGAGTTTTGGATTCCCAAAATTGAAAGGAACATTCAAAGAGATGTTGAAGTAAATGAACAGCTGGAATCGATGGGGTGGAAAGTTCTTCGTTTTTGGGGACGAGACATCAAGAAGAATTGTTCAAAATGTGCAGATGTAATTGAAAAGGCATTGGAGGGGAACTGATATGGCGGATTTTGAAAGTACAGCATTTCAACCATGTAAGGAATGGATTGCTCAGCAAGTTGATAATAATAAGACTTGGGATGAGATTAAGTCTCTATGTGTTGCTCAGGATGACTTCGATGAAACCATGCATTCTTATATTGATGATCTTTCGTGGCCTCTCAGACTTAATAAAGCTACTTGGATAGAATTTGTCGATTATTACAAGGGGAACTTAATAACCGTACAAAACGCTGAAGAGGAAGAGGTTGTTGCAATTGATAATGGTGGGGTTACAAATCATTTTCCCATTCCGACAGGTTATGCTTCATCGTGGGAGAAGTATAAAGGCTATTTGAGCAAAAAAATGAGCTCAGATTCCATAACAAAATTGCAAAAAAGCTGCCACTGGATACTGAATCACTTACTGGACGATACACGTAGTTACGGAGAGGTTAAGGGACTGGTAACAGGCAGTGTTCAATCAGGCAAGACTGCTAATATGGAAGGTTTGATAAGCATGGCGGCAGACTATGATTGGAATTTTTTTATCATTCTTTCCGGAACAATTGATAATTTAAGAAAGCAAACCAGAGATAGATTCCGAGCTGATCTTCAGAACAGTGAAGGGGGAGTTCTTTGGCGTGTATTGGACTTTACCGCTGAGGATAAAAAGTTTTTGGAGGATGAGCTAAAACTGAATACTTTGTCCGGTAGTAAGAATTATGCCAATAGATATTTGACTGTATGCTTGAAGAATAAGACTCGCTTGGAGCGGCTTATTGACTGGTTGTACAGCGATCCCAAACGGACAAACAAATTGAGGATTGTAGTAATTGATGATGAGGCGGATCAGGCAAGTATTAATACAGCTGAGATTACCGAAGAGGAAGAACAGGAACGTTGCGCTATTAATCAGATGATAGTAAACCTCGTAAATGGCAGAATGTCGGATGGATCGATTCCCCCGGGAAATATAAAGTTTCAGTCCATGAATTATATCAGCTATACTGCTACGCCATATGCAAATGTCCTTAATGAAGGGCCCGGGGTATCGCTTTATCCCAAGGATTTTATCTGTACTCTTCCTGAGGCGTATGAATACTTTGGCGCAAAGGTCATTTTCGGTAATGAGGAAGAAAATTGTCCCGGACTGCCTATTGTCCGTAGAATACCACCTGCTGACGAAGACCAATTAAAGTTGGTTCATAAAGAACATCTTTTTGATTTGCCTGAAAGTTTCAAAAAGTCCATAGCATGGTTTTTGTGTGCAGCTGCAATTCAACGAAAGCGTGGCGCGAAGAAATCAATAAGTATGCTTATTCACACTGCCGCAATACAGAATCATCACTTCGTAATATATGAGAGGGTTCGATATTGGCTGTCGAAAACCGACGAAGTTATTTCGTTATGTAGAAGCATATATGATATCGAGATTCACAGTGTCACAAAAGAAGATCTTATGGAAGCTAATCCTGATTATGGTTTTATTGATGAAATAAATGAGGTTTATCCAATATTTGATGAACTCATTGGAGAAATAACCGGTCTTCTCGGAGATATTAGGAATATTGAACTGGGCGAAAATAAGAAACTTGAATATGGGGATGGAATTCACCTTTGTGTGGATAACTGCAAAGCAAACAAGGAAGCCGAAGAGGGAACTTATTTAAGAATAGTTTACCCTACGGATGAGCAGTTAGAAACTATGAGTAAAGCTCCCATATTTATTGTCATCGGTGGTAATACTCTTTCGAGAGGACTAACCATTGACGGTTTAATTTGTACTTATTTTGCTCGTAATTCAAATTTGGCCGACACTCTAATGCAGATGGCCAGATGGTTTGGGTACAGAAAAGGATATGAATTATTGCAGAGGATTTGGATGACAGACTCTGCTGTAGAAAAGTTTGAGGCTCTTACAAAGATTGATATGGATCTTAAACGTGAAGTTGAAAGATTTATGAGGGAAGGAGCTTCACCTTCAAAATTTGGACCAAGAATCAGAAATATACCCGAAATTGCTAAATTCAGAATTACGTCTAAGAATAAGAGTCAGCTGGCTGAGTATGATGATTTTGATTTCTGTGGTGATAGTTATGAAACCACAGATTTTGAGGACGGTAAACTTATAAAAGATAATCTTTTACTTGCGGAGCAGTATGTTTCAAATCTGGTGAGTAAAAAGAATCCAAGACATTCTGATGCAGCAAAAGCTTGGGTTTGGGATAAAATCCCATATTCTGATATTAAAAATGAATTTTTGAAGTACTATTCTATTTCGAAGCATTCAACTTTGTACAATGATCTTCCTTTCTTTTCGCAGTGGATAGATTCAATGAATGAAGAAGGTAAATTCATTAATTGGAATGTGGCGGTTGTAGACGGTGATAATAAAGAACATCCTTGGTTCATTACTGATGAAACCGGTGTGGGACAAATAGAACGTACAAAGAAAAAAGATAAAGATTATATTGATATCGGATCTTTACGTTCGGGATTGGATGCCCTTTGTGACGCGGATATTACGTCTATGAGTCCTGAACAAATTGAATTATTTAAAAAAGTCTGCAAAGAGAGAAAGGACATAATCTCTGAGCGAAAGAATTTGAATCTTGGTGATACTCCATTGTTGCTAATCTATAGGATAAAAAAAGACGGTGGCAAACCACGAGCTAACTCAACCCACAGAGAGAGACTTGATACAGAGTGCGATATCATCGGAATTAGTATTATTGTTCCCGGAGACAGTATTGGGGAAAGTCATGCAAAATCGCTTAGGATAAAAATCAGAGAGGAATATATAGATGCTTGATAGTTGTATTTTGGGAACTACAATTAATTCTGCATACGGTAGCGGTGCGTTGAAGGCCCTCCAGAATGACCATATTCCGGAGGTTGATCTGTTGGTAAGAGAATCAATTCAAAACAGCTCCGATGCGTCTCTTAATGAACCACAGACATCCTTTTATGTGAATTTTAATTATAACAAGTTTAAGCCTGCTAAATTAAATGCAATACTAAAAGATGTTTCGGGGATTCTTGATGAAAGATTTCCTAATGAAGAAGCCGATTATCTTGAGATAAGGGATTTACAGACTTCCGGTCTAACCGGCAAAACTAAGGTGAGTGAAATTGATCCTCTCGATCACGGAAATTTTTTCAAGTTGGTTTTTGATACCGGGAAAGAGCAAACCAATAGTGATGGTGGTAAAGCCGGCGGAAGTTGGGGATATGGTAAGAGTGTATATTTCAGAGTCGGAATCGGTTTGGTGTTTTTCTATTCTCAAATAAAAACCGAGACGGGCTATGAATCCAGATTGATTGCTGCATTAGTTGAACGCGAGGGAACAGACAATTCCATTTTATCAAGAATCAGACATGACTCCATAGGGCGAGCATGGTGGGGTAAAATGTATGGTGATCGTGAGGATGAAATCGGACCGATAACTGACAAAAACGAGATTAAAACCATTCTGGATATTTTTGGAATTGAGCCATTTTATAATGATGAAACAGGAACCTCTATTATTATTCCTTACATTGACAAAAATGCCTTGATGGAGGGGATTTTTCCTGAAAACTGTGATATCAGTGATGATATTATATCTATGTGCTCTTTCAAAGATGATATTGTTGAATACACTAAACTGGCAGTACAAAAGTGGTATGCACCTAAGCTTGATAATAAGAATCTCAAAGGATACTCAGATCAAAAAAGATTGGTTGTCAGAGTTAACGATGAACCGATAAGATTTCAGGATATGCGTCCGCTGTTTCAGCTGGTGCAGGAACTGTATACGTCTGCATTAAGCGCAAACAGCCAAGGAAAGCAGACCTATATTTCTGAAAAATTTGATGGAATCAGGTGCATTCAGATATCTTCATACAAAATCGAAGGAGAAAAAGCCGGACATGTAGCTACTGTAGTTGTTAACAGTTCCGAGTTGGGAAGTACCGGATCTATTATTCCTCCTAAGGCATATCTAAGGATGTTTAATACTTTGTCCAATAATGACCCAATTGTGATGTTCGCCAGAGCGGCCGGAATTGTGCTTGATTATAAGGTTGATACGGAATGGACCAAAGGTTTGATTAAACCTGAAGGAGATGACAATTTTCTTATATCTTTCTTTGTACCGGATTGCTCTGTGCAGGTTAAAAGATCAGCTTGGGACAGTGGATTGGAAAGAAATGATTTCGGTGAATATTTGCGTAGATGTGAAAAATCTGATCATATGGATTGGAATGATGAATCAAAGCAAACAATAATAACCAATATCAAAAATCAGGTAGTAAAAAAAATAAATAATTGCTACAAAAAACAGGATAATTCAGATATGTCCGGAGCTGCAAGCCGACTTTCCGGCAAACTGGGCCGAAGATTACTTCCGCGACTTGGATATGGAAAAAAAGGTGGTGGTGGTTCAGGAGGATCCGGTGGTAGCGGTGGCGGAAAGATAAATAATTTTGAGTTAGAGTTATCTTCCGGTACTTATAACGGAAACAGCCTTTCCATGGACTTCAAGATGACGTTCAAGAACAGTTTGAAGGAAATTCTTTTAGGGCTCTTTGTTGAATCTGAAGTTGGGTATGTAGATGCTAAAACATGGGCTTCTGATATCGGTACAGCATTCCCTATCACAGTTTCTCAAGTTTGCAATTGCCAAACTTATGCGGTTAATACCGGAAAGACAGAAGAATTTGATTCAGGGTGTGGACCCGATTGTAGGCAGATTAGGAATGTGTTTTCACGGCTGGAATTGGTATATACCGAAGAAGGAAATGTTCTCGGAATAAGAGTACAAAATGACATTAGCAATGCCGTTGTTACAGGACGGATTATTCTGACATCTGCAGATAAAAAGTACTGCTTCACAATAAAAGAACTCAAAGCTGAGAAGAAGGCTGAGGGATCTGAAGAAAAGTAAGGAGAGGCTGCTATGTTTTTTTATCCAACTTTAACGGATGAATTGAAAGATGCTTCGGGTTTTTCATCGACATCGTACTCATATAGTTTTAATTTGGAAGGCTTTGACTATAAGCTTGTAGGAAAAGGAAAAAATGTAGTCAAATTCGATGATGAGGCCTGGAAGGTTGATCGGGATGGGCTGAGGATTAGACGACGGATAATAATTGAATATCCGGATGTATTATATGGACGCGATGGAATTGCTTGTACAGGATCTGAATTGGGGGTATGTATTATTTGGATCAATAGATCCTTGACTCAGATGGGAACTATATTGCCTGTTAATGAGTTTATGAGTGATGCTTCAAAGGTATATGAATTTGATTACGAATTCGCTCCGGGAGTTATTAAGGGAGACCTGAGTCTGGAGATGCAGCTGTATATTAAAAAATCAGCTGAAGATGTACAAGATGATGAAAAATCACTTATGAATGATGAGGGAGTCACAGTAGGTACGCTTGATGAAACACATCTTGATTTTGGAAGTATGTACATGGAATTCCCGATATCGGAAGTAAACATCAAGAATCAGCCGATGTGGTGGCTTGAATTGTCTGATTGGAGCGAACCGAAGGAGGATTTGTTCAATGAAGATAATCTTTGTATTTATTTGAATACATCTTATGAATCATGCCCCAGAATGGGTGAATCAATAAAATATGCTGATGTTTTGATTGACATTATTACAACAGCGTATGTGATGTTGTTTAAGAGAGTTGAGGATTGCGGTGATCTGGCAGATACAGTTAATGATGTCGGATTGGAACCGGGAAGTATAAGTAAGATTCTGTTTTATTTTAAAGACAGCTGTGAAATTGATATAGATTTTTCTTCAGAGGAACGCATGCATAAAACAATATGGATGAATGTAGCCAACATGATATACGGAGGAGATGAATAATGATCCCTTCAAAAAAGTTAACAAAAAATCAAGCCAAGCAGTTTGTGGATGAAATTGATAAGTTATCAGCTCCGGCATTTGATGATCTGGTGGCAAGATGGTCAAATTATATTGTTGATGACTTTAGTGACGAGTATGCGGAGTTACGTGATAAGATAATAGCTGTATATCGGGAGGCAAAAAGCAAAGGTGGATATGAAACCGATTTGATAGTGGGCCTTGCCTTATATAAGGAATTAAATCCTGAAAATGGTTTTTCCTTTGTTATGGCTAGTGATGATGATATATGGAGATATTTGTCTTGCAAGGTTTTTCCTGATATTACATATGAAAGATACCCAAATCCTGAAAAGGAGATACGAGAAAAAGGCGGCCATTTGAATCACAAGAGATTCTATTCTCATACACGAAGAATATGGCTTAAAACGTTATGGTGGTATGTATTTCTTTCCTGGCAAGGAACGTCGGAAAAAACTTATGAAGTGCTAAAAAGCTTTGGAACCGATACAATCAGTGATCTCATTGAACGTACCGGACAGGGATATCGTTTGGCTTTGTACAGACAACTTATGGAGTCGTACTCCCGAGTTGAAAACAAGTCATCGGATTTGTTCAATAAGATACAAAAGCAGAACCTTGTTGACTGCAGAACTACAGAGCCTGCATTAGTGAAGAATGCAGAGAAAGGATATGTGGAAAACTTATTTAACCAGCTTTCCATAGATAGTACAGATGCTGACTGAAGAATTGATTAACAACTGGGCAGGATCACCTTCCGGAATGTTTATGAATGTAGTTAGCCTTACGAATGCCGGATATGAGACCTGGACTATGAAAAACAGATCCGAGTATGGAGTGGCGGTTCCGATAGAATCTGATGAGGAAATATCAGAGTTTTTTTCAGGAGCTCATTTGTATACGGATAAGAAGATCTTAAATGATGAGGAAGAGAAGAATATTCTTTTTTTGACAAGTGATAAAGATGATATTCTTGAGCCGTTTGCAGCGTTGTGTGCGGAGTTGATAACTCCGGGAACAGATGGAGAACTTCGCAAGGAACTCGAGCTAAATCCATTAGCATGGTGGGCATCATGGAAGGAATTGCTGGGCAATAAGAACGTAGATTTTCGTGCTTACGATGTTTTGGGAGAGTTGTGGACGCTGAAGTATCTGGCTGAACAAGGAGAACAGGCTGAGTGGAACGGTCCCAATGGTGCAACATATGACATTGATTGCAACGGTTTTTTTGTTGAAGTTAAATCCACCACGGCAAGAAATAAAAAGCAAATCACTCTGAGTAATCTGTTTCAGTTGGATCCTCCCGACGGACAAAAACTATATCTGGTATTGTGTCAGTTTGAATCGGCAAAAGAGGGTATCAGTATTAACAGCTTGGTAAACGATTTAGAACAACTGGGATATAGTTCCTCAGGATTAAATGAGAAGTTAAGCAGACTTGGGTTGGAAAAAGGAAAAACGGCTAGAAAGAGGAATTATGTTGTCCATGCTGTTACTAAATATTTGGTTGATGATAGATTTCCAGCTATCAGACCTACATCCTTCAAGGATGATACTATGCCTGAAGGGGTAATGAGTATTACTTATACAGTTACACTAAATGGCATTACCGGAGAAAATATTAATATAGATTGAGAGTGTAAATTAATATGTATAAAACAATAGATCTATGTGCCGGAATTGGAGGAATCCGTAGAGGATTTGAACGAACTGGACGTTTTAAAAACGTTCTTTCAGCGGAGATTGATGAATATGCGGCAAGGACTTACGAACATAATTTCAATGGAGATAATCCAAGAAATGATTTGACGAGCAAAGATTTTAAAAAAACTGCCGTTGAAGTTGGTTGTGATGTTTTATTGGCTGGGTTTCCTTGCCAGCCTTTCAGTAGTCAGGGGAATAAAGAAGGTTTTGGTGATCCTACAAAAGGAACCATTTTTTTTCATATTAAACAAATAATCAAAATGACACGCCCTAAAGTTGTTTTTTTGGAAAATGTTCAGAATATTATATCTCATGATAAGGGCAGAACTGTTCATATAATTATTGATTCACTGGAAAAGAAGTTGGATTATAAGGTGATAGGAGTTACGTATGATTCTGAAGGTCATTTTGTTATAAAACACAGGGATCTTGTGCGAAACACCAAAGATTTTGGATTACCACAGAACCGTCCGAGGGCTTTTTTTATAGCATTTGATAGAAGATTGTATGAGGGCCTTTTTGAATATATTAATGATAAACTTCAGGAAGAATTATGGCCGACTATGAGGGAGAATCCTCTTTTAAACAGATCACTAGATCAAATACTTGAAACAAATGTCGATATTCATTATTACATGTCTGCCACATATTTAGAAACCTTAATAAATCATCGGGATAGGCAAAAAAATAAAGGGAATGGATTCGGTTTTTGTATAGTGAATGCTCCTAATCGCGGAAGAAGAATTGCTAATACAATTTTGGCGACAGGTGGATCAGGGAAAGAGAGAAATTTAGTAATACAAAGAATGCCTCAATTTGATCCAGAAAACCATATTGTTAAGAAGAAAAAGGGTGGATTAAATACTCATAATATAAGAATAATGACACCAACGGAATGGGGGAGATTACAGGGCTTTATTGGTTACGGTTTTGTTGATGATAATGGTATTGATCATTTTTCATTTCCAGAGGGGATGCCTGAATCTCAAAAGTATAAGCAATTTGGAAATTCTGTTTCTATCCCGGTAATTGAAACAATGGCATATCACATTCTTGAATGTTTAGATATTTTTTATGCTCACAAAGAACACGTTGTTACAAATTATTTACGCGCTTATGGAAGTATTACAAAACGGGATATTAGTGAGTTATTTGATATATCTGATGAGGAAGCTAGGGTATGTTTGCGAGAACTGAGGAACGATGGCGTTGTTTGTTGCACGTGCAAAGGTAGAAACGCTAAATATAGACTAATTTAGGGAATTGGGGAAATAAAATGACAAATAAGGAATACAAGATTGAGATTGATCCAAGAATACTGGAACTGTTGGGACCTAGTTTGTATACGAATATTTACTATGTTCTGGCTGAATTAATTGCCAATGCGTATGATGCAGATGCTCACAATGTTTACATTATTGAAAAAGAATCAGAGATAATTGTAGAAGATGACGGGAAAGGCATGTCATATGAAGCGGGCGATATTGATAAGTATTTGGAAATTGCTAGACTTTCGCGTACTTCGGATGATGATTCATATACGGATATGAAACGTCGAAAAATGGGGCGTAAAGGTGTTGGAAAACTTGCTGCATTATCTGTTTCGGAGGAAGTATATGTAAAAACAGTGGTGAATGGTGAAAAATCCGGTTTTATATTATCTCGTCACGTAAGTGAAGACAGAAAATTGCAGGCTTTAGAGGATGAGCAAATAACGTTTGAAAGAATCTCAAATCAGGGGACGTCAATTGCTATGACGAATCCACATTATAAATTGCACGCTACGGCAAAGGCAATTAGACGTAACATAATAAAAATCTTTCCATTGGTTGATAAAGATTTTCGAATTCATATTATCAAAAATGGAATGACAGAGGTTATAGATTCTGTTGAAAAGGATATTGCGTCTCAGCTGAGTAATTTAATTATACTCGGTGATGACTTCAATTATTTACTGCCGTCGTACAATCCCATTTCACAAGATTATAAGGATGATTTATGTGTTGTAGAACCTGAGAAAAGTATTCAAATAGAGCTTTTTAATAGAGATAATCTAAAAAAGAATTATGATTTAAGGATAAAGGGATGGATTGGAACATATATTACAACTAAGAATCGGAAAGCTGAAAAAAGTGATTTCCCTGATAATTATATTTCTCTTTATTCTAATAAAAAAATGGGAGAATTCAATATTCTTCCATTAGTTGGAAAGAACAAAATGACGGAGGTTTACGTTGTTGGACAGCTACATGTAGATTTATTTGAACTTACAGAACTTCCGGATATGGCATTAAGTAATAGGCAAGGATATAAATCAGATGACTTGCGTTATCAAAAAGTGCTTGAATATGTACGCGAAGATTTACTTCCTCGCATATTGAGAATGCGAGATCTATACACTGACATCAGAAATAAAGATAAGTTAGAAGCAGAATTGATTAAGAAAAAACAGGATGAAGAAAAGCTAAAGAAGGCCGTATCAGAACTGAACGAAAAATCTTCACAAGAAGCTGCAAAAACCTTAATGGCGAAGATAAATAACGGAGAAATATTTAACGAAAGTGATGTTGAAAAAATCATTTCTAAGGAGATAAGTACACATAGTTCGGGATTGGGTATTAAAACGAGCGTCGATAGTAATAAGAAAAAAATACTGATTAGCCATACAAGTGCGGACCATGATGTAGCAGACGTGATATATGAAATGTTAAAATACAATAATGTCCCTCCGAAAGACATTCTATATACTAGTTGCCAAGAAGAAGAAGCAAGAATTCCTGAAATGGCAGCTGGAAAAAGTGGCATATATGATTATTTACGCGACTTCTTTGTAAATAGTATATCCGATCAGAAACCCTATATTATTTTTGTGACAAGCGCTAAGATGGGGAAGTCATGGGGGGCTATTACAGAGGTTGGTGCATGTTGGATTTTAAAACATGATCATAAGGTTTTTAACATATATGATGAAGGTGGAAATGAGGGCGAAAAGGCATTTAGACCGCAGAACCCTTTAGATACAGAGACAATGTGGCAAAACATTAAAAGAAGCTCGGAAAAAGAGCTTTGTATTACTGAGCTTGAATGTGACACTTTCGCTCAAAAGATAAAAATGGTTTGCGAGTACCTTGGGTATGATGTTAGAAGCAAAGATGAAAACAAAGAGAAATTGCATCAATTGGTTTGCGTAAGGGAAGCAATATAAAGGCAGGTAATATGGATTTACATGATATGTTTTATAGGTTTGTAACATAAATTGAAAGAAATAAAACAGGCAGAAAGGCTTATAGGAAGATGAGCATAAAAAATACGGAATATCATAATCCGGTCAATCGAGGCTTTTTTCCGGATCCGTCTGTTATCAGAGTTGGTAATGATTATTACATGGTGAACTCAACATTTCAATATTTTCCGGCAATCGCTATCAGTCATTCAACTGATATGATTCACTGGGAGATCATCGGACATGCAATAACCGATCCGGATGATCTTGACCTTGGAGATATTAAAGATTCGCATGGCATCTGGGCTCCGGATATAGAGTATCTGGACGGCAGATTTATTATTATGGCTACACTGCGCCTGAACGGTGACGGCAAGCGCGATAACAATGTGCTTAGGCGTCAGCTGGTTGTAACGGCCGAGAAAGCGGAAGGCCCATACAGCAAGCCTGCCTGGATCGAGGTGGACAGTATTGATCCATCATTATTTGTGGACGACGACGGCAAGCGTTACATGGTGATCAGCCCCGGCGTAAATCTTGTGCCACTGAGCGATGATTGCACAAAGGCAATTGGGGAACCTATAGAAGTCTGGCCGGGAACCGGCGAGAGATGTCCTGAGGGACCACATGTACTAAAGCGCGGAGATTATTATTATGCAATCCTAGCAGAGGGAGGAACAGGCTACGGACACGGAATAAACGTTGCAAGATCAAAGAATCTTTTTGGCCCATATGAACCCTCGCCATACAATCCTGTCTTAAGACAGTTTGACCCTGAGGCGCTTCTTCAAAGATGCGGACATGGAAAGCTTGTCGAGGATCAGAACGGAGGCTGGTGGGTATATTATCTTTGCGGCAGACCAAATCAGGGAAAATATACAACTATTGGACGAGAGACAGCATTAGAGCCTGTACGTTGGCTTGAGGACGGCTGGTTTGTTATTAATGAAGGCAAAGGTCCGAGCCTTACAAATACAGCTCCAAAGCTTGAGAAGATGCACATTGCAGATAATTCACGAGACGATTTTGATTCTGATGTTCTTGGACTGTATTGGGAGTTTGTACGTCGTCCGGCTGTGGGAAGTTATTCTCTTTCGGAGAGGCCCGGCTGGTTCAGGATCTGGACTTTGGATGGACAGCTTTTTGAAATCCGTGCAAAAAACACTTTGCTTAGAAGAGAACAGGAGCTTTGTTATACTGCGGAGACTAAGCTGGATTTTTATCCGGAAAGAAATGGTGAGCAGGCCGGTATCACATGCTATTACAGTACGGCAACATACGCCCGCTTCTCGCTTTGCTTTGAGGAGGGTCGGAAGCTGCAGCTTGTGATCAATCGAAATCATGGTGAGGAACTTATGGCTGAAGTATCGGATATTCCCAATAAGGCCCTGCACTTAAAGGTAGAGGTAGAGTATCTGACGAGGCGCTTTTATTATAGTGTGGACGGAAGTGAGTGGATCCTTGCGGGTGTTCTTGAAGATTGTGTGTACCTTTGCGACGAGGGAGTTCCTGACGATCCGAAGCGCCATACCGGCACGCTTGTGGGAATCTACGCAAACAACGGTGGTTGCGGAAGCCGTATTCCTGCGGACTTTGATTACTTTAATATGTATAATTAGATTGCTCAGTAATTGATGTTTTTTTCTGAAGAAAGAATGAGAGAGAAGAGATATGGAGACCTTTTATTATATTGTTGACAGTATTGAATCAGACTACGCCAATCTGCGTAGAACGGATATCGAATCTGATGATCTGAAGCTTGTGGCGAGAGCCCTTCTTCCCCCGGAGATTATGGAGGGCACCAGGCTGAAATATGAACTGATGCAGTATTCGATCATTGACTGACTAAAAGAGATTGTATTATGAGAAAAGCAGTATGTAGCATCGTAGCGATGATTCTTTTGATATCACTGACAGGCTGTGGAAATTCAGCAGCTGAGCATGCGCCGGTAACGACGCAAGAACCGGCTGAGGATTTACCGGAGGAAACATGGGAATCACCTATTGATGGACTTTCAGATGATTTCATATTTGGAATGGATGCGTCTTCAGTGCTGACCGAAGAAAAGAGCGGTGTTAAGTACTATGATTTTGACGGCAATGAGCAGGATATTTTCAAAACCTTTGCTGATGCAGGGATTAACTATATCCGCTTAAGAGTCTGGAAC
>JAEEGL015687259.1_pt1 | contig 15707 bp, 15 predicted proteins | sample 9134231 | NCBI WGS metagenome assembly JAEEGL01 (sample SAMN16246548, study PRJNA631951) | gut metagenome | biome: gut microbiome; feature: rumen; material: fiber-attached | host: Bos | place: Iran: Karaj | collected 2018-10
CCAACAATGGTCATATCTCCCTTAAAGATATTCCACAGCTCCGGCAATTCATCCAAGCTCGTTGCACGCAGCTTACGTCCAAAAGGAGGGAGTCTGTCCTCATCGGGAAGCAGCTTACCATCCTTGTCCTTTGCGTCTGTCATAGAGCGAAATTTGTAAAGCGAGAAAATCTTCTCATGCAATCCTGGCCTCTTTTGTTTAAATATAACAGGAGATCCAAGTTTCACTCTTACAAGAATGGCGGTAATCAATAGAATAGGAGATAGCACAATAAGCGCTAATCCCGAGCAAAAGATATCGATTAGTCGTTTTACAAATCGCTCATAAAAGCTTCTTTTTGCGTATGTCTGCATATATTTTCTCCAACCAACTATAGAACGTGATACGGGATATTGATTTTCAAAACTCTGGCAAAGTTGAGGTCTTTCACAGTAGTGAAACCAGTCTTCTTATAGGCTCGTATAGCGCTTTCATTTGAAACTGAAACAGCCAAATACGCAGAATCGATTCCTTTTCCATGGAGATAGCACATCAGCTGACGAATCATCTCTCCTGCGTAGCCTCTGCCCCTGCAAGAGTTATTTACAAACACATCAAAAACATATGCGTCAATATTGCGGATCCTGTACTCCAAATCATCCGTGCCTTTATACATGACCCAAATAGTACCTACAGACTGCTCACCCTTGATAAGTTTAAAGCCTTCACATCTACCAGTGTTCATCCGGACGAGACGATTAAGATTATTAACTGTAACAGTCGTTCCGATTGGTTTAAGTTCCTCTTCAATATGAGCTAGATCGATTTTACAAAGATGCAAACCAGGATTATTGTCTGTTTGTTTGTAGTCCAGTCTCATAATATGGTGCTTATAGAACTGGCATATGTTTTTACCAAATAGCTTTATGCCCATTGTCTCATCCCCTGATGATTTCTCTTACGAGCGCATCCACAGTTTCAACTGATCCGCGATTGATCTGATCTATAGCTGAGGCTAATATTCTCCCGAACTCTTCCGGCGTGAGCTTAAGCACCATATTCTTTGTTTCCACGCTCAGCGTGCTCGGCAGTAATAATCTCGCCATCTCAGGGAGATTCGCCGAATCACACGCCCGATCTAATAACTCCTCAAAATCCATCTCCCGCGCCTCCGCGCTCTCATCCACATCAACCAGTCTGCATTCGCCGCAGTTGCCCACACAGGAGTCCATCACTCTGAATTACAGCATGTACGGTCATAATTTCCTCTCAGAAGTTTCAGACAAAATTACCCTCAATGTGGCTACCTGATGCATGCCCGATGTACATATGACTCCCTCATTCATATCCAGCCGATACGATGTGACCCCTCATGCATATCCAGCAGATGTATTTCTACAACCCTGATTGATGTCCAGCAGATGTAGCATCGCCCTATCTACAACCCTCAGTCATGTCCAACCGATATTACAAAAAACACCTGTGAATGATCTCAATAATCCGATCCTGCTGCTCTTCCGTCATCTTGTTATCACTCGGTAAGCAGAGCCCGCGCCTGAAAATGTCAGCTCCTACGTCCTCAAAAGTGCCTGAAATGTAGGCATTTGTACGACCTCGACCGTTTCCGGAAGCCGTAATGAAAGGATTGGTCCGGTATATCGGCTGCATATGCATGGGCTTCCAGATCGGTCTTCCTTCCGAATTGAATGCAGCAATAGCATCCAGGATCTCCTGTGGGCAGCTCCTCCCGCTCTCGCTCTTGTACAAGTAGTCCTGCTCTCCACGCACCTGTGGCGCCATGGCATCTTCATCTATAATGCAGCAGCTCAGCCAGAAGTTCGGCACGCTCTTCTCCCTGTCCCAAGGGTTCATCTTGAGCGGCAGATCAGCCAAACCCTTTTCGTACCGTTCCCAGATGGCTCTCTTTTGAGCGATATGGGCATCCAAATAGGGCATCTGCCCACACACGATGCCGGCAATAATGTTGCTCATCCGGTAGTTATAGCCGACTTCCTCATGTTGGTACCACGGGGCCGCCTCACGGCTTTGTGTGGACCACTTGCGGACCTTGTTTGCATCCTCCAGGCTGTTGGTCAGGAACATACCGCCGGCAGACCCGGTGATGATCTTATTGCCATTGAAGGAAATACAGTTATACTGTCCTAGAGTTCCTGTCTCGACCCATGAACCATTGAGTTTGAATTTGGCACCTAAAGACTCCGCGGCATCTTCTATGATCAAAGCATCATGCGCATCGCAAATGGCCTTGATCTCTTCCATTTTGCCAGGCGTACCGTACAGGTGTGCAATAACGACCAAACGTGTGTCCGGATACAGTTCAAAGGCCTTCTGGAGGGCCTCAGGACTCATATTCCAGGTGTCTGCCTCAGTATCGATAAAGACGGCTTCCCCGTCCTCATAAGCCACTGGATTGATGGAGGCATCGAAGGTAACGTCCGAGCAGAAAACTCTCTTCCCTTGGAGTGTGCCCTGGTTAGGTTTCGCCTGACCATAGAGCTTTTCCCCTGCAAGTTTGGTAGCCAGATGAAGGGCTGCTGTCCCGCAGGAAAGTGCAACTGCATATTTGACACCAACGTATGCTGCAACCATCTGCTCGATCTCGTTGATGTTGGCACCGACCGTGGAGACCCAGTTGGTTCGGATCGCCTCATCTACCCAGTGCTGTTCATCCCCATGCATGGTGGGGGAGCTCAGCCAGACCTTGCTCTCAAAAGGCTGGATCCCGTCAAAACGAGGATCCGTCAAAAAAGGATTCATGTATGTTTCTCTCCCTTGTAACTGTGTGATTCCAGGCTCAGTCTCTCCTGAACAAGTCTCTGGTATAGACCTTCTCTTCGACGTCATCCAGAACGTCCTCATACCGGTTGGCTATGATCGAGTCGCAGCTGGCTTTGAACCGTTCAATGTTATTGACCACCAAAGAGCCGAAGAACGTCGCACCATCCGGCAGCGTCGGCTCATAAATGATCACTGTGGCGCCTTTTGCCTTCAGGCGCTTCATAACGCCCTGAATGCTCGACTGACGGAAGTTGTCGCTGTTGGCCTTCATGGTCAGCCGATAGACGCCGATCGTGATCGGGCGTTCCTTCTCCATGTTCCACATGCTGTTTGCCGTATAATACCCGGCTTTCTCCAGCACACGATCCGCGATATGGTCCTTTCGGGTCCGGTTGCTTTCCACGATTGCCTGGATCAGGTTCTCCGGCACATCCTGGAAGTTGGCCAGCAGCTGCTTCGTATCCTTCGGCAGACAATAGCCGCCGTATCCGAAGGAAGGATTGTTGTAATGAGTTCCGATACGCGGATCCAGGCATACTCCATCGATGATGTCCTTGGTATTCAAGCCTTTCAGTTCTGCGTAGGTGTCCAATTCATTGAAGTAAGACACGCGAAGTGCCAGGTAAGTATTGGCAAAAAGCTTTACGGCTTCAGCCTCGGTAAAGCCCATGAACAAAGTATCAACGTTTTCTTTTTCAGCGCCTTCTACCAACAGCCTTGCAAAGGTCTCTGCTTTCTCGCGGCTGGCCGCATCGCAGCCTACGATGATCCGGCTCGGATACAGGTTGTCGTATAAGGCCTTGGATTCCCTTAAGAACTCTGGGCTGAACAGGATGCGGTCCGTGTGATACTTCTCTCTGACACGCTCCGTATAACCGACCGGGATGGTCGATTTGATCACCATCGTTGCGGTTTCAGAGCTTTTCAGCACCAGTTCAATAACGGCTTCCACGGCAGATGTATCGAAGAAATTCTTCTGTGGATCGTAGTTCGTGGGCGTTGCAATGATCACGAAATCCGCACTTGCATAAGCTTCTTCCGCTTCTGTCGTAGCTTTGAGCGACAGGCCGCGTGCCTCATGCTCCGCTAAAAACTTCTCGATGTATTCATCCTGGATCGGTGATCGCCATTTGTTGATGAGCTGCACCTTCTCTGGAACGATATCCACCGCGGTAACTTCATTCTTCTGACTTAACAAAACAGCCAGACTCAGGCCAACATAACCGGTTCCGGCAACTGCTATTTTCATTATCTATAATCTTCTTTCAGTTTTGATTGGGTGCTTGAAATACCTTTTCTACTTCCTGATAACTGGCAAGATCCCCGATATCATACCGTTGTCCGGGCATTTCCAGTGCATGCACCGTCGTCTGGCTGCTGAGCCAGGCAATGAAGCTGCCAGGCGCGTCCACGCCGCAGCCCGATTCGATCCCGACCTTGACCAACGGCACGTCTTCTTTCTTATACACGTAGAACGGAGGTGTGCACCAATGGCTTTTCGGCTCGACCGGTTTTTCCTCCATCTCAAGGATCCGGTCGTTTGCATCGACGACCGCAACACCAGCCTTTTGCAACTTGGCTTTGTTCTCTTCCCAGTAGCGCATGATGCACGTCGTACGCTTTTTCCGGAAGTAATCGATAAAGGTCCGCAGCGAGAAATCCAGCAGATTGTCCCCCGCGATCACAAGCAGATCATCCTCCAGGGCGAGAGCATCCACCGCGAATTGCACGTCTCTGACGGCGCCTAAGCGGGTCTCATTGCTTTCAGTCCCGTCATCCAGTACCAACATATTGTCGCGACCTTCCGCCCATTTCTGGAAGTGCTGCACGAATTTATGGTTGCTGATCACGATGTACTGATCCACCGCATCGCCAATGTCCTCGACCAGCCAGTCCAGGATCGGTCTGCCCTGCACCGGGAGCAACGGCTTCGGAAAATTCTCTGTCAAAGGATATAAACGTGTCGCATACCCCGCTGCAAGGATCACACATTTCATTAGAAACTGCCCCCTTGATTCAAATAAACGCCATCTGCGCTTTCGCACAGGTGGAAACTGTATTTTCCACGCATTTCAGGAAAAGCGGTCAAATATTTACGCTCGACCTCTTCCTGAATGCTGCCTGCTTTAGCAGGATCGATCAAGGCCATGCAGCAGCCTTTGAAACCTGCGCCAGAAAACCGTCCGCCGTAGATACCGCTGGTCTCTGTCATGATCTCGTACAGTTTGATCTGCTCCGGAGCGCCGGATTCCCAATTATGGATGCTGCTCCAGCCGGATTCGAAAGAAAGCTTTCCATACGCTTCCAGGTCGCCCCGACGCCATGCTTCGGCACCGGCTTCCACCCGTTGGAACTCCGTATACCAATGCTCACAACGTCTCGCCCACTGTACCGGCAGTTTGTCCTTGTAAGCCTGATAAGTTTCAAAACTGATGTCCCGGGCGTTCGCTTCCTGGAACTTACCATACTCATAGCCGCTGAAGGCCTGCAAGGCATATACCCCGGCCCGCAGTTCATCGACCCGCATGTTGTACTTGGATCCTGCTAAACTATGTTCCAGACCACTGAAGAAAATGGCGATCTTGTATGGCCGCATCGAAGGGCAGGTCGGGATCAGTTCATAGCTATTGTCTCTGCAGTCTAGATACAGTAGGTGGTCCTTTTTGCTCAGGACTTCACAGCTTTGGTCTAGCGTCCCCACGTTGATGCAGACATAGTTCTTCTCTGCATCGAAAGCGATATCGATCAATTCCTGAGGCTCAAGTTGGATCCCATTGACACGGCAAAGGGCATCCAAGAAGGCAAGGATGACAGCAGCGCTGCTGCTTAAGCCGCCGATCGGTAAACTGCCTTCTATGACGCCGCAGAGGCCCACTTGCAAAGTATATTTCTTGGACAGTGCCCAAGTGGCGCCACGCAGATAATCTGCCCAGTCTCCAGTCTTCGTACCGACTTCTTTGATATGCCACTGCGCGCGTTTCGGAAACTGCAGCGACATCATTTCGATGACACCGTTCTGCTTGGGACTGAAGGCGATATGGATGCCTTTATCGATGGCTAGTCCTGTGATCTTACCCAGATTATGATCGCTATGAGCACCGATCGGGCAGATGCGGTACGGGGAAAAACTGAGGCCGCCCGCATCCCGATGGTAGAGCTCAAAAAACTTCTGTTCACAAAGCATGTTACGTGTTTGCTCCAATCATCCGTAATAGGCCTTGTACCACTCTGCAAAGGCCTTTAAACCTTCTCGGATGCCGATCCTGGGCGTGAACCCATAATCACGCTCCAAGGCCGTAGCATCGGCATAAGTAACGGGCACATCGCCCGCCTGCATTCCGACGAGTTCCCTGTGCGCCGCAAAGTCATAATCCTCCGGAAGTACTCTGGCCCGAACTAATTCTTCCTGTAAAGTGCTGATGTAAGTCAAAAGGTTTTCCGGCTGGCCGCCGCCGATGTTGTATACGGCATACGGTGGGACGGGCAGACCGTCCTCGCCTGTGCTCTTTTCAGGAGCGCCGCCCATGACGCGTACGATTCCTTCAACGATATCATCCACATAGGTGAAATCACGCTGCATATGACCATAGTTGAAGATCTTGATGGTCCCGCCTTTGGCTAGCGTATTGGTGGCGGAAAAATAGAACATATCCGGCCGGCCGGCTGGTCCGTAGACCGTGAAAAACCGCAGGCCCGTGGAGGGAATATCGTAAAGTTTGGAATAACTGTGCGCCAACAGTTCGTTGGACTTTTTCGTGGCGGCATACAGGCTGACCGGGTTGTCCACCTTGTCCTCGGTACTGAAGGGCACTTTTTTATTCCCGCCATATACGGAAGAACTGGAAGCATACACCAGGTGCTGAACACTTTTGTGATGTCTGCAAGCCTCCAAAATGTTGTAGAATCCAATGATGTTGGATTCGATGTACACGTCTGGATGGTCGATACTGTACCGGACACCCGCCTGTGCCGCCAGGTTGACGACGACATCGAACTGATAGGCATCGAACAACCGGTCCACCAGTTGCTTATCTGCAATGCTGCCGCGGACGAAAATATGCTGTGCCGGCGCGTTTTGGGCCGTCTCTTCGATCTTCTGCAGGCGGTATTCCTTGAGCCCAATGTCGTAATAATCTGACATATTATCCAAGGAAACGATACGCCCGGAAGTAAGTTTGGAAAGCAGACGCAGTACCAGATTCGCTCCGATGAATCCGGGCGAACCCGTCACTAATATGTTTTTTCTATTAAGGTCGATGTTCGTTTTCATGCTCAATTATCTTCCTCCTGCACCATCGCCACATACTTGTTATCTTTCACGATGGTGATCGGAGCGTTTTCCGGATGGTAGGTGCTGACCATGGCCGTGACCCGATCCCGGATGTCGTTCTTATTGTCGTAGGCCGCTTCCATCAGGCCTCGCAGTTGGCTTAAAAAGACGTCTGTATCGAACGGGATCGGCATGCCGATGTGGATCAGCTTGCTTTCGGTCTGGCGCAGGCCCTCTTCCGCCATCAACTTTTCTTCGTACAGCTTCTCGCCAGGACGCAGGCCTGTGTATTCGATCTTGATGTCCTCATCCGGCTTGAAGCCGCTGAGTTTGATCAGGTTGCGAGCCAGGGTATCGATCTTCACAGGGCTGCCCATATCCAGCACGAAGATCTCTCCGCCATGGGCGTAGGTGCCCGCCAGCATGACCAGAGATACTGCCTCCGGGATCGTCATGAAATAGCGGATGATGTCCGGATGGGTGACAGTGACAGGGCCGCCCTCTTCGATCTGCTTCTTGAAGATCGGGATCACGGAGCCGTTGGAGCCTAAGACATTGCCGAAGCGTACGGCCACGAATTCAGTCTTGATATCCTGGAAAACGGTGCCGGTGCCATCCTTGTCGGCGTTCTCAACACCGCTGTGGGTGAACAGCTGGGGAATCTCGTCCGCCTTGCCGGCCTTGATCTTGGCATCGAAGGACTGGATGATCATCTCGCAAAGGCGCTTGGACGCACCCATGATGTTCGTCGGGTTGACGGCTTTATCGGTGCTGATCAGCACGAAGCGTTCACAGCCATGCACCATGGCGGCGTAAGCGGTCTTGTATGTGCCGATCGCGTTGTTCTTGATGGACTCGTTCGGGCTGTCCTCCATAAGGGGCACGTGTTTGTGCGCCGCCGCATGGTAGACGATCTGCGGACGGTATTCATCGAAGACCTGGAACATGCGCCGGCTGTCCCTCACAGAACCGATCAGAACGACCAGGTCCAGGTCCGGATAGGCGTGCTTCAGTTCCAGTTGGATAGAGTAGGCGTTGTTTTCGTAAACATCGAAGATGATGAGCTGCTTCGGATCGTGCCCGGCAACCTGCCGGCACAGTTCGGAGCCGATGGATCCGCCGCCACCGGTGACCATGACAGTCTTCCCATGGATGAAGTCGAACACCTGCGTCATATCCGCCTGGATGGGCTCGCGGCCCAGCAGATCCTCCACGGACACATCCTTCATCGCGCTGACGGTGATCTGCCCCAGCACGAACTGATACATGGCGGGCAGGATCTTGATCTCGCAACTTGTTTCGTTGCAAATATTGATGATGTCCTTTTTGGCTGCAGCGCTGGCGCTGGGCATCGCAAGAAAGATCTTGTTGACGTGGTATTTTTCGACGGTACTTAAGATGTCATCCCGGCCGCCGACGATGGGCACGCGCTCGATATAGCGGCCCCATTTGTTCGGGTTGTCATCGATGAAACAGACCGGCTTGTCATGGACCTTGTCAGACGTGATCATGTCCCGCAGGATCATCTGACCAGACGAACCTGCTCCGATGATCATGACGCGGCCGCCGGCCTCGCTGCTGGACTGCAGTGCCTTGCGCAGTGAACCGAACACGCGGTACCCGAACCGGGGGATCAGCAGCAGAACAAATTGTGCAAGACTGCCCCACAGATAGTACGAGACCGGCATGCGCCGGAAGAGCAGCGTGATACAGGCAATATGCAGGCCGGAGGCCATGATGGACCCCATGCATGTATTGAATAATTCCGTGAAGCTGGCATACCGCCACATGCCGCGGTACATCCGGCAGAACGCGAAAACCAGGAGCGCGACGACGGCATAGATGGTGATAAATCGCTTGTAAGGATCTAAATACCCCTTGGGTATGGCAGAATACACGAGATCAAAGCGCATCCACAATGCCATAAAGTAGGAACAGTGGACCACAATGAAGTCATATATGATCAGGCATAGAGCGACCTTCTGCCAATGCTCCAGCCTTCGTTTGCGTGTACGCTTTTGCGACATGTCTTTTGTTTTCTCCCCATCATTCCACAGGTGTGTAGAATGTTTTTACTACCAATTCTTTTAATGCTTCTTCATCAACGTAGAACTCCATGAACTCTTCACCTTTCTTAGCTTCCCCTTCTGGTGTCTGGATCTCATTCATGGTATAGCCGGAGAACCGCTCCGCATAATCGGACAGCTGGTTGACGGTACAATCCGTCACCAGGGATTCCGCGATAGCGTTGTAAGCCTCCAGCACGAAGCCTTCCTTCTCGTTGATGGCCTTCTTCAATGCGCTCACCAGGCCGACCATGTAGGTCCGCTGGCGCTTCATACGGTTGAGGTTGGTTTTGTCCTCCTTCATACCGGAGCGGGCGCGCACGAAGTGTTCCACGTTTTCCGCGGTGAGGGTGACGGTCTCCCCTTTGACCAAAGAATCATCCACACCGGTAAAGTCGTCCTCGATGGTGACGGTCACCCCGCCCACCAGATCGTTCAGGATGGGGACGGCGTCCATCGTGAGCGAGAAATAATTGTCGATCCCGATGCCGTACAAGAAGTTGGAGACAGCATACACCGTGTTTTCGCAGCTCTTTTCCAGGCCATTGCCGTAGGTGTGGGCCAAAGCCAGCTGCTCGTTGACAAGACCCACGTAGTTGCCCTCCTTGTCCAAGGTGGGCACATCGCTCATCGTGTCGCGGTTCAGCTGCAGGATGGTGCAGGTCTTCTTTTCGGAATCGAACACGGCCAGCAAAAGCAGGTCTGCCTGGGCCGTATTGCGGGCGGTCTCATATTCCACCAGTTCAGGATCATCCACGCCGATGATGAGCAGCGTGGTCAGGTTTTCGTTGTAGACGTAGCCTTGCCCGTTGTAGTACAACGAAGCGATCTCCGCCTCGTCGTTGCCTTCGTACGGGTCGGACTCGTTCAAATCGGCGTCCGCCTCGGCCCGGGTCTTGCGGCTTAAGGCCTGGCCGGCGCCTTCCGGCGCGGTGTCGTGCTGCCGCTCGATCCGCTGCGCGATCATAAAAAGCAAAACCAGGATAAGAATGATGCTGGCGCCCCAAATCATGGCTTTAAGTCTTCTCTTCTGACGGCTGATATCTATTTTCATAGGGGCTTCCCCTTTGATTCTTGAAGTTTGTAAATGGGTATCCGACATACGCCGGATACCCATACGTATACTGCGTGATGCTTATGCAGCATTCTTGCGGGCTTTCGCTACGCAGAAGCCGGCTCCGGCAACCATCATGACGCCCAGAACGACCCACAGCGTGGTGTTGTAGCCAGTCTGCGGAGAGGTCTTGCCACCCTGCTCACCAGCACCAGGATTGTTCCCGGTCTTCTTCAGGAATGCAAACGGGCTCAGGCTGCTGACAGTGACCTTAGCACCAGAGAAAGACTCAGACTTCCAGCTGCCGTCAATCTTATGCAGGACCTTGTCCGGCGTCTCCTTGACGTATTCGCTGAAGTCTACAACGATGGAACCGCCCTGTGCTTTGATATAAGCAGCAACTTCTTCCTCCGTTGCCTCCTCTTCGGTCTCGGAATGTACGAGAGTCGCGTCAAGGACCTTGCCGATCAACTCGTAACCCTCCATATCAGCCTCAGAAGGAGTTTCATCGCTCTCACTGATCACGATGACCAGGTCATCGCTGGTAACACTAGGAGTCTCCTCCTCTTCTGCCATGACCGGAACGGCCATGCAGATCATCATGACGAGCATCGTCATGATGGCGAGTATCTTTTTCATTGGAATTTTCCTCCTTTCCCCAAAGATTTCGCCTCTTACATTTATATCAACGGTCATCGGAAGTTTTGAGTCTTCCCATGACCAGGAAGCGATTACGGTCATTGCCATTCAGGCAGGTGGACAGGATCAAAACCTTGTCCTCAGGACCCGGCGCGTATTTCTCCTTGACGCGGGCGCTTAGATCCCGCGTGTTCATGATCTCCGCAAAGAAACCCGTGAACACTTCCTGATCCCAGAAATTGTGGTAATACAGGATGTGCTCGTTGGAGTACGGGACCGCGGCGAACACTTCGTATTCCAGGAGGGCGTCCGGCGTATAGATTTGAATGACCTGTTTTTTCTTCCAGAACTTTTCGTCTGAAAATGTGACCTGTAATTTACCGAACATGGCGCCATCCCACTGGTTGTGGCCGTACAGGATGGTGACCGGGTCCTTGAAATCGGTCCCATTGTACTCATGTTCGGAGAAGATGGATCCGTTGGCGGAATACTTACCGTCGCTATTGTGGTCCAGATAAAAAGCATCATTGTTCGGGCTCTGGAGCACGGGGAAATCCACATTCGTGCCTTTGATCTTGATCCAGGCGTAGATGTCGGAATTGAGCTTTTGCAGCTCTTCAAAATCGATCGGACTGACGTATGGCTCTGGTTCCGGCTCTGGTTCCGGAGTACTGGACTCCTCTGGTTCAGGCTCCGGCTCGGGTTCCGGTTCCGGCTCAGGTTCCGGTTCTGGTTCGGGTTCCGGCACGCTGCTCTCTTCGGACGAGACCTCCTCGGTCTTCACGTCCTTCGGCGCGTACGTGCTCTTGTATATTCTGACTCCGCAATAGGAGGCGCCTGCCACCAGCAGGACCGCCAGTATCGCGTAGACTGTTCTTTTTTTCATGATTATCCTTCGTCGATCATTTCTTCCATCCGGCGCAGATACTGGATGGTGCGAGTGCCCAGCTTTTTCTGGATCAGCTCCAGGGCTTCATCCATATTCGGGGCGCGGGATAGCAGATTGTGCGCGTCAGAACCGATGAAGTGGATGCGTCTGTCTTTCAGAAGCGACAGGGCTTTGCGCGAGGTCCGCTTGGAGAGGAAGAATTCCGCATTGCACTGTATGAGAATGTCCAGGTCCATGAAATGGCGGATCATGCTCTTGGAATTGAAATCCATATAGCGCTCTATATGCGCGGCGACCGGGATCATACCGCGGCGGCAGATCTCCGCCACTTCCCGCAGCATCCGGTCCGTCCAACGCGAGAAGGGCATTTCCAGAAGCAGAAGATCCGTCCCTTCCAGGCAAAGCGTGGGCAATGCGGCCACGTTGCTGATGCCATCGAAGAAACGTACTTCAGCGCCTAACAGGATCTTAGGATAGCCCTTTTGGCCCTGGGCCGCTTCCATCAGCTCCTGATACGCAGCATCCCGGTTTCTTAAGAACCGGCGCGGCGTGTTATGTTCAGCGTAAAAATGCGGTGTCGCACACAAGCGGTCGATCTTTTGGTCGCGCCACATATCGAGCATGCCCAACGATGTTTCGACGCTATCGCTGCCATCATCGATGCCCGGCAGCACATGCGAATGAAAATCGATCATTTCTTGTAATAGTTTCCTTTGTAGTAGCTCTTGCCCTTGTAATAGCTGGAGCCGGATTCGGTCGCGCCGTTGAAGACGAAGCCCAGGATGTGCGCATCCACCAGCTTCAGCTGACGGATGGTCTCCGCGAGGGCGCCGCGTACGGCGTGGTTGTTTCTGACGACCACCACGATGCCATCGACCAATTTGCTGACGACCAGCGCATCCGTAACGGCGGTGACCGGCGGCAGATCGAAGATGATGTAGTCGTACTTGCCGCGCAGCAGATTGAGCAGACCGGCCGCATGCTCCGAGCCCAGGAGTTCAGACGGGTTCGGCGGGATATCGCCGGACACCATGACATCTACCTGCAGGGCATCGTCCGCATCCGCATCGATCACAAAGGGCTGGATGGCTTCGTCTGTCGTATTGATGCCCGCCAGCACGTTGGAAAGGCCCGGGGTCGCGTTCAGGCGCAGACGTCCTGAAAACGTAGGCAGACGCATATCGCCCTCGATGAGGAGCACTTTCTTATTACTTTCGGCCAGGGTGTAGGCCAGGTTGATGGACGTTAGGCTTTTGCCTTCTCCGCGGAAGGAACTTGTCATACCGATGATGTGGCACTTGCCGTTATCGGAGAAGGAGAACATAAGGTTCGTACGCAGGAGTTTGTAGGCCTCCGACGCGGCGAAGTTCATGTTGCCGGCGAGCCTGTGGCGCCGCTCGTTGCGGGTATCGTTCGAGGTGAAACCTTTGGTCGTGTTCTTTGCATTACTTGCCATTTTCCTTCACCTCCTGCTCAGATGCTTTACGAGTGCTGGTACCATCGCTCTTACGCGACCTCTGCTTTGCAGCTTGGCGCGTGTTCGTAGGTGCATCGCCATACTGGTAGCCATAGTAGCCGGCGCGCCTGCTGGAGACCGACATGTCCGGGATGACAGCCAGCAGCGGGATATCAGGATAGTTCTGCGTCAGATAGTCCTCGGAACGGATGTTTTCGTCGAACAGATAGGCCAGGATGAGGATCGCGGCCATGAGCACCGCACCGATCAGCATGCCGGTAGCGGTGTTGCGGGTATAGCTGGGCGAAGAACGATGCGACGGCACGACAGCGTAGTCGACGATGCGCACGTCACTGCCCACGACGATATCCGCGATCTTGGACGGCAGTACGTCCGCGATGGTATTGGCGATCTTCTCTGCCTCCGCGGGATCCTTGCTGGTCACGACGACCTCGAAGACTTCCGTCGAGTTCACCGCCTTTGCGGAGACCATGCTCCGCAGTGTTTCGTAACTATAATTGAGTCCGGCCTTTTCACTGATGGCGTTGAGGGAGGTGCGGGATTTCAGGATGACCACATAGGTATCGACCAGTTTCTGCGCCGCCGTAAGATCCGCATTGGAGATGCTGAAGGACGTCGCTCCGACAGAGATGTCCGAATTGTTGACGTAAAGCAGCGTGCTGGCCTGGTACAGCGGATCGACAAGAAAATACGTGTAGCCAAAAGCAGCTGCCCCACCTAATACGATCGCAAGCACGATCGCCCACCAGCGGCGCAGCAAAACCATAAAGAGTTCCCGCAGGTCGATCTCGTATTCGTTGTCTGTGTTGTTCACCATTTAATTGTTCCCTTCATATGCTATATACAAATATTGATCCTGACCCGCATACGCAGGCCAAGATCAAATACTATTGATTCAAACGCAAATAATGCATAAACATACAAATTATATACATTAATATTGTTCGTTATTAAATTGTTCACTTATTGCGCTATAAACAAAGAATGATCCTGATTTGCGGGTGCAAACCAAGATCGAAACCTTGCCGTTTATAACAAATAATTGAATATATACTCAAGTTCAATTGCATTATACTCCCTTGTTGCCTTTTTAGCAACAATAAATTTGTACAAAAGAACTTTATTCTAAACTGCATCGTTTAGCTGTTTATTTTCCGGTCATATTACCCACCAGATCGCTCAGCCGCTTCCCATAGAAAAACTCATGCGTTAGACGGTCGTATTCCTCCCATAAAGGCAGTGTCTTGCAAGCAGCTGCCCGCGGGCACGGAGACGCACCATCTGACAGGCATGCTACGGTCGCCAAAGGCCCTTCCAGTAATTCCAGGATCTCCCCGACGGTATACTCCTCCGGTTTCCGCAAGAGCTTGTATCCACCGCCTTTGCCGCTGGCCCCTTTGATCAGGCCGCCCGCCACCATATCCTTCACGATGATCTCCAGATACTTCTTGGAGATCTCCTGTCTGGCAGCGATGTCCTTCAATGGAATATAGCTGCCATTATCATGCTCCGCCAGATCGATCATCACGCGGATCGCGTATCTGCCTTTTGTCGAGATCATATGTATATCCTCCCTGTTTGTGCCTATTATATAGTAGGCGAATAGGTTTTTCAAGTTTTTTCTCATTTACCTATTGACATAGTAGTCGAATAGTGTTATAGTGTCCACAACCTTTTAGAAAGAAGGCACAGACATGTATCGTAGCACGAATCGCAAACTGACCACCGCCATGTGTTGTCGAATGCTTACCTCCCGGGCATATGCTCCGGCCAAGGCGTTCGATTCTGTTCGCATGCGCCTTGCAATGTTGCGATGTTGACGTCTGCGTCGCTTACATATGCCGCTTGCCCGGGAGCTTATCATATAAGTTTCCGGGCTTATTTTATGCTCCGGAGCGGCGATCAGAAAAATCACAAAAGGAGATAACACCATGAGTACTTATAGATTTGAGACTTTGCAGCTGCACGTAGGACAGGAACAGGCCGATCCCGCGACCGACGCCCGTGCCGTTCCCATCTATCAGACCACTTCTTACGTCTTCCACAACAGCCAGCACGCGGCGGACCGCTTCGGTCTGGCCGACGCCGGCAACATCTACGGCCGCCTGACCAATTCCACACAGGGTGTACTGGAAGAACGTCTGGCTGCTTTGGAAGGCGGCAGCGCGGCCCTGGTCGTCTCCTCCGGTGCGGCGGCCATCACCTATACCATCGAAGCACTGGCAGCCAACGGCGGCCACATCGTATCTCAGAAGACCATCTACGGCGGCAGCTTCAACCTGCTCTCTCATACCCTGCCTCAGTACGGGATCGAGACCACCTTCGTCGATGCCCATGATCTGGCAGAAGTCGAAGGTGCCATCAAGGACAACACACGCGCGATCTATCTGGAAACCCTAGGCAACCCCAACAGCGACATCCCGGACATCGATGCCATCGCGGTGATCGCCCATACGTATGGGATCCCGGTGGTCGTGGACAACACCTTCGGTACCCCGTACTGGATCCGGCCCTTCGAACACGGTGCCGACATC
>JAEEGL015865368.1_pt1 | contig 15707 bp, 13 predicted proteins | sample 9134231 | NCBI WGS metagenome assembly JAEEGL01 (sample SAMN16246548, study PRJNA631951) | gut metagenome | biome: gut microbiome; feature: rumen; material: fiber-attached | host: Bos | place: Iran: Karaj | collected 2018-10
GTGCCTGCATCACGTTTAAGTACAGGAACTATCGATCAAATATATTTATCATTAAGACTTAGTGCAATCAATGAAATTTCAAACGAATCTATGCCAATTATATTAGATGAAGCTTTTGCATATTATGATAATTCGAGGTTAGAAAACATACTAAAATATCTATGTAAAAACTTTAAGGAAAGCCAAATAATAATATTCACATGTTCAAAACGTGAAATGGAGATATTTGATAAAATGAAGATGGATTATAATTTAATAAGCCTTGAAAAATAGGTAAAAATGAGTTATAATGTAGTACAGTCTTATAAATATAGAGGGGTTTTTATGTTTAAAAAATTAGAAGAAGTAGAAAAAAGATACGAGGAGTTAAACGAATTAATAGCTGATCCTGCTATTATTGCTAAGCAAAATGAGTGGAAAAAGCTTATGAAAGAGCATAGTGATATAGAAGATATAGTTGTTAAATATAGAGAATATAAAACTGTAGCTAAAAACTTAGAAGAAGCAAAGGAAATGATTAATGATCCAGAACTTAAAGATTTAGCTGAAGCAGAAATGATAGAAGACAAAGAAAAGCTTCCAAAAATTGAAGAAGAATTAAAGATTCTTTTAATTCCAAAAGATCCAAATGATGATAAGAACGTTATCTGTGAAATCAGAGCTGGAGCTGGTGGAGAGGAAGCTGCACTTTTTGCAGGAGTACTATTTAGAATGTATTCAATGTATGCAGAAAAGAAACATTTCCAACTTCAAGTTATTAATGAAAATGAAACTGGTATAGGTGGATATAAAGAGATATCTTTTATGATTACAGGTAAAGGGGCATACAGTAGATTTAAATTCGAAAGTGGTGTTCATAGAGTACAAAGAGTACCAGATACAGAATCTAGTGGTAGAATTCATACATCTACAGCAACAGTTGCTGTTCTTCCAGAGGTTGAAGATGTTGAAATAGATATCAACCCAGCAGATATTAGAATGGAAGTTTTTAGAGCATCAGGCGCAGGTGGACAACACGTTAACAAGACATCTTCTGCAGTAAGATTAATTCATGAACCAACAGGAATTGTTGCAGAGTGTCAAACAGAAAGATCACAACTTCAAAATAGAGAGTATGCTATGAGATTATTAAGATCAAGAATCTATGATTTAGAGAAGGAAAAACAAGATAAAGCAGTAGCATCAGAAAGAAAGAGCCAAGTTGGTTCTGGAGATAGAAGTGAGAAAATCAGAACATATAATTATCCACAAGGAAGAATCACAGATCATAGAATTGGACTTTCAATATTCCAATTTGAAAATTTCCTAAATGGTGATATGGATGAGTTAATTGATAACTTGATAGCAACAGATAGAGCAGAAAAATTAAAAGGAAATAACTAATAGATAGAGCGATAATTTTCTTGAATTATCGCTTTTTTTATTCTATAATTTCATGTATAAGAATTGGTAAGGAATAGATATGGAAGAGCCAAGAGAGATATTAGATTTAAAATCAAAAGTTAATTTGAATTGCACACTTTGTGAAAAATGTTGTGAATATAGAGGCGACATTAAAATCACCCCTATTAATGTTTTAAAAATCAGTAAGTTTTTAAAGATTTCAATAGATGAATTTTTAGAAAAATACACTGTGGAAGTAAAAGGAGAAGAGCCAGAGATTGTTATAAAGGGTGTAGGAGATAGAAGCTACTGCATTTTCAATGATAGAAGTAACTATAAGTGTCAAATTCATAAAGTTAAGCCAATGCAATGTGTTGTATTTCCTCTTGTTCCAGTGGATCTTAAAAGAGATTTATTTGTAAATACTAATGGATGTGTACTTAAGAATGATAAGAAAACGACAGTTGATAAATGGATAAATGGAAATAATAAAATCTATTCAAAAAATAAATATATTTATATGAAATGGATTGAACTTATGGAAGAGATGCAGCCATGGTGGAAAGGTATAAAAAAGGAAAATAGGGAAGAGATTAAAAGAATTCTATATAGAGACTATGATATGAAGAAAAACTACGAGAAACAAGTTTTAGAAAATATTAAAAGAGCAAGGAAAATATTTATTGATAACAATTAAAAAAGGAATTAGCCTTTTGGCTAATTCCTTTAATTTATATCATTTACTCTGATTTTTCTGCCTCGTTATATTTTGTAAGCATTTTTCTTTGATAGTTAAATAATGACATAAAGCTTATTACTAAACCGATATCAAAGATGATGCTTGAACATGTTAAGTTCATTTTTGATGTATTGAATTGAGTAAGCATCTTTTGTTTTAAATCATATACATGTATTGGATCAAAAACAATACTGCTCTTATATACAGAATATTTAATTGATTGAATTTGATATTCCAAGTTTAAGTATAATAAATATGATACTAAAAGAATTGATAAAACTACGCAAACTATAAAGAATATGTCTAAATACTTAATTATATTTGCATAATTATCTGTATTTGTTCTACATTTTTTGAATACATCATAAGTACTTACTTTGCAAATTAAATGTAATAGGAAATATAAGAAAATGTCAAACATCAAAGGAAGTGTTATGTGTAATCCAAAACTTGATGTACCTTTAAAATTATCATAAAAATAACTAGCTAATGCTACGCAAAGTAATATAATAAAACTTGCTATAATACCATATGATACGAATCCTGTAATAATTGCTTTTACAGTGGTTCGTGTACCAATTTCAATTTTTTCTCTTCTTTCCATATTTTCTCCTTAGTAAAAAAACTAATACTATATAAAAAATGATATCATATAAAAATAATAAATACAATTAAATAGAAAAAATTTTTAAAATAAAAAAGAGTGTATTATATACACTCTTTTATTTCTGGAGGCGCCTATCGGAATCGAACCGATGATCAGAGTTTTGCAGACTCGTGCCTTACCGCTTGGCTAAGGCGCCATAAATTTGCAGCAAACTAATTATAAACTATTTGAATAAAAATATCAAGCATTTTAATCAAATTGTTTTTCTCTAGTTGTTTACAAATGGGGAGAAATTAGTTATAGTATTAATGTATTTTTTTAAAAGAGGTGAGAAAATGGAAACGTATATTTTAGCAAGTAACAACAAAAACAAATTAAGAGAATATAAAGAAAAACTATCTGAATTTGGTATTGATGTTATTTCACAAGCAGAGGCAGGAATTAATATTGAAGTTGAAGAGACAGGAACAACTTTTGCAGAAAATGCAGAACTTAAGGCAAAAGCAATCTACGATTTAGTAAAAAAGCCAGTTATATCAGATGATAGTGGACTATCTGTAGATGCTTTAGGAGGAGATCCTGGTGTGTTCTCACACAGATTTGCTGGACCGACAGACCAAGATAGAATAAACAAAATATTAACTCTTCTTGAGAATGTTGATGACGAGAAAAGAACAGCACATTTTACTTGTGCAATTTGCTTTATCGATGAGAATGGAAATGAGCATATCTTTGAAGAAAAATGCGAAGGAACAATTGCTAGAAAACAAGAGGGAGAAAATGGTTTTGGATATGATCCAATATTCTTATATGAAGGCAAGACTTTTGCAGATATTTCTAGTGAAGAAAAGAATGAAATTAGCCATAGAGGAAGAGCAATTAAAAGCTTTGTAAATTATATAAGAAATAAAAATAAATAAAAAAAGAAAAACTTGAAAGATGTATCTTTCAAGTTTTTTTGTGGAGCGGGAAACGGGGCTCAAACCCGCGACCTTCGCCTTGGCAAGGCGACGCTCTATCAACTGAGCTATTCCCGCATCAATTAAAGCATACTTATAATACCAAAATAAACTTAAAAAGTCAAGATATTATAATAAAAATATATCAATTGTATTAAGGGTAATATTGTGATATATTGGACGTATATTTAGGAGGATATTATATGGAATATAAAAAGTTTAATGATACATATGTACTAAGACTAAACAAGGGAGAAGAAGTAATAGAATCTTTGAAAGAATTATGTTCAAAAGAGGAAATAAAATTAGCTGAAATAACAGGCCTTGGTGCTAGCAATTTAGTAGAAATTGGATTATTCAATGTTAATACTAAAGAGTATAAAACTAAAGTGTTTGAAGGTATGTTTGAAATCACATCTTTAGTAGGAAATGCAACAAGAAAAGATGGAGAAGTTTATCTTCACCTTCATATTAATTTTGGAAATGAAGCAGGAAATGCTTTTGGCGGACACTTAGTTAGAGCAAGAATTTCTGCTACAGGAGAGATTATCATAAGAGAAATCGAAGGAGAAATAGGAAGAAAGTTTAGTGACGAAATTGGATTAAACTTATTGGATTTTTAAGAAAGAGAGAACAAGAGTTGGAATACGAAACAAGAGAGATAAAAGAAGGAATTAAATTACATTATTTACATACTGATAAATATAAGACAGACTTAATTTACCTTGCGCTAATGATTCCAAGTAAAAGGGAATATATAACACATAACGCATTACTTCCGTTGGTTTTAAAAAGAGGAACGATGAATTATCATACTCAATACGATTTAAGCAAGGCATTAGATAATTTGTATGGTGCATGTCTGTCAGCCACAATAGACAAAAAGGGAGATAATTTAGTTAATAAATTTTCATTAGACTTATTAGATAATAGATATGCTTTAGATGATACAAATATTATAAAGGGTGGACTAGATATTATGTTTGATATAGTATTTAATCCCCTACTTGAGAATGGAATGTTTAAAAGTGACTTCTTAGAAGCCGAGAAAGAACATTTGAAGTATAATATTGCATCAAAAATTGATGATAAAGAAAGCTATGCAACAGAAGCGTGTGTATCTGCTATGTTTGGTGAAGAAGGATATGGCTTATACAAAGGTGGTTATTTAGAAGACGTGGATTCTATTAATCCAGAAAATATGACTAAGTTTTATAATTACTTAGTAGATAATGCTGAAATTGATATATTCGTTTCAAGTAAAACTGGAATTGAAGAGTTTGAAAAATGTATTCGAGAGAATGAAACTATTCAAAGACTAAGACCTAGAAAAGGTGAATTTATTGAATATGATACCGTAGAAAATGCACGACCAATTCTAGATACACCAAAGGTTATAACAGAAAATATGGACATTGTTCAAGGAAAATTAGTTATAGGATATGATGTAAGACCAAAAGAAAAAGAATTTCAAGAATTAGGTTTAGTGTATAACGCACTTTTAGGTAGTGCAGCAACTAGTCTTCTTTTCCAAAATGTTAGAGAAAAAGAAGGTTTATGCTATTCAACTAGAAGTATATTCTTGCGATCAAAACTATCACTTTTTATTAAGTGTGGTATCCAAGTAGAAAACTATGAAAAAGTATTAAAACTAGTTGATGAGCAATTAGATATTTTAAGAAACGGTGAGTTTTCAGACGAAGACTTAAGCAATGCTAAACAGTATATAATTGCACTTATAAAAGCGGTGAAAGAAGACCAAGATGCTGAGCTAGCATATTATTTAGGGTGCGAGCTTGCTAAAAACTATCTATCATTAGATGAGTATATAGATAGAGTAGAAAAAATAACAAGAGAAGATGTTATAAGTATTGCTGGTACTGTATTTGTTAATACAATTTATTTTTTGAAAAGTTTAGAATAAGGAGTAAAAATTGCAAGAATTATATTACGAAAAATTAGATCAAAAAGTATATAAAGAAAAGTTGGATAACGGCTTAGAAGTAGTAATTGTTCCAATGAATACTAACAATAAGTTTGCTGTTTGGGGAGCTAATGTTGGGTCAGTAGATAATAAGTTTATTGCACCTGGTGAAAATGATATAACAGTTCTACCTGATGGGATTGCTCACTATTTAGAACATAAATTATTTGAGCAAGAAAGTGGGAGAAATAGCTTAGACACACTTACTGCACTTGGCATAGATGCCAATGCATACACAAGCAATGATCATACAGCATATTTATTTGGCTGTACAGATAATTATGAAGAAGCTTTAGATGAGTTTATGGACTATGTTCAACATCCATATTTTACAGAAGAAAATATAGAGAAAGAACGTGGAATAATTGGACAAGAAATAACGATGTATGACGATGAACCAGAATGGGCAGTCTACATTAATGCTATGAAGATAATGTACCATGCAAATGAAATTCGAATAGATGAAGCTGGTACTATTGAAACAATAAAAGAAATAGATAAGGAAAAACTTTATAAGCTTTATAATTCATTCTATACACCTGATAATATGTATATGGTTTTAGCAGGAAATTTTAATCCTGAAGAAGCAATTTTAGATGTAAAGAAAAGAATGGTTATGCCTAAACATGAGGGAGAACTTAAAAGAATATATAACGAAGAACCTAAAGAAATTGTTCAAAAACAAATAGAAAAAAGTATGGATATCTCAATGCCAATCGTTTTTATAGGATATAAAGACAATGATAGAACTGGTAATACAATATATAAAGATATTGCTGTAGATATGGTTGGAGATATTTATTTTGGACTTGGTAGTGACTTTTATAGGGAAATGTATGAAAGTGGCAAAATACCATCTGTACCTGGAGTAACATATGAATTTTCAAAGACATATGGCCATGTTATGATTCAAGTTAAGACTCCATTCCCTGAGGAAGTTATTTCTAAAATTCAAGAAACTATAGAAAAAGCAAAAGCCGAAGAAATACCTGATGAAGACTTTATTAGATATAAAAGAAAGATGTATGGAGAATTCATTAGAGCATTTGATAATCCTGATGCTGTTGCAACAGAAATACTTTCAGATTATTTTAAAAATGTTGATATATTTGATTATCTAGATGCATTTGAAAAAATAACAAAAAAAGATGTTGAAAATATTCTAAAAGAAGTGTTTAATGAAGAGTATAGAGTAGTTTCAATAATTAATACAAATGAATAGAGGGATGAATTTATGAGAGTTGTAATGTTTCCAAGCATTGACTTGGTATTAACATTCTCAAACGTTGCTTTTACAATTTTTGGGATAAAAGTTTATAAGTATGCAGTTTTAATTGTACTAGGCATGCTACTGGGACTTCTTATAATGAAGTTCAATAAAAAGTTCGATATAAAATATGATGATGTATTAGAGAACTTTATAGTAGGAGTTGTAGCTGGAGTAATAGGAGCTAGAATTTACTATGTATTATTTAATTTTAGTGCATACGCTGATAATCTTTGGGATATCTTTAAAATAAGAGATGGAGGTCTTGCAATATATGGAGGACTTATCTTTGGAATATTAGCAGTAGTATTTAATTGCAAGAGAAAGAATATAAATGTTTTAGATTTCTTAGATTATACAGTACCATATATAGCATTAGTACAATGCATTGGTAGATGGGGAAATTTCTTTAATGTAGAAGCATATGGAACAGAAACTCATAACATTTTTAGAATGGCTATTCAAACAAAAGATATATTGTACCAAGAAGTTCATCCTACATTTTTGTATGAATCATTTGCAACACTTGTAATATTCTGCATTCTTATGTATAAGCAAAATGAAAGAGATTTTAAAGGTCAAATTTTAGTCTGGTATTTAGGACTATATGCATTTGCAAGATTCTTTATTGAAGGACTAAGAATTGATAGCTTAATGATTGGACCAGTAAGAGTATCACAAGTGCTTTCTGGAATAATATTTGTAGTATGTCTTGGAATAGTAATTAAGAATTTTAAAAGATATAAAAGGATTAGATAATAATGGATGATAACAAAAAGAAACAGATTGCAAAAGATGTATATATGCTTTCTGAAGAAAATGTATATAAAATATTAGACAGCTTTGGGAAAAATCAAAATGTTGATATAACATTAACGTATTGCTTTGTAAAAGCATTTTACATCAGAGTAGTTGCAGTATATATGAGAAATCATGGAAGAGCAGAAGATTTTGACGGAATATATTCAGAGTATAAAAGAGAACTTTTAGAATACTATAAAAAGAACAATACAAATATTCCAGATGATCTTTTAAAAGATATAGCAGAAGCTTTTGATAAGTCTTTTGACATTATTGAGTCATTAGACTTTAAAATGATAGAAGATAGTTATGAATTCAGACATCATATAGTAGATACATTTGAACTTTTAAGAAAGATATTAGAGAAAAAATCAAAAGAGGATATAAGAGTAGATATATTTGAAAACCATGTATCGAAGATAAAAGCTGAAGCAGAAGATATAATAGTTTATATAGAAAAAGAACTAAAAAATGCACCTTAAAAGTGCATTTTTTCTTTTTTTTGTAACCAAAATGAAAAGTATAATTTTATCTTTTTTATGTACTTTTTTATGCTTATAAGATATAATAAAATCGTATAAATTTATGGAGGAATTATCGCATTTGAGAAAACTTTTAGATGAAGAAACATTATTTGAAGGCCCAAGATTTACAGTTGTTAGAAAGACATATCAAAGGGACGATGGATTAAAATACGTAAGGGATTGTGTAAATCCAGGTGATGCAGTTGTAGTTCTTGCTATTGATGAGAACAATAACGTTATCTTTGAAAAACAATATAGAGAAGTAGTTGAGGGAGAACAATTAGAATTTCCAGCAGGAATGGTTGATCCGGGAGAGAATCCAAAAGATGCAGCACGAAGAGAACTTGAAGAAGAAACAGGAATAAAAGCTAGAACAATCGAAAAAATGATTTCTTACTATCCTTCTTGTGGTTATTCAAGTGAACAAATTCATATCTTTTATGCAAAAGATTTAGAACCTGGAACAAAAAGATTAGACACAACAGAAGAAATTCTTTCAGTTACAAAAATACCGATAGAAGAATGCGTTAAAATGGCACTAAGTGGAAAATATAATCATGCAAGTGTCAACGTAGCCATCTTAATGTATTATTATAAATATTTAAACGGAGGAAATAATGAATAGCTTAAAGCAAATGATAACATCAATTGATTTGAATAAGTTACTAAGTATATTTGATATTCAAATTGCTATCGCTGTTTTACTATTTTTTATTGCTTTTAAAAGCATCTTTTCAAGGTTAATCATTAGCTTATGCTTTAAGATTACTAAGAATAAAAAAGATGCAAAAGATAGTGTAATGTATAAACCACTTAATGTATTCTTTGTTTTGCTTGGTATATTCTTGATGATAAATATTCTGCCAGCAAACAAACAGTTCTTACATTATATGAATCAAATATTCTTGCTAATTGTAATTTTCTACATAACAAAGTTTATTACAACACTTATTTATCCAGATACATTCTTGATGAAGAAATTACAAAAAGCAAATACATCAGATAAAGCAATTAATAAATTTGTATGTGCTATTATAAGAGGCGCAATTTGGACTGTAGCCTGTATTATAGGACTATACCAAATAGGAATTGATATAACGAAGTTTAATGGATTGGTTACAGGTCTTGGAATTGGATCTGCTGCAATCGCACTTGCTGCTCAAGATATGGTAAAGAGTATGTTATCTGGTGCTGCAATTTTGTCAGATAAACCATTCGTTATAGGAGATTGGATTGAAGTTGGAGATTATCAAGGTACAGTAATAGATATTACATTTAGAAGTACACGTATTAAATCATTTAACAATGCAGTTGTAACTATACCTAATTCAACAATTACATCTGCATATGTTGTAAACTGGAATAGACTAACATCAAGAAGATTTGATGCTATAATTAGTATTTCATTAGAAACTCCAGTTGAAAAATTAAGAAAAATTGTTAAAGAATTTAAGTTCGTTTTACAAAACGATCCTAATGTAATTAAGGAGACAGTTGAAGTTAACATTACTGAAATTGCTTCTTCAAGTACTGATATAAAAATATTCTTATATGTTAGAGAAGCAAACTATAGTAAATTCCTTAAGGCAAAAGAAGATATCTTATGTGAGCTTTTGGAAGTAGTTGAAAAAGAGAATGTTGATTTAGCATATCCAACACAGACATTATATGTAAAAAAAGGAGATATTGAAGAATAATGAGTTTAGGCGTTGCACTCGCTGGAGGAGGACTTAAAGGGTTAGCTCATATAGGTGCTTTAACAGCACTTGAGGAATTAGGAGTAAAGATTGATTATTTATCAGGAACTAGTTCAGGAAGTATTTTTGCTTCAGCGTATGCTATGGGATATACCTTAGATGAAATAACTGAAAAAACAATGGCAAACTACAAGGTTCTTACTAAGATTAAAAAGACACCGATTTTTAAAGCGGGAGCCACATATGTTACTTCAGGTACTGCTAAAATTGAAGGGTTAATTCCGGGAGAGAATATTGAAAAATTAGTTGAAGTTTTTGCTGAGGAAAAAAATGTGACTAATATGAATCAAATTAAGATTCCTTATGCAATAGCAACAGTTGATACAATATCAACTAAGGAATGCATATTTCATTCAAAAGAATGTAAGGATAAAGCAGAGGATGTTGATTATATTTATGATGCACCAATTGGAATTGCTACTCGTGCTAGTATGTCTTTTCCAGGTGTATTTACACCATGTAGTTATGGAAAATATAACTTCATAGATGGTGGAACGAAAGACAACTTACCTGTTGATATATTAAAAAGAATGGGTGCTACTAAAACATTAGCACTAAGCTTTAAGATTGATGAATATGAACCTAAAAAAGATATATTCGCAATTCTTCTAAGAACAGTGGATATTTTTTCACTTCAAGATGTGAGAAAAGCTCAAGCAGAAGCTGATCTTGCTATTGAAATAGATTGCCAGGGAACAACACTTTTAGAAATAACTGATGCTAATGCTGTTGTTAAAACTGGCTATGACACAATTATGGCAAACAAAAAAGATATTTTAAAATTAGTTAAATAAAGTAGAATAGGAGTGAACAAAGTGCCAAATAACAATACGATGATGCAGTATTTTGAATGGTATTTAGCAAACGACTCTTCACTTTGGAATAAAGTTGCAAATGATGCAAAACATTTAGAGAACATAGGAATAACTCATGTATGGCTTCCACCCGCATACAAAGGTGCTGGAGGAACAAATGATACAGGATATGGTGTATACGACTTGTATGATTTAGGGGAGTTTGACCAAAAAGGAACTATACCAACAAAGTATGGGACAAAGGAAGAGTATTTAAAAGCAATAAGAATGCTGCACGAAAGCAATATAAAAGTATATGCTGACATTGTACTTAATCACAAGATGGGTGCAGATGAGACAGAAGACGTTTTAGCTGTTCAAGATGATGCAAGCAATAGAAATGTAAGCATATCAGACGCAAAGCCAATTAAAGTTTGGACTAAGTATACATTTCCTGGAAGAGGAGATACGTATTCAAGTTTCAAATGGAATTGGACACATTTTCATGGCATTGATTGGGATGAAAATACAGGTAAAGCTGCAATATATAAATTCTATGGCAAACATTGGGATGAAGAAGTAGACAAAGAAAATGGTAACTATGATTATCTTATGGGTGCTGACATAGACTTAAATAATGTAGATGTTGTAAATGAACTTAGCACATGGGGAAAATGGTATGTAGATACAACCTCAATAGATGGATTTAGATTAGATGCTGTTAAACATATTAGAGCAGAATTCTATCCAGAATGGCTAGGAAAATTAAGACAAACATTTGATAAAAAACTTCCAGCAGTTGGAGAATATTGGAGTGCGAATATGGAAGTAATTAATAATTACTTCGCTAAAACACAAGAGACTATGAGTTTATTTGATGTTCCACTTCATTATAATTTTTATAGAGCATCAATTAGTGATGGTGCATTTAATATGGCAGAGATATTTGATGGCACGATTGTTAAAGAAAAACCAGATAAGGCAGTTACATTTGTTGACAATCATGATACTCAAATAGGACAGTCATTAGAATCATGGGTTTTAGATTGGTTTAAACCACATGCATATTCATTAATACTTTTAAGAAAAGAAGGGCTTCCTTGTGTATTCTATGGTGATTATTATGGAATACCAGAAAAGGGAGTAGCACCAAAAAATGATATGCTAGATAAACTTCTAAAACTTAGAAAATATTATGCATATGGCGAGCAATATGACTATTTTAATGATAGGTGTGTAATAGGATTTACTAGACTAGGAGATTATGAACATCCAAATTCAGGATTAGCAGTTGTTATGACTGATGGAAGAGGCGGATCTGTTCAAATGAATGTTGGTAAGAAATTAGCTAATACAGTATTTTATGATTGCACAGGAAATCTTTCTGAGACAGTATATGTTGATAATGATGGAAATGGAATTTTCTATTGCAAGGACGGTTCTGTTTCAGTATGGATTAAACAAGGACAAGAAGTAAATTAATAGATTATAATTAAAAGATTCAATCGTAAAGATTGAGTCTTTTTTTTATGTCTAAAGAATGTGAAATGATACGGAAACAGAAGATTGATGGATTTTAAGAACATAATAATAGCCTTAAAAAGCTTGAAATACTTAAATCCATAGATATTACTAAACAATAATTGTAATAAAAGTAAAGAAGATTATATATAAACTTAACTATAGATAGAGCGTGTCTATCCCTACAAAACAGCTATTTTGGTAACAATCTTGTTATGGTATTCCTACTTATATATATGTATATATTAATTATAAATAATAATTAAATATAATATATCTTTTGGAGGAAGTTATTATGAAACATATGGAAGAAAGAGGAAAAAAGTTTAATTTAAAAGTTCTTTTAAGACTTTTGATAGTTACGATTCTTGTAGCAATATTTGCAGTAACAAGCTACTTGGTATTAAGAAAAGCAGTTGTTGAAACAGCAGTGTATAGTCAAGATAGTGAACTATTAAGAACAATGACTTATGAACAATTTTTAGAAGGAGAAGAAAATATCGAAGGCACGGATAATGTTAAGTTTGGTGCTTTCTTTTTACGTGACCTGGATGGTGATGGTTATGCAGAAAAGATTAAGGGAACATGTAAAGAAATCGGAAAAGAAGATACTCTATATATGGAGGTAATAGTCCAATCAGAGGGGTATTTGAAAGATGGCAAAATCCAGATTGATGGTAAGAATTTTTATCTTCAGACAGCTCTTCCAAAAGATGGTGAGATAAAAGAGAATTGTATAGATAACAACACGAAAGTAATTGAACTAAATGAAATAAGTAATGGTACACAAAAACTATTAAATGGGGTGGTAAAAAGTGGTAATTATAGTTACAATTCAAGCTATGCATCAGCTATAGGAGATAATATAAATAATTATTCAAGAAATGATAACAAAATCATATTTACAGGAACATATGTTAAAAATGATGGAACAGAAATAGAAATAACTAAAGAAATCAACCTAAATGTGGATTGGTACGGTAGAGCAAGCACAAGTATAAGGGATACTGGCAAGACATATTATGATTTACCAACCAGATTAAATGAAGAAAAGAATTTATTAGAGTTAAATATCAATATAGTCACTGAAGAGACTAAAGAACTTTTGCTAATATCTTCTAATAAAGTATCAGGTGTTTTACCAGAAATAAATGGATATAGTCCGGTAGAAGTAACATGTGATAGTTCAAATATTGTTTTTTCTTATGATAATGAAACAAGAAAATTTACAATCGAAAACAATGCTGTAGTTGATGATTCTGGAAAGATAGTAACTAAAATAGGCAGAAGTAACTCATATAACGTAAAAATAAAATATCCTTTGGACGCATATGAAGATAACGGAGAAAATGTAAGAATAAGCGTTTCTACTGAAGCTTGTTATGAAGGATTTAATAATCCAAATGAAGAATTTATGAACCCATATGTATCAAATGTAGCAAGAAAGGTTTTACAATATGAATATAGTAATCCTCCAGGAAAAGAAGCACTTGTCGAAGTATCAATCGGAACACACTATGGGAGTCCTTATTCAAAAAATGTGGTAAAAAAAGAGAAACCACTTAAAATATATAATGGAGTTAGTTTTGAGGAAAACGACGATATCTATAGAGTATATTGGAAAATATCTACAGGAAATAATGGTGCATCAAGTGGATTGATAGTTTCTGATAGTGTTTCTGACTTCTTTTCAAAAACTGATTCTACCACAGTGTCAACAGAAGAATTTAGCCATTACAAAGGAATAGGTTTTAGTGGTATAGAAAATTTACTTAAAGAAGATGGTTGGCTAAGGGTGTTTGATGTTGAAACTGGAGATTTGTTGCTTGAATTAGATTCTTCATCATATAAAAAATATACATCTGACAAGCCATATTATTATGAATCTCCTGTAAAACATATTAGGGTAGAAACAAGTGAGACAAGCGCTAGTAAAACAGTATTTATATATAACATTAAAGAATTTGATGACGAGTATATTACCAATCACTTTTCTAAAGAAGAATTTGATTCTTTCTACTATGTGAATTCAACAGTAAATGTACAATTTGGAGATCTATTTAATATAACAAGTAGTGGAAGAGCTTTTTATGAGGAAGCTTTTTCAGTAGCGGAAATTACCATAAGTAAAAATGTAATAACAACGCAAGGCATAGAAGATGATGAAATCATTACAATTAATGCAAGAACAAATATATATCAGAATACGGTGGGTTGGACCAATGGTATTTTCCTTGTAAAATTGCCAGAAGATATTATTGAAGTAGAAATAAAAGATATTTCAATAAATAATGATACAGTTGAAATAGTTAGTTATGAGATTATTGATTTTAATAACTCTAAATTTATTAAAGTAATTACCCAAAATGGTCAACCAGAAGAATATAAAATTAGGATAAATGTTAGTGTTTCCGCAGATCCAAGAATACCAACAAAAAAAGGATGGGTTGAGTTATATGCAATCAATGAGGCAACAAGCACTTATTATTACAACAAACAAGACGAATATGATTTAGATAATGATAGTAATATAACAGAAAAAATTAATTATAAAACTTGTCAGATTAACCTTGTTGCTCCAAATAGTTTACTAACGAATCAATTATTGAGCGAATTCGATTCAAATCAAACCATAGTGTTATCACCAAAAACAGCAGATATAAAACCAGTATATGATAATACTATAGAAGAACAAACTGTAAAAATAGAAATTCAAATGAGAAACAACTATTCTAATACAGTTAGTGAAATAAAAGTAATCGGAAAAATTCCTTTTGAGGGAAATACTTATGTAATAAGTGAAAGAGATTTGAATTCAGAATATAGTACTACAATGGCGAGTCAGGGAATAATAATACCAGAAAAGCTACAATCAAAAATAGATGTATACTATTCTGATAATGAAAATCCTAACAGAAATATTTTGGATGAAACAAATAGATGGAAATTAGCAGAAGAAGTTGATGATTGGAATAGTATAAAAACATTCTTAATTGACTTTAAAGACGAAATAATTAATCAAAAAGAAGAGTATGTGTTCTATTATTATGTTTCAATACCATCTGGTGTTGAATTAAATAAAACAGCATATAGTCATCATGGAATATTCTTCTGTTTAGATACTGCTGAAGGTAAATATGCTACACAAACAGAACCAACTAAAGTTGGCATTAGAATTGCAGAGAAATATTTACTAGAAATAAATAAATATCAAACAGGAAAAGATAAACTAGTACCTGGAGCTACCTATAGTGTATCTGAGTTAGATGACGATGGAAATGTCCTAATTAGTCAAACTGCAACAACAGATTCTAATGGTAGATTATTAATGGATAATTTATATGCAGAAACAAATTACGAAATACAAGAAA
>JAEEGL010424499.1_pt1 | contig 15706 bp, 17 predicted proteins | sample 9134231 | NCBI WGS metagenome assembly JAEEGL01 (sample SAMN16246548, study PRJNA631951) | gut metagenome | biome: gut microbiome; feature: rumen; material: fiber-attached | host: Bos | place: Iran: Karaj | collected 2018-10
CGTATAGCCCCTGCCGCTCTGCCAGCCTGCGCTTTTTACGGTCCCCGCTGAGGTTGCATATATAGGCTCACCCTTGGACTGAACTATGTCCACGCCATTATGCACTGCACCATAGCGGGTCCCAAAGCCCGAGCTGATCTCAGTGCTGTCCACCGGCCATACCCAGCCGGAAGCGGACAGTTTCGTTATTAAAACCTCTGCAGCAGCGTTCTCCGGATCCTGTTCTGCAGGCTCCGAGATCGTAACAGTAAATACATCATTATTAACCGCAACCAGTTTTTCCAACTCAGAGTTCGTCTCTGCCGCCTCGAGAATCAGCTCTGGCTGCTCCTTTTGGCCCTCCGCATTCACAGGATCGGTCATCAGAAAGACCGCCAGGGCCAGGCAGGCCATCAGGGACAGCGCTATCACTGCCTTTGTGGGCTTTTTATACCTGAACATATCTCTTATCCTTTCCTTTACCCCTATTTCTCCGAAGGCCAGCGGGCAGGCGGAGATCAGCCGCCTTTCCGCAGCGCAGCTCAGCAGCGCCTGGGAATAATCCGCGACGCTCTCCCTGTCCATACCGCGGATCACTTTTTCATCGCAGGCAAGCTCGATGTCCTTGCAGAACAGCCTGTAGCCCAGCCAGCACAGCGGGTTGAACCAGTGGACCGTCAGGATCAGCCATCCAAGAGGTTTCCACCAGTTGTCTTTTCTCTGAATATGCGCATTTTCGTGGCGCAGCACGTTTTCCCTGTCTGCTTCATCGAGGCCCGAGGGCAGATATATCTTCGGACGGACAACCCCGAGTATGAAGGGGCTCTGGATGTCGTCGCAGACCATGATATTGTCCCGAAGGAGGACCGACGCTGCCACTGCTTTACGGAGCCTAAGATAGCTCGCAAGCGCGTAGAGCAGCGTTGCGGCTATACCAAGGAGCCAGACCGCCGCCAGTATGGGCACCCAGATCTGCAGAGGATTTGCGCTGTCCCCTACGCCCGGGGTGAAGCTCTCCGCTATCACCGGGTTGATGCTGCTGTCCACCGCCGGGATCCCCGAAGCGATAGCCGGATGAGGAGACATCATGATGTCCTTTGGTATGGTCTCACCGCTTGGTATAAGGCTGAGGGCGCTTTTAATGTTAAAGGGAAGCACCAGCCTTGCTCCCGCCAGAGCCCAGAGCAGGCAGCTGACCCATTTCGGGGCCCTTTTCGCCAGCAGCCGGAACACCGCAACAGCCAGTATTATCCAGACTGCGCTGATGCTCATGTTCAGCAGCTTAAGAAACACCGCGCTCATTGCTCTCCCTCCCTGTAGGCATCGATCAGCGCCTGTATCTCCTCCAGATCCTTTTGGCTCAGCTTTTTCTGAGACGTAAAGGCCGCGATGAAGGCGGGAAGGGAGCCGCTGAATCTTTCCTCCACAAAGCGCTCGCTCCTTCTTGCATAGAATTCGCTGCGGCTGATCAGCGGACTTACTATGCCGTTTTCATTTTTGAAGAGCCCCTTCTCGCACAGCTTTCTTAAGACTGTGTAGGTGGTGGGCTTTTTCCAGTTCAGTTCTTTTTCGCAGATCCTGACCAGCTCTCCCGAGCCTATGGGCGCCCTTGCCCAGACTATGTCCGCAAATTTTGCCTGAACCTCTCCTAATTCGATCTCTGTCATGATTACCCCCTTTTGAACAAAAATAGCATGCCGATTGGTTTATCCAGGATAAACTGCGCCTTGAGTTTATCCTAAATAAACCAGATTGTCAAGGGTTTTGGAGTAATGCACCTTGGGTCAATTCATACATCACTTAATGTTTCAATTATGTCCATTTAAATTTTGCTATTATATTTAAAACCCCTTTCATTAGTGTTTTGCCTAACGAAAGGGGTTCAGTTGAAACAGGGTTTGCTTTTTTAATGTTGTTTGGAGAGATTTAGTAAACCCATACATCCTCTTCTGTGAGCGACTCCCACATTTGGAGAACCGTAGCGCCATCTCTTAAAACTTCTAAAAGCTCCGCGAAGGATTTTACCTCAGTAGTCTCTTTGTAGAACTCACAGAAAGAAATCACTTCCTCGTCATCAACAGTTCCATAAGTTATAGAATACATCTTGCCGTTGTATTTGAACTCGATTTCTCTACCGCAATCAATATACTCCTCTAGTAAATCTTTAGACATTATTTTATCCTCCCGTCAGTTTTATCTCTGATCATCTTTTTACCTTTGAATGAAATTTTGTGTTCGTGTGGTACATACGGATGCATCTTAGCATTTCCATGATCGCTATAATCAATATCCAGATATGGCTTCCCATCGCTACCATAGTATCTTTCTGTACTCAGCTTGCCATCCCTATAATTCTTTGTGACAGAATTTGGTGAGCTGGTCAGTGGCATTGAGTGCGCATTTGAAAACGTGGTTACTGAATCGACTTGACCTACACTACTTGAGCCAGCCGTATTATAATCTGTTCCATTGACATATCCATTACCATTGCCATCGCTTCCGCTACTAGTACTGCCACCTCCACCAGAGAAACCATCCCAATTACCTTTCATGGCAGTCACCTTCTAACTCTTTGTTAGACGTTGCCTTCTGATTTCTCTCTTTTTGTATTTTAGCTTTTCTTTCGGCATTACGCTTCATGGTGTGAGAATCATATTGATATATTGGAATTCCGGCATCAATAGCTGCCTGAAACACATAATCATATGCCGGTCCATAAACAATAATTCCCGTCGGCCTGAGCGTATCCACAACGATAGACATTTGATCTCGAAATATTTTTCTGTTTTCAAGATTCCAAGTGAAGCCATTGGTGCCAACTGCTATCAAACATTTTCTTGGTATAGCATCGAGCATCCCGATTGTTTTGTCATTACCCAGTCTGACATTTGGAATGACTTTCAAGCCTTGCGACCCCAGGAAATACGTAGTAGCAAGGTTTGTGTAAATCTGACTTTTCTGAACAACCAGTGGCATATTGTCATAGGGACTTGCATCCAAACCGATAACACACGCATATTTAGATAGTTTTTCGACATAATTGCGAGGGTTATTTAATATCGGTGTGAATTTCTCATCCCTACAGTAGAATGACATCCCTGTTATTTTCGGATCAACCACCTCATATCTGCAATCCCATTGAAATACTTCCTTGGGAGGCTCGGTTGCCACCATCCACTTTCTAATAATTGGATATCCGTCCGGTTTCGTCCTTTCTGCACCTTCTACCAAATATGAAAGGAACATAGTCCTTACATAAAGATTTGTAACTTTTTTAAATTCTTTAGCTTCTTCCATAGATAATAACCTCCTTTCGAAGCCGTTTTCTCTGCTAAAAGCATAGTCATATTCTTGTAAACGCCTCCGAACTGTGTTATCATCTGTTTACGTTTGAAGAATGATTCATCATTCAGAGACTGGCACCTTGCTGATTGCGCCAACAATCACCTGGTGCTTTTCTTTTGATCACCTGCAATCAATTCACATCACCTCCCGAAATAAAGCAAGAGTCTTAATCTCATAAGTGGTATATTCTTTATCGCCGTAAGAAACCCATTTTTGATAATAGTCATAGGCGTAACAAGCAGCCTCATAACTAATCTCAAAGATCCTCGCAATCTCTGATGGCGATGTGAGCTTTAACTTGTGAATTAGCGGCGGCGGAGCAAGTGCATACTTGGCAAAAAATCTTGCCTCCGCTTCAGCCAATTCGCTTTCCTCCAGGTGTCCAAGCACAATGTGTCCAATCTCATGCATGATTGTGTGGTTTATACGACCATACTGTTTACTGTCGTTATAATAAATCGTATATGTCCCACCGTTGATCTTAGTAAATCCATCTTCGCTCTCCTTCATCATTAATGCTTTAATTCGTTCATCGAAAGCTGAATATGGAACAGCTTTGATACCCATGCGTGTAGCTATTTCGAAGCCACTAATAGGAACGCAGGACACATGGTACGCTTCGAACATTTCCACTATAGTTTCCTTGATTTCTTCATACCGCTCATTTGATAATTTGAAACCTGCCATGCTACTCCTTCCCAAAAATGGCGTCCATTAAAGCTCTCTTCTCTTCATCTGACATATTTGACGCATTGCGAGCAACCAACCTACGCACCATATTGAAATTAAACTCTCCTTCTTCAAGCCCAAGAAGATAATCCGAAGTTGTTTGCAATGCAGTCGCCATATTAGCAACGGTTTCTGGCTTCGGTTCTCTATCTCCAGAAATATAACGTGAAAGTTGCTGCTCGGTGACCTGAATCCTCTCCGCCAATTTCCTTTGACTCATATTGCGTTTCTCCAGCATTTCAGATATGCGTGCTCCCATTTCTTTGCCCATATTAAACCTCCTTGAACATCGTGAATTCCTAATCACAAATGAAATTTTACTGAAAACTTTCCGTTTTGTCAAGTATACTTACCAAATATTGTGCTCGTGAGAAGCCTAAACCACATTATAAAGTGGTTGACGATAATCTCACCGATAAAAAGAGCGCCAAATAAGGCAAGGGGTTTTGGCGATATAAAAACCGGCTTCGCTTTGAACGGAACCGGCTGATCATTATTAATCGCTTATAGGCGATAGGCTATTAAGCTTTGATTTTGCTATTTAACCACCGTTGTCTGACTTACGGGGATGCTGTCTATCCAGCCCAGCCAGTCCACAGTGATAGGGCCGCCCTTGTAGTTGTAAAGGGTAAAGCGCACCCTGTTATTGGGGTAGACCTTGAGCACATAGGGGAAGGGGAAGAGCACGTCCTCATCCACAACAGCGCTTTCAGTACCGGCTATGGTGTGGACTGTGGCATTGCCCTTTACTGCGTGGCCTTCGCTGCTCATGCCGGACCGACCGCTGCCTCTCCAGAATAGCCTGCCGCCGGAAAACTTAAGATAGGTCCCCATGTCGCCCTCGGTCATGCGGTAATCGAAATCGTGCCATATGCCTATAGGCGCATTGGATGCCGTGGCCTGGTCAGCCTCGTCCTGCTGAGAGTTCTTTATGCTGCCAAGCACCGCATTCACGATGCCATTGGCCAGCTCCTGCCCCGCCTGATAGGCAGCATCCTTATTGGGATCGCCCGTGGGGGCGTTGCTGCTGCTGTCAGTTGCAGAGCCGGGGGCTGCGATCACGTTATTGCCGCCGTTCACGAAATACTCTATGAACTCAGCCTCGTTTTCCGGGCTGTACTCGCTCAGACGCATTACGAACTTGTCGTTTTTAAACCAGCCGGACACATCCTCGCTGCTCTTAAAGCCTAAAAGTCCCAGCATGGCTTTGACGCCGCCAATGGCTCCGTCGAATCTGAAGGACATTTCGCCCCTGTATATGCCATAGGGAGTTAGCCCCACATGGGAGCAGTTCAGATCCAGGGTGTAGTCCACCTTGACCAGGCCTGCCATGCTCAGGCTGGTGGTGCCGCCAGCCCTTATGGTCCAGACAAAACCTTCGTTTCTTGCTTCTTCAGCCTTACCTTCCTCCTGCATCATGTCAAATGCATGGGATATGGGGGTCAGACCGGGCTTTTTTACAGCCTCCCACATTTCCTTTATTTCACTCATAGCTGTCTCCTTTCCCGCAGCGCTTAGGTGCCGCGAAAAGAACGGTTATAGATATCCCAGGGTGCCGAGGGTGCTTAGGAATACAAACAGCGTGAAGACCGACAGCAGCGATGTCACCGCAACGATCTCCCCCGCCAGCTTTTCGTTGCCTCCCATGGAGACCGCTGTGCTGTAGGAATTCACCGCGGAGGGCGACCCGCTGTAGATCAGCACCGCTATAAGATTTGCGCCGCGCACGCCTAAAAGGATGGCCAGAGGCACTATCACTGCAGGCAGAATTATCAGCTTCACCAGAACCACTGCAGACAGATGCTTGACCCAGTTCTTCATCTCCTTGAAGTCAAAGCCCGCTCCAAGGCCCAGCATTGCGCAGGGCGTTGCCATAGCTGCCAGCTTGCCCACGACTCCGTTCATCACAACTGCAGGGATCTTAAGCCCCGAAAGATTAAGGGCAAGACCTATGATGCTGCTCAGGACCAGAGGATTTGTAGCGATCTTCTTAAGCATCTTGGGAAGGCCCACGCTGCCGCCCCTTGCGGACTCAAAGGCAATGGTGGAGCAGGTGTTGACGATGGGTGTCACAACCGCCACCAGCACCGCTGTCATGCCAAGTTCGCTTCCGAAAAAGCTGGACGCAATGGGAATGGCCAGCAGATTGTAGTTCGCTTTGTGCATGCCCTGTATCATAACAGGTGCTATAGTCGGTTCCTTGATGCGCGACTTTACCGAAGCCGAGATCACAAGAAAGGTGCAGATGCAGCTGACTGCCACAAAAATGGCCAGCTTAGCGTCAAATGCGGTCTTTATGTCTGCGTTATAGATGCTCTGGATGATGTTCAGGGGCAGAAAAGCCTTAAAGACCAGCTTGCTGAGACCGGAAGCGGTAGCTTCGTCAAGAAGACCCATCTTCCTTAAAGCATAGCCCGTGAGCATGAAGCCCAGAAGCGGAAAAACTGCGTTAAATGATAGTGCTATTGCGTTCATATTGCTTTATTTTCTTCTGAAGAGATAGAAGGGAACATCGAAGTCCTTCGCCTCTTCCCAGAGAACCTCCTTGCTTGCATATATGATATTGCCGTCCACCTCCACGAGGCCCTTGCGGCCCTCTTCATCGTACTTTGTGGGGGTCTGGGAAGGATCCAGAATGGCATACTTTCCGTCTGCTCTCTTGTAAAGCAGCAGCATGAAGTGCCAACCGTGGGTGAATACGCCGATGTGGCCGTCCTGTCTGTCACCTGCAACCTCCACCACAGCAACGCCGCCGGTGGCCAGCCACTCGTCGACATCGTCAAAGCTTGCGGTGCCCTTCCAGTCGTAATTCATCTTTTCCGCAAAGGCAGGAGCAAAGGGACCATAGTCCGTTCCTGCTGCGCCGTTTCCGCCGCTGGCATAGGCCAGATCCAGGGCGTCCTCCAGAGCAAAACTGCTGTTTGGAGTGAGCCTGTCCGCAGCCATTACAGCGCAGCAGAGACCGCAGCCGCCGACTGCCACATTGGAAACTCCGTTATTCAGAGTTATCGGCTTCATATCCGGGGAGACCTTGAAATTCGACATGAATTTAGCGGCATCGGCTGCTTTCTTGTATCTGAGATAAAAATCATAGTCCAGGGGCTTTCCTGCCTTGTACATAAGATGCGGGTGCTCCAGCTGATTTACATATTTCATTTTGCGCCTCCTTATTTTTTAACGAATTCGCCGCCTGCGATGACCACATTTATGGTCTCTACCTCGATCTTCTCCCATACTTTTGCAAGCACATAGGGTTCGTTTGCCTGGTAGTTGTCAAGCTCCCTACGGCTCTCAAAATCCATGATCAGGGCAGAGCCCTTCATTTTACCGTTTTCGTCCAGCAGGCCGCCTGCCGCAATAATGTGACTCACCAGCTTCTGCATGCCCTCCAGATGGCAGGGACGAACCTCCATCCGCTTTTCCAGCATGCCTTCTCCATCGTACGCTTTGATCAGAAACTGCATAATGTTCTCCTTAAGACCTCAAAGGTCTTTCCGCCTGGAAGTGATTGTTTTCGATTTCTATTATACAAAAGCGGAAGAATAATTACAAAAAGAAAAGCGCATATAATTGTAATGCTTTTTTCAAAGAATAATGTTAAAATATTGTCATATCTGAAGGCTTCAGCCGGAAAGGATGCACATTCTCATGGAAACCCAAAATAACCGCAAAAAGATATGGATAATTCTGAGCCTCCCGGGGCTCTGGCTGCTCTGCTTTGCCCTGATGATACTCGGACAGAATCTCGGATCCCTTCTTTACCTGATACCCGGGGTCGAAAGCATGTCCGATGCGTCCCAGACGGCGTTTTTCTACGTGCTGTTTATAGGGATCTGGGCAATAGCCCTGTTTCACATGTTCGTCTGGAAGAAAAACAGGCCTATATTCAAGGCTCTGTGGACTCAATCACCCGGGAACAACAAAAAAATGTTCCTTATAGGCTTTTTCTTCTTCGGCATGTTCCTTAACGCTCTATGCGCCTTTGCCGCATTGCTGAATAAAGACATTTTCCTCAGCTTCTATTGCTTTGAACCGCTTCCGCTGCTGTGGATACTGTTTTGCGTGTTTGTGCAGTCCTCAGCCGAGGAGCTGCTTTGCAGAGGCTTCCTTTACCAGCGCCTCAGAAGAAGCTACAAAAGCCCCTGGGTTGCCATCATCGGAAACTCCGTATTTTTCGGTATTCTGCACCTGCTCAATCCCGGAGTCACTGTTCTCGCGATCATAAATATTATAGCCGTGGGCATACTCTATTCCTTCATGGTCTACTACGGCAACAGCATCTGGTGCGCCATGGCCGCCCACACCGCCTGGAATTTCACCCAGAATATTATATTCGGCCTGCCAAACAGCGGCTCCGTGGTGCCCTATTCCATATTCATGCTTGACGCCGGCAATGCCAGGGACAGTCTCTTCTACAATGTAGGTTTCGGCGTCGAAGGGACAGTGTTTGCTGACATTCTGCTGATTGCCTCTTGCTTAGGTCTGTATTTCTGGTATAAAAAACACCCCCAGCCTGAATTCAGGATCTGGAAGAGCACAGAAACAAGTGAAGCCGTGGCTGCCCCGGGAGGGCTGACTCAAGATGGAGCTGCTCCGGAGGAGACTATCAAGAGCGTAGCCGCTCTGGAGGAGCTGACGCAGGATGAAGCCGCGCCGGAGGAGACTATTAAGAGCGCAGCCGCTCTGGAGGAGACTATCAATAGTGAATCCGCTCCAATGGAAGACGCCGGCCTGAAAAATGAATAGCTTACATACCGCATTTAAAACCCCGGAAGCAGTGCTCCGGGGTTTTTATTGCTAAGTATTGCAGAAATGTATGAGCCTCTAATATGCTCTCCTGCATAGCGCCCTACTTGTAAATATCGCTGGTCCCGTCCCAGAGGGCCCAGGGACTGAGGCTGTAGGAGCCTATCTTGAATTCCACATGCAGATGGGCGCCGGTGGAATAGCCTGTGGAGCCCACCTTTCCTATGATCTGCCCCTTTTCAACGATATCCCCTATAGCGCAGTCCACGGAGCTGAGATGGAAATAATAGCTCTTGAGGCCGCCGCCGTGGTCTACCACTATGGTGCCGCCGGTCATGATAACATCCCCCGCGTAGACCACCTTCCCCGCATTGCTGGCAGGGACCGGAGTGCCTGTCACCGCCGAGATATCCACGCCCGTGTGCCTTGTCACCCGTCTGCTGCTGCCGTCGGTGTAATCCGTGTAGCGGTAGAGGCCGAATTCCGTGGTGATCCGTCCGCTCACGGGTTGTATGAAGGTCCCCTCCCAGTAGCGCACCGGCTCCGCCGTGCTGTAGGTGGGAGTGACCTTCTGGTTATAGTCCTCGTTGGCGTTGGAGGCCCCTATGGTGGCGCTGGCAGTAGCGGCTGACATAGTCATGTGCTGCTCTCCGAACTTCCGCGCCTTTACTGTGACACTATCTATGTACTCCCTGTCCCCGATCTTTACTTTGATGCTGTATTCTCCGGGGTTTTGGGCATACCAGACCGGCACATAAGCCGTATATATGGCGCTCTGGGCTCCCGGACCAGCGCTGGCCCCGGGGTCGCTGCCAGCCTCGGGCACGCTGCCCCCTGCGGGGTCTTCTATGAACACAGCCTTGCCAAGCTCAGTCTCTATCTCAGGCAGGCCCTCAGCCGAATTCATTTCCGCCCGGACCGCAATTATGTCCCCCTGCAGAGCTTCGTGAGAGGAAAAAGTGACCCTCGGGGCAATATAGGCATCGGCCAACTCAGCTGAAATCCCGTCGATCTGGGCCTTAAGAGCCGTAATTTCCGCCTCCAGCCGTGCAGTCTCCTCCCTGGCAGCCTTTTCCGCCGCCTCTGCCGAAACCTTGGATTCCGCCAGTTCTGCTGCCAGGCCGTCCGCCTGATTCTTCTCGTAGAATGCAAAGCTCCCAGCCGCAGCCAGAAGCAGCGCCAGCACTATGCATATTATCTTTCCGCCTTTAGACATGACTGTTTCTCCTTTTGTCACAAGTATAGCGGTTAACGCAGCCCCAATCAAGGATTTTGCTCCTGTGCTTTTCGCGCTGCCTCGAAGGCAGGCAACTGAAAACTGCCGTACTTATTCCATACATAACAGAAAACACGGGTCTTTACCCGTGTTTCATATTACCGATGGATATACATCCTCGTCATATCCGGTTCTCCGTCTCCCTGAACCATGCAGAGAAACTGCCAGCCGTATCTTTCATAAAAACCTGTATGATCCGTTACCAGATAGACAGGCGTGATCCCTTTGGATTTCAGATCATCTACAGCCATGTTGAGCAGGTGGCCTGCAATACCTTTGCACCGATATGCTTCTTCTGTGTATACCGCGCAAACATTCGGGCTCAGATCTTTTCTGTCATGAAAATCATTTTCGATGACTCCCAGTCCGCCGACTATCTTATTCCCTTCCATGCAAAGATACCATCCGTATTCTGTTTCGTTATTCAGATAGCATTCCATGCATTCCAGATACGCTTCTTCCGGCACACCCCATTTGCTGTGAAACCACTCTGCCGCCCTTTCTTTAAGCGCCGGCTTTTCTCTCAATGTACAATATTCAAAACTGTCCACGTTTTTCTCCTTAATGTATTTTAATTCCTGCCTCAGCAGAGTACTTTTTTAAAGTTTAAGCTTCGGAACATGCCGCCTGAGCTCGTCCATGAGCAGCTTCGGAATCGGAACAGTCCACCATTCAAGATATTCATAAAGTCTGAATGGCAGCCTGTCCTGATAATTCGAATAAGCCTTATCCTCGCCGTCCACATAAGATCCATCCTCTTTTATTGCCAGGCTGCAGATCATATCAAGAAAACCCGGCTTCAGGCAAAGATCGTCTATCGGTATTTCTTCGACAACATCAAGAAAAGCATCTTCTGCCGCCTCAAGAGTATTATAATATGCTTCTATTTCCTCATTGGTTGTTCCGCGCATATCCCTTGCAGGAGCGCTGTCAGCAATCGCCTCGAGCCTTGCGATGATTTCTTCCATTCCTGTTTCTTTTTTCATCCTTATAACCCGTATCTATCTGTTTTACTGCTGAATAACAGATTTCCTGATTCTGAAATCGATTTGTCATGCGCGTCCTTTTCTGCGGAAACCTTCATATTTCCGGCAGAATAGCTTTCATTGAAGGATATGAATCCCATGTTTTTTCCTCAGATCCCGATTTGATCTGTCAGTCGTGTTATCACTTTTCTAAAATCATCTTCTATCAGGGTCACCCTCTCACCGGCAGTACAGAATGCCTCAATGAACCATCTGTTAGATTGCTTCAGTTCACCGATCGTGCAATCCTCCTTGATTAGTCTGGTTTCTATTTCGGATTCATGACCGATGATCTCATCAAAGTGTGTATCGATATAATCCTCAGTCATTGCAAGACAAATGAATCTGATAGAGGAAAGATAACGGTCACCAAAGTCCTTTCTCCAATCAGGCGGGATGTAACAGCCTTCTGTTATCAGATTCTGTTCATTCTCTACCGCAGTCTTGATGATTTCCCTGACTATAGGCCAAAGATAAGTTGTGAGTTCATCGTCATCCGCCGGCGTCAGATCAGTATTTCCGCTGCGAATAAGCCCCATCTTCAGGTGATCGATTGAAAGATACGGATATTTGTATTTCTCGAGCAACTTTTGCGCCAGAAGAGTTTTCCCGACATGGGATGGACCAGTTATAATTATTACCATCTTATTCCACCAGTGCGATATCATTTCAAAGACATCACATAGATCTGACAGGGATTTGCTTCATCCCAAAGGAGTGGAATTACTTCAAATTCCTTAAAACCACAGCTTATGTAAAACAGATTCGTCCTGTCATAATCCTCATATACTCCAGGCTTCACAGTCTTGACCTGCATGAACTCATACCCTTGAGCTCTGGCCGCTTCTTTCGCCCTTTCCACCAGCTGCCGGCCAACTCCGCTCCTGTGATGATCCTTTAAAACACCCATAACAGCCAGTTCAACAGTTGCCTTTCCTGTTTCTTTTAAGCAGAGGAAGCCTATAGACTCATCCTCTTCCTTTGCTGCGAAGAATGTCCAATCGGCACATTCGGAAATGTATTTTTCTCTGCTCTCTTCTATTTCAAACCAGTCTGTGAGAGCCTCAAGTACCTTTCTTGCGATAGCCTGTTTTTCATTTGGATCCGTAATCTCAATGATCATTATTCCCTATCCTTTTCGCTTTTGACAGAATGTATAATTTGGACTTCCGATCTAAATCACAGCTAACATCAGCAGATCTGAGATAAAATGAGCCAGACCGTGGGCATCATTGCATGGAAAACCCGCTGAGCAAAACAAAGAGCAGGAATTTCCAGTTGTTTTTTGCATATTCTTTCATGTTATATCGTTACATTAACAAGAGCTAAATAAATCACCAGGATCATAAGCCCGCCTTTTGATATTTCATATTGTATCATTAATGTACTAAAGCAACAATGGATGAGCTGTATCTTCGGAGAGCCAGCTTAAAGGATAACGATCCTCATATATAGTACAGATAGAAGTTAGATTGTGCCAATAATTGACGGTCTGTAAATGGAAATCCCCTGTTTTCTTTATTTGCAGATCGTCAAATACTCCCGGGACAGTGATTTGGTCACAAAGACGAGTAAAACAGGGACAACTGTATCCAAATTATTTTAAGATGAGTGTTATTGTTATATACGAGACTAAAACCATCCTTATATGGCGAACAGATTGCCAAATTGTATTCATGTCAAAGACAACAAAGCAGATATATTATGCAGGACTCAAAGAAATCTCCGGAAACAAGGCAAATTTTCGCAAAAATCATATAGTCGTGTACACAAATAGGGAGAAACAGGGCAAAAAGTGTCCAAAATGCTGTCCCAGGGAATGCAGCCGTAAGGGGCTTGCAATAATAGCACCAGATCGAATGGCGCGAAGGCAATATACCCGGAAAAAATGAGTTCACCGCATGTGAGCAAAATAGAAAAACCTCGAAATCATTGAGATTTCAAGGTTTTTTATGATTGGAGCGATGTGATTCCAGCCTTGGCCTCTGCCCCGGTTGAAGTCTCCCCGGTTCATTATGCGCAGAGCTGAAGTCTCCCGTCCTCCCGGGTCTATTATGCGTAGATCCACTACACTAGTCAGGGCCTGCCAACGGCAGGCCCCGGTTCTATGCTCTTTTTACACTTGCTTTGTATACGACTTAAAACCCGTACATATCCATGAAGTAAACGATGATCTTCACACCCTGGGCTCTCGTTGCGTTGCCGAAGGGGAGCAGCGTCCCGCTCGGGAAGCCTTCGATGATGCCCCGGTCCACAGCCCAGATCATGGCATCCTTGGCATAATCGGAGGTGGTGTTGCCGTCGCTGAAGGCATCCAGGTTGCCTTCCGGCACGTTGTCCATTTTGCTTATGGTGATGAATCGGTAGAGGATCGCCACCATCTCCTGCCGCTTAATGAGCTCATCCCCTGCAAAGTCTCCGTTATTCTTGCCTTCAATGATGCCGAAATCTCCGGACCAGCGGGCGATGGCGGCATAAGGCGTATCGTCGGTGATGTCCGCAAACCTGAATTCACCATTGATGACCGTGATGCCGTCCAGACTGCGCTGCAGGTTTGCAAGCATTTTCACGAATTCTGCCCGAGTCAGGGGATCGTTAGGATTGAAGTTGTTATCCTCCCCGGATATGATGCCGCGGATCAGCGCTTCCCGGACAGAGGGAGCGTACCACACGCCTTCAGGGACGTCGCCGAATTCATGGATGCGGGTGTCAAATTCCAGTATGGCTCCGGTGAGAGAATCCGAGACCAGGATATTACTTCCGCTGACCAGGATGCCCTGAGGAGATGCCAGATACAGGTCGTCCTCTGCTGTGACGGCCATGGTGCTGACCCTCCCGTCCATCAGGCACCTGATGGCTCCGTTGCCCGTGTCCGCAATATATATGACTCCGGCATCATCCACGGTAAGTCCTGTAGGATGCTCAAAGAGGGCAGATGCGGCAGGACCGTCGGCAAAGCCGCAGCCATAGACGCCGTATTCATCCTTATCGCCGCTGCCTCCTGCCAAAACCGTCAGCGCTCCGTCCTTAAGACAAAGGATGCGGCTGCGCCCGGTCTCTGCGATATACAGAGCTCCGTCATGCCAGCAGAGGCCCATGGGCTCCGTCAGACCGGTGTAAACAGTGCGTACATTGCCCTCCTTGTCCAGGGTCCTGATGGCGCCGTTGCCGGTATCCGCAATATATACAAGGCCATCGTCGTCCACGGCAAGTCCCGTGGGATGGTCTAAGCAGGCTTCAGTGCAGAAGCCATCCGAAAAGCCCTTCTCTCTGCCGCAGGCGGTCATTACCTTGCCATCGGCGATATAACGCACTGTATTGGCGCCGGCATCGCTGACAGCCCAGCCGTCCAGGAAGGGGACAATAGCCCATGGCTCCATAAAGCGGGCCTTATCCGCTTCAGCGTCGAAATAATCGGCGATCACTATGCCGTTGATGTCCCGGTATGTGCGGTCTCCTGCAAAGACTTCGGGCTTCCCGTTTTCAATGCGCCAGACGACCTTGTTTTGAATGTCCGCCGCATAGAGCGTGCTGCCATCCTGAAAGATGCCGGAGATCATTCCGCCGTCAAAAGCTGCGGAATCGAATTCCACCGTGGGTATGCAGGCCGCGTAGGCAGTGCCCGTAAGCAGGGCGATGACCAGGAACAGGATCAGAATACTACGTTTCATGGCTTTTTTCCTTTCTTCACTTTCCTTCCGGGGAGTCCGGTGTTAGGACCTCGGACCCCTCGGATTTCCCCCTGTGCTTGACGCAGGCGCCAGCACCGCCGCGCCGATGCGTTTAAGTGCAGGGGAAAGTTTCATAGTGCCTCCCGATGTTTCAATTGTTGGCTCACTATTCTAACAAACTGTCTTCAAATCCGTAAAAGGAAATGTCTTCTGATTCACAACGAATATGATAATTTCCTTTATTGATAATCTGAGCGTTGTTCCAGACCTCTAAATAGCCAACATCTTCCAGTTCGAAAACCAAATCATGTTCCAAGGTAAGCGTGAACTGATTAGTGAAATAGATGGTTGGAGATACAGCCGTATCAGACACGGTCGTATCAGACATGATCGGGCAGATGGCTCCTGTGGAGTCTGTTACAGTGAAACTTCCTGTAAGGATAAGCTTCGCGCCATTTGCAGCCGCTTCAGAAGCTGCCCCGCTGATAACGTCGGAACTGTCGGGGCTGTCGACAAGGAGGACCTTGTTGACCGTACATACTGCACTGTCAATGATCGTTTCATAATAGCCTTCGTGGAAGCCGTTGAATTCCTCATAGCTATCATCCCCCATTAAGGGGTCTACCACGTATTTATAGATGCCGTATTCGGAAGAAGAAGGAAGGCCTATGGTGCCGTCTTCATCCTGCCAGGTGACGGTGAAAGCTACCTGACCTCCGCTGTAGATATAGAAGTGAGCCAGTTCCAGTTCACTATCACTGACTTCTGCGGGGCCGAAGTTCGGAGTAGCATCGTCCATGAGACCTGTTCCGCTGGCAGTGATGCAACCCTTGGACAAGCCGTATTCTTCATCGAATATCGAGACCAGGTAGACCTTTTCAATGGTGATTTCAAGCCCGTCTTCCATATCCGGGTTATCACGGCAGTTCGGGACG
>JAEEGL011115893.1_pt1 | contig 15706 bp, 19 predicted proteins | sample 9134231 | NCBI WGS metagenome assembly JAEEGL01 (sample SAMN16246548, study PRJNA631951) | gut metagenome | biome: gut microbiome; feature: rumen; material: fiber-attached | host: Bos | place: Iran: Karaj | collected 2018-10
ATCCTGTATGAACCGGCAACGGTCGGCGGTCAGGAATTCAGGGCCATTACGTTTGAAGACAACATCATCGAGGTCTGTTACTAGATATGACGCTGTTTCAGAAACTGTTTAAGGATACCAAGCCGGTCATCGGCATGGTCCATCTGCTTCCGCTTCCGGGAGCTCCGGGTTATCGGGGAAGCATGGAAGAGATCTATGAAGCCGCCCATAACGACCTGAAGAATCTGATCGATGGCGGGGCGGATGCGGTGATTGTAGAGAACTTCGGAGACATCCCTTACGCAAAAGAGAATGAACTGATCACGAATACCGCCTTTGCGTCTGTCGCCTCCCGGCTGAGGAGGGAATGCGTTCTGCCGATGGGGATCAACGTCCAGTTCGACAACGTGGAAGCGGAATGGGCGATCGCCTATTCCTGTGATTATGATTTCATCCGCAGCGAGGTATTTGCGGAAAACCGCATGGGACCTAACGGTGTCTTTACCGCTTCCGGTCCTCAGATCATGAGGCTAAAGGCGCGTTATCCGAAAGATATCGCTTTGCTGGCAGACGTCAACGTCAAACATACTTTTCCGATCACGGAACAGCCTTTGGACTTTACGATCGAATCGATCATCGAAGGCGGAGCGGACTGTCTGATCTGTACAGGCGTCATGACCGGAAAGTCTCCGGGAATCGAAGACGTGCAGCTGATGAAAAAGATCGCGGGAGATTTCCCGGTGATCGTCGGCAGTGGTGTAAACGACAGAACAGCCAAGGACTACTTCGAGGTTTCCGACGGTGCCATCATCGGTTCCTATTTCAAGGAAGACGGCAACGTCATGAGACCGATCGATTCGAAACGGGTGAGGAAACTAGTAGAAAAGATCAGATAACTGGTAGAAAAGATCAGATAGGATAATATGGATAAGAAGATATGCATCGTTACGGGAGCCTCGGGAGGCATCGGCATCAAGGTCGTCCGGAGATTTCTCGAAGAGGGATATTTCGTCATCATGGCGGATCTCGACGCGGAAAGACTGTCTTCCAAAGCGGAAGAGAACGGTTTGAACAGTGATTCTTACAGGATCTGTACCTTGAATATCACTAAAGAAGAAGATGTCAGGGAGGCTCTGTCCGGACTGTATAGAGAGTACGGGCGTTTCGATGTTCTGGTCAATGCTGCGGGGATCTGCGGAGAATACTGCAAGACGGTCGACTGTTCCTTTGACAATTTCAAAAGGATCTACGAAGTCAACGTGTTCGGTACGTTCCTGATGATGAAATACACGCTGCCGTATATGACTGAACAGAACTGCGGTGCGATCGTCAACATCGGATCCGTTTCCGGAATGAGGGGATACCCCTTTGAAGTCGCTTACGGCTCCAGCAAGTGGGCTGTGATCGGTATGACCGAAAACGTGGCAAGCGAGTACGGCGGAGAAGGCATCCGCTGCAACTCCATATCGCCGGGATGGGTGGATACTCCGATGATGAAGAAGACGGTCGAGAACTACTCAAAGATCGACGATCCAAAGAAATGTGTCAGTTACGGTTCGATCAGCAGGGCAGCCAGACCGGAAGAGATCGCCGATGCGGTATACTATCTGTGCTCACCGCAGGCTTCGTTCGTCAACGGGACGAACCTGACTGTGGACGGGGGAATGATCATTCGATAAGGAGATTAAAATGAAACGATTTTTTGACGGAAAGAAAAAAGTGATAGGCATGGTGCATCTGCTTCCTCTTCCTGCAAATGCGGCATACAAGGGAAATAAGGAAGAAATCGTAAAGAATGCGCTGGAAGATGCGAAGACGCTGATCGACTGCGGAGTCGATGCGATCATGCTGGAAAACTTCTCGGACTGGCCGCAGTATGCGGATGAGATCCCGATGGAATCCTATACGCTGATGACGGCTGTCGCATCCAAGATCAGGGATATCTGTCCGATCCCCTTTGGGATCAATGTGGAAATGAACGCCTGGCATCAGGAATGGATCATGGCCTGGGCAGTCAATGCGGATTTTATCCGTTTTGAAGCTTTTGTCGACAACCGGGCCGGTTCCTTCGGATACATTCCGGCATGTTCGACGCCTCTGTCGAAGGTCATGAAGGACTATCCGGCAGACATCATGCTGTTTACGGACGTTCATACAGCCGAGACTTACGGCAATCCGGATGTTCCGATCAACGAGCTGGCACACAACGCCATCGGTCACGATTCCAATGCGATCATCGTCACGGAAAACGATCAGTGCAAGAAGATCACACCGGAGGATGTCAGATCGATGAGGGAAGAGATCGGTGATTTCCCGATCATCGTCGGCGCCGGCGTCAAAGCGAACAACGTTCTGGATTACTTTGAATACTGCGATGCCGTGATCGTCGGCCGCGGATTCAAGACTGGTGACAGAGTCGATCCGAAACTGGTCAAAGACTTCATGGAAGTCGTCAGAAGCAAATACTGAAAACAGATAAGAAAACAGCGGGCAGATACTGCCTGCTTTTTATTTGTCTCTGCAACATGCCTTTCTTATCCGTTTTGTATGGTGCTATAATAAAAACAATTCAGCAGGAGGAAACCAATATGTTTACATGGCGTCATTTTGTCTGGTTGGCAATCTGTGCAGTCATCGTCTTTTTCTCTGTTTCCCTTTTTGAGAAAAAGGATATGAGTCTGCAGAAATTCCTGAATTACTGTATCGCGATCTGCATCGGTTCGGAACTGATCAAAGTATTCAGCACGATCAAGCTCGTTCCATCCACAAACGGAACGATCCTGCATCCGTACATTCCGATGAATCATATCCCGCTTCATCTGTGTTCCCTGCAGATCCTGCTGATCTTCTACGTTCGTTTTACCAGGAACAAGGAGATGCGTGAAAACCTGCTGGCTTTCATGTATCCGTCCTGCATCATCGGTGCTTTGGCTGCATTGGCCATGCCGTCGATCTTCTCTACGACGATCCCCGTGGAAAAAGCCTTCGTTCATCCGCAGGCCTACCAGTTCTTTATCTACCATTCAATGCTCGTAGCTCTGGGCATCTGCATCGTCCGTTCCCACGAGATCAAGTGGGAAAAGAAACATCTGTATGCGACCTGGCTCATCATGCTGGTGGTGGGATTCGTTTCCCTCTATGTCAACTCCATGCTGGCGTCTCCGCACTATGTGGACGGAGTGCTCCAGTCCGTGGATTTCTGGCCGAATTTCTTCTTCACCTATGACAATCCGCTGGGCATTCCGATGACGGAGCTCTGGCATTGGTGGCTCTATCTGGTGATCCTGATCGTACTGATGTTCCTGCTGACGACGATCTTCTACTATCCGCTGCTGAAAAAGAAAAGCCGTTAAGGGTTTTTCTTTTTGTTCTCACGAAAAGAATATAAAATGTAGGTATGGCACAGATCTACAATTGCTGGCATGGATGTCATAAGAAGTCGGAGGGATGCGTACATTGCTACGTCTATCGGCGAGATTCCTCGATCGGTGTCGACACCAACGTCGTCTACAAGACGAGATCTTTCGACCTTCCGATCCGGAAGGATCGCAAGGGTCTCTACCGCTTTCCGTCCGGAACCGCTTTTGACATGTGCTTTTCTTCTGATTTCTTCATCGAAGAAGCCGATCCCTGGAGGCAGGAAGTCCTGCAGATGATCCGGGAGAGATCAGACTGTACGTTCTTTTGTATCACCAAGCGTCCGGAACGGATCCGGGAATGCATTCCCGATCTGAAGGAGTATGCGAACCTGATCATATACTGTACCGCCGAGAATCAGCGCCGGTTTGACGAAAGGATGCCGGTCTACCTGGACCTTGATCTGAAGGAGAAGGGAGTCATGATCGAACCGATGCTGGATGGGATCGATCTGAGCAGATACATCGACAGGATCGATCTGGTTTCAGTCGGAGGAGAGTCCGGAGAAGATGCCCGCATCCTGGATTTCGAATGGGTCAAGGACATTCGGGAACAATGTAAAAAGGCTCGGGTCCGCTTTCATTTTCATCAGACCGGAGCCAGGATAATCGTCGATGGGAAACTGTATGAGATCCCCCGCAGCAAGCAGCACTCTCAGGCCAGGAAGGCCTTTAAGGATCAGTACTGAATTCTCTCCAGCACTTCTTCCGCTTTTTCTTTCCCGACGAGGGATTCGATGATCAGATAAGAGAATTCAACGGCAGCGCCGAGGCCTTTGCCGGTAATGAATCTGCCATCCCGGATGGCTTTTTCTTTTCCCGGAGTCATTCCGTTCTCAAAACCCGGGAAGCAGATGAAACGTTCATTCTGAAGCAGGTTTTTATGGATCAGGATCGACGGAGCAGCGCAGATTGCTGCGACATATTTCCCTTCGGATACGAAAAGGTCGATCAGTTCCTGCACCCTTTGATCCTTCTCCAGATTCAGCGTTCCCGGCATTCCTCCCGGCAGGACAAGACATTCATATTCTTCCGGATCGATCTCATCCAGAAGTCTGTGGGTTTCGAATATGATGTTGTGTGAAGAACGGATCTGTTTCGTCGAACCGACCAGATCGACCTTTATCCCTGCCCGGTAAAGCAGGTCGTAAGTCATCAGGGCTTCGCATTCTTCCAGACCGTCCGCGACGATGATCATTGTTTTCATGGTGTGGCTCCTTCTTTTTCATTATAGGTCCTTTTTGTAGTAAAATGGGTGTATGAAAAAAATAATGAACCTGTATGAAAGCTGTAAAACGCCGGTCCGCGTCGCATATCTCGGATTCGTGCTGATCGCTTTCGGTTTCCTGATAAAAAACGAGAGCGTGAACGTCTTCTATACGTTCCGTTCCGGCATCGTACTATTCATTGCCGAACTGTTCCTCAGGATCGGCGAACTCATTATCATGAATCTTCCGCTGGTCTTCATGCTGAACATCGTCTGCAAGAAGGCCAACAGCGCTTCGCCTGTCGTCATGGCTCTGGTCGGCTATTTCACGTTCGTCGTTACGACGATGCTGTTTGCGCCGCAGAACCTCAGTGCCCAGGCCTATGCGGGCTACGGGATCAATTCGATCCTGAATATCAGCGGGAATGGCCGTTCTCCTCTGGAGACAGGTCTGATCGGGTCTCTGCTTGTCGCCTACATGACCAGAGTCTCCTTCATCCTGTCCCGTCACAGAGGCGATTTTTCTCTGGCAAACATCTTTTCCAAAGACACGACCGGGCTGATCTACAACGCCTTGGGCTGCTTCGCGATCGGCGTGCTCGTTTCCTATACCTATCCGTATCTTTACACTTACCTGCAGAATTCGATCGCATTCATCGGTGAAGATCTTTCCGATCCCATGCGCATCGGCATCTATTCCGTCCTGGACAGAGTTCTTTCGATCCTGAATCTGGGCAATGTCATCCGCTATCCGTTCTGGTACACGTCTGCAGGCGGATCGTTCTCCAACACCCTCACTGGCCAGAGTGTCGTCGGTGACGTGAATATCTGGCACTATGTCAGAGAGACGAACGCATCCTATGTCGGTGCAGGCAGGTTCATCACCCCGTTCTATGTGATCAATCTGTTCCTCATTCCGGCATTCTATATCGGCACGCTTTCTTCCATGTCCGACAGACGGGAGAAAAGGGGGCTGGCTGCCGGTTTCATCCTGGCGATCCTGTTATCCGTCGTTGCCGGAAATCCGTTGCCGGTGGAACTGCTGATGCTGTTTACGTCTCCGTTCCTGCTGCTGATCTATCTGTTCCTGGTAGGGATCGTATCGGGAACGCTCGTAAGTTTCTCGGCGTTCCTGGGCTTCAATGCCAACGGAAGCAATCCGATCACGGCCATGCCGGGCAGTTTCCCTGATTTTATCATCAACGTCCGCAACGCGGATCTGACCCATACGCTGCGCGTGATCCTGATCGTCGGTCTGATCGCCTTTACGGTATTCCTGTTCGCAACGGTATTCTATTACCGCAGCCTCTCCTTTGAGTTCATCAGCAGCCAGAGCGGCGAGGATTTCATCAACCGGATCATCGATACCGTCGGCGGACTCGACAACATTACGGATGTCGGTTCCGGACTGTTCAAGCTGAACGTCTATCTGGACGATCCGGAGAAGATCGCGATCGAAAATATTCACGATACCGGGATCCGCCGGATCATGGAGACCCGGAACGGTCTGTCCTTCGAAGTGGGGACTTCTGCCAGCGTCATTTCCGCCAGGATCCGTCGTCTGTTGCACAAACACAGAAAACAGAAGGCTGTAAGTTGACATTTCTATTATGTTCGGATAAAATATAATAGCATTTGAGGAAAGGTGGCTTATTATGGCAGCAAAGAGAACGTATCAACCCAGTAAAAGAAAACGCCAGAATGTTCATGGCTTCCGGGCTAGGATGAAGACCGTCGGCGGCCGCAAGGTGATCGCAAGACGTCGTGCCAAAGGCAGAAAGGTGTTATCCGATTAAAGTCACGCAGGTGGCTTTTAATTTTCAATATGAAACGCGCTGACCGTATCCGCAAAAACGAGGAGTTTTCCCGGATCATCGGAAAACGTCACTCGCTGGCGAGCGATTCTTTCATCGTGTATTCCGATCTCAGAAAAGAAGACCACGCCAGGGCAGGGATCTCGGTATCCAAGAAACTGGGCGATGCCGTGGAACGCAACCGGATCAAAAGACAGGTCCGGGAAATGATCCGTTCGATCGTCGATTTTGATTCTTGTCCGATCGATCTGATCGTGATCGTGCGTAACGGCTATCTTTCCAAAGCTTTTAAAGACAATAAAAATAATTTGGAAAACATAATCAAAAAAGCTATAATAAAACAGTATGAATAAGGAGAACTCCATGAGTAGAAAACGCTTGACATTAATATTCTCAGTCGTGGCAATGGCGTTTGTATTAACCGGCTGTTCAAGTTCTTCGGAACTGATCACTTTGGATACAAAAGTATCGGATGTCATGAATGACGGGTTTATTACCGTTCTGACGACTTACCCGCTGTCACAAGCCATCAACTGGCTGGAACCGCGCGTCGGGATCTTCCTGGCGATCACGATCGTCACTCTCGTATTGAATGCGATCGTTCTGGCCCTGACCTTCAAGTCCAACGTAGCGATGCAGAGGATGCAGGAACTTCAGCCGGAACTGCAGAAGATCCAGGCAAAGTACGAAGGAAGACAGGATGACATGTCCCAACAGCGCATGGCACAGGAGATGCAGCAGCTGTATGCGAAATATGACATCAATCCGCTCGGCTCCCTGCTTACGACATTTATCCAGTTCCCGCTGCTGATCGGTATGTACAACGCGGTCAGAAGATCTTCCGCCGTCGCAAACGCGAAATTCATGAACGTTTCCCTGTCTCTGTCTCCGGCACAGGCCGTCCAACAGAAAGCCTGGGTATGTCTGGTGATCTTCGTTCTGATGATCGTCTTCCAGGTGGTCTCCATGAAGATCCCGCAGTGGATGGCAGAGTATCGAGGCAAGCAGGAAGCGGACAAGCACCACAAGAAGTATCAGAAACCGGAAAATCCGAACGCAATGATGACCTATGGTATGCTGGCAATGGTGGCATTCGCTATGTATTCGCTGCCGACCGCTCTGTCGCTGTACTACTGCATCTATTCGATCGTAAACATCCTCAAGACGATCGTGATCGACAAAATGACTCACAAGGAGGCTGAATAAAGATGAAACAGTATACCGGAAGGACACTTGATGAAGTCCTCAACAGCATCGCCAATGACCAGGGATGCAACGTTGAAGACATCACATACAACGTTCTGGAAGAAGAAAAAGGCGGTCTGTTCGGTCTGCACAGATCGATCACCATCGAAGCTTTCACTTCCAAGGACGTAAAGGAATTCATCTTTGACTACCTTGGCGCATACTTTACCGAACTGAACCAGGGCGTAGCGATCGAGATCATCGTTGACAAGAACCGCGATGATTCCGATGAACTGCTCTACAGAGTCATCCTGGATGCGGAAAACAACGCGATCATCATCGGCAAGAACGGACAGACGCTGAGAGCGATCTCCACCGTTCTGAAAGCTGCCGTCAACGCGACTTTCAAGAAGAGGATCAACGTCGTGATCGACGTCAACCACTACAAGGAAGACCGTTACAAGAAAGTCAAGGCGATCGCCAGAAGAGAAGCGATCAACGTCGCCAAGACGCATGTCGACTGTGAACTGGATCCGATGCCAAACGACGAGAGAAAAGTGATCCACCAGTATCTTCAGGATTTCAAGAACGTCTCGACCGTTTCGATCGGCGAAGGCGCCAAGAGACATCTGTGCATCAAATACACACCGGAAGAAGAAAAAGAAGCCTAGGCTTCTTTTTGTTTTGTCAGTATGTCGACGACATGGGAACTGGCACCGAGCAGTTCCTTTCTTTCGCAAGTCTTGTAATGGAAATCCAGGTATGCCTCGAAGGTCTCTTCGTCCATGGAGTTCAGCGTCTGACGGATATAGTCGCTCGGTCCGTCTGAGGCAAAGCGGCAGAGAAGTTTCAGGCCGCACAGCCGGTTCAGTTCATCCATCTCTTCGATCCTGACCTGAAAAAACAGGGCATCCGGATCGTTGATGTGGTAGTCTTCCTCCAGACGGTCTTTGATCATGGGGTAATTGTCTTCTACGAAGGCGTACTGAATGACACTGTATTCATTCATGATATAGGTAACGAAGATATTTTTCTTTGCGATCCTTTTGGCTTCGTTCAGCGCCTTGATCCTGTCTTCCCGGGAATAGAGATGATACATCGGACCAAACAGGATCGCTATGTCGAATTCATCGTCCCTAAACATGGAGAGGTCGACAGCACTGGCTTCAACCACTTTCAGATCCGGATCTTTGGCCCTGATCTTGCCGATGTTCGGACGGACGTATTCGACGGCCGTAACGTCATAGCCTTCCTGTTTCAGGGCCAGCGCATATCTTCCCGCACCGGCTCCGATATCGATGACCCTGTCGCCCGGTGAGAGATACCTGTGGATATAGCGCATGGAAGTCCGGTATTCGACCTGGCCGTGACGGCGGTCCAGACGTTTCTCTTCGTTGAACTTGTTGTAGAAATCGGTGAGTTTCTGTTTCATTTCAGTTCTCTTTCGCCGTAAACATGATGTTCAGATCGACCGGTCCTTCGATCCCTGCGATCTCTCCCGCATCGCTGTACTGCCGCATGCAGAAGGGATGTTCAGATTCCGGAACGTCCACATCATACTGTGCCAGCCAGACCGGCAGATCGGACAGTTTCTCCATATCGTAGACTTCCCCCGCCCAGTAGGCGTTGGTATAGATGATCGTTTCATATCTGTGTCTGGACAGACGCTGCGCAAAGGCGATCGCGTTGGCTGTGATCTCTTCCTTCCGGAGACCAGACATGCGCGGAGTCTCGTTTTCCAGCACGACTTCTTCGCAGTCATAGACGACGGGGAAATCGATCTGTTTCCCGCTGAGATGTCTCTTTACCCAGTCGGCTTCCTCCCGGGCTTCCTTCTCGGAAATGGCCTGTGAAAAGAAATATACGCCGACTTTCAGGCCGTTTTCCCTTGCCCCGGCATAGTTGGTTTCAAACAGATCGTCTTCATAGAGCAGTCCCGTGGTAGCGCCGCGTCTGCCGATCCGGATAAAGACGAAGTCCACTCCGTCTTCCTTCACTTTCTTCCAGTCGATCTCGTTCTGATAAGTCGAAACATCGATCCCGAACAGGGAGGAATAATGATCGTCCTGATAGGAATAATGGTCATCGCTCCGGTCGATCTTTTCAAAATCGATCTTTATCTCGTCATCCCACTGACTCTGATCCGTTTCTTCCGGGGCCAGGCTTTGTCTGTATTTTCCTAAAGCAAGTCCGAGGACCAGTCCCAGGATGAGAAAGATCCCAAACAGGATCTGCGGGAGCGACGGTTTTCTTCTGTTCATAACAAAATTATACTAGAGCCTCGCTCTGATATAAAAGAAAAAAGCCTGCAGAGGCTTTGTTTGTTTTCTGGAGCAGATGATGGGAATCGAACCCACGTAGTCAGCTTGGAGGGCTGAAGTTCTACCATTGAACTACATCTGCATTTCAAGTGGTGACTCGGCCGGGAATCGAACCCGGGACCCTCTGATTAAAAGTCAGATGCTCTACCGCCTGAGCTACCGAGTCATGGACTGGCTGGGATGGCTGGGATCGAACCAGCGAGTGACAGAGTCAAAGTCTGTTGCCTTACCACTTGGCTACATCCCAAAGTGGTGGAGGGGGGCAGATTCGAACTGCCGAACCCGTGGGGAGCTGATTTACAGTCAGCCGCGTTTAGCCTCTTCGCTACCCCTCCACAGACTTGATTGTACGTTCACAGCCGTTGTGAACGCTTAAAAATAATATCATAAAAACAATGTTTATGCAATAGGATAGATCGGATAAAAATGACCGATGATCAGCGGAACGGAAATCCCGGAGGATCCATCGGGAGGTATCATCCCGTTATTCCGTTTCGTAGTTCAGCAGCTCGCTTCCTTCCGCCGGACAGACGTAGAGATCGATCTCTTCATCCTGTCTTTCCATTACCGTTTTGAACGCGGCCTCCGGAGTGTTGTTCTGAAGGGAGAGATGGGCGAGAAGAAAATGTCTTGTGCCGAAGTGCGAGAGTTCCCTGATTGTTTCCGCACAGTCTGCATTGGACAGATGTCCGTAGCGGGAGAGGATGCGGGCCTGAAGCTGTTTCGGATAGGGACCGTTTTTCAGCATGTCCACATCGTGATTGGATTCCAGGATGATCACATCGCACCCTTTCAGGTAAGAAAGGATGCTGTCGTTCATCTTTCCGCAGTCGGTGACATATCCGACCTTTCTGCCTTTATAATTGAAAACATATCCGCTGGTCTGCACAAAATCATGCGGGACGGGAAATTTCGTGACTTTCAGTCCCGGAAGGATCTGTGCAGTCTCCATACCAAGGATCTTTCTTTCGGAAGAGACACTGCGGATGCTGAACATGACGCTCTGATCAGCATAGACGGGACATTCCGTATGGTTGCACAGGGCAGGGGCGGCCTTGACGTGGTCATAATGGCCATGGGTAAGAAAGATCGCATCCACCATGGAGAGATCTCTTTCATGCATCGCCAAAACATCCCTGATCCTGCGGTATCCGATCCCCATATCGATCAGAAGATGATAGGGTCCGATCTCGAGATAGAAGGAATTCCCGGTCGAACCGGATCCGAAAGGTATGATGCTGATCGTACTCACGAAACAATCATAACAGATTCAGCAGCAAAATCGATATGATAAAATATAACGGAAAGCATATGAGTGAAAAGAAACAGAACGCAGGGATCTATCATACCGTCATCCGCATCCTCAAGCCGATCGCCTGGCTGCTTTTCCGCCCGCGATTTGAAGGAAAGGAAAACATCCCCGCTGCCGGTCCGGTGATCCTGGCATCCAACCATTGCCATCTGTCCGATCCTGCCTTCGTCATCACCGCGACGCCCCGGATCGTACGCTATCTGGCAAAGAGAGAACTGACCGATTCCGTTCTCGGCCCGATCTATCGGGCGATGTATGTGATCCCGGTTGACCGCAAAGGGAATGCCCATGAATCGCTGGTTCAGGCCGAGGAGGTTTTGAAAAAAGGTGACGTGATCGGGATCTTTCCGGAAGGAACCAGAAACCGGACGGTCCCCGGAGGACTGCTGCCGTTCAAATACGGTGCAGTCAGGATGGCCAGAGATACGAAAGCGCAGATCGTTCCGATCGCCCTTGTGAGCAAAGGGATCCCTCTGTTCAGCGATTACCGCATCCGGATCGGGGAACCTTACATGGTCGGGGAAGATGCGGATCTGAACGAAGAAAACAAAAAGCTCCGGGACCGTATCCAGGAGCTGATAGATAGAGATTAAAACAACGGGCTTACAGCTCGTTGTTTTCGATCGCGGTGATCATGTCGATCCGTTTCTGATGTCTCTCACCGTGGGAGAATTCCGTAGTCAGGAAAGTATCGACGATGTCGTTTGCCAGCTCGGTCGATACGACTCTAGCTCCGAAACAGATGACGTTGGCGTTGTTGTGTTCCCTTGTAAGTCTTGCGGATGTCGCTTCGGAGCAGCAGCAGGCACGGATGCCTTTGTGCTTGTTGCAGGCGATGGAGATGCCTACACCCGTTCCGCAGATCGCGATTCCCAGATCCACTTCCTTGTCCAGGATCGCTTTGCAGAGAACGGAAGCGGCTTTCGGATAGTCGTAGGATTCCGTCGTATCCGTTCCGAAATTAACGACTTCGTAGCCTTTTTCCTGCAGGTGCTGAAGGACGCTGTTTTTTAATTCGACCGCTGCATGGTCATTGGATATGCCGATTCTCATTATTTTTACCTCACCAACATTCTAACATAAAATAAATGATATAATATGTGGGATGGGTTTTGAGGTCGAGACATTGAAATTCGAAGGTCCGCTGGATCTGATGCTGCATCTGATCCATGAACAGCAGCTGGATATTTTTGATCTGGACATGGAGATCCTGACGGATCAGTACATCCGCTATCTGCATGCGATGGAAGACCTGCATCTGGAAGTGGAAAGCGAGTATCTGGTCGAACTGGCGACCCTGATCGAATACAAGTCCAAGAAGCTTCTACCGAAGCGGGCAGAGGAACTGGAGGACGAATACGAGGATCCGAAAGACAGACTGGTCAGAAGACTGCTGGAATATCAGAAATACAAGGAAGTGTCGAAGACCTTGTACGATTCCTACCTGGAAAGGCAGGATCAGCTGTCCAAGCCGGTCTCTTTCGAAGAGATCGTCCGTCATCAGAACGACATCGAAACACAGAAACTGGAAGGGGATCCCTATGATCTTCTGAAAGCCATGAACAAGGTCCTCAGAAGACTTCAGCTTTCCCGGCCTCTGGATATCCGTTTTACGCAGAAAGAACTTTCTCCGGAAGACCGGATCCTGCAGATCAAGGCCCGTCTGCGCGACCTGCCGGAAACATTCAGTTTCGATACCCTGATCGAAGACTGCGACAGTCTTCATGAATACGTCATCACGTTCATTGCGATCCTGGATATGGCGAAAGACCATTTCCTGGCCTTTACGATCGATGACAACGACAACATCTGGTTCACGAGAGGTAACAATCATGGATAGACCATATATTACAGACGAAGAGATGCCTGTCCCGGAAACGGAGAGACAGCCGGAAGAACAGGAACAGCCGGACAAGGAAGAGACCGTTGACGAAAGTGATGTGAAGCAGCCGGACAATCCGGAAGCCATCGTGGAAGGTCTGCTGTATCTCGTCGGGGAAGACGGCGCCAGAGCGGAACAGCTGGCTGCTGCGATCGGCGTCTCCATGGAAGACATCGGCATCATTCTGGAGAATATCCGGCATAAGTACGCAAGTGAACTGTACGGGATCGAACTGGTAGGTTACGGTTCGGTGTACAAGTTCGTCACCAAGAAAGCCGTCTATCCGTACGCCCAGGAACTCTTCGGTTCATCCAAGGCGAGCACGCTGTCCCAGGCTGCTCTGGAGACGCTGGCGATCATCGCCTACAAACAGCCGATCACCCGAGTGGAGATCGAAGAACTCAGAGGCGTCAGTGCAGAAGTGATGCTGAGAAAGCTTCAGGCGCGGAACCTCATCCGGGAAGCCGGACGTTCGGAAGCTGTCGGCCGTCCGATCCTGTATGAAGTCACGGAAGAATTCATGGATTCCTTCAAGCTGTATACGCTCAACGAACTTCCTGACCTTCCGGAATACAATAAAGAAGAAGAGAGCGAGAATCTTTTCGAATAAAAAAACGGTCATTTCCGACCGTTCAGGATCTTTTTGATCATCTCAAGGTCATTCTCATCCAGGAGGATGACTTTTTTCTTCCGGCACAGCTGTACGAACAGTCCGTCTCCCTCGACCAGTTTTCCGGAGAAGGATCCGTCGTAGATCCTCCCGATCCCGCAGGACGGGGACTTGCTTTTGAGGATCAGCAGGTCGCAGTCTTTCACTTTTTCCAGACACTCTTCTGAACCTTTCCGCAGTTTTTCGCTGACATCTTTTCCCGAAGCGGATAATACGGTCCCATCTTTGATCTCCAGAGGTTCGTGGGGAATGGGAAAACCTGCTTCCTTTTCCGGACAGATGCTTACGACCTCGTTTCCTTCCAGAAGAGAGATCAGTCCGTCGTTTCGTTTGTCTGTTCCGTCATAGCGTACTTTTTCTCCCAGCAGACAGGCGGAGATGCCAATTTTCATACTTTCAGTATATCGTATGTTATCATATTTGATGGAGGTATTATCATATGTCAGAATGCAATCACAACTGCAGCGGATGCGCGCAGGACTGTGCTTCAAGAGCACCGCAGCCTGTCGTTCCGACTGCAGATACAAAAATAAAGAAGATCGTCGGAGTTCTTTCCGGAAAGGGTGGAGTAGGCAAATCGATGGTATCATCTCTGCTGGCCGTGACTCTTGCGAAACAGGGATATAAAGTCGGTATCATGGATGCCGATATCACCGGTCCGAGCATCCCGAAGATGTTTGGAATGCACGAACAGCTCTACGGCGATGAAGAAGGCATCTTCCCGGCAGAATCAGCTCTGGGGATCAAGGTCGTTTCCATCAACATGATGCTGGAAAACGAAGACGATGCCGTCCTTTGGAGAGGCCCAATCCTCGGAGGTCTGATCAAGCAGTTCTATACGGAAGTCCATTGGGGCGAACTGGATTACCTGCTGATCGACATGCCTCCCGGAACGTCCGATGTCGCGATCTCCGTCATTCAGCAGATCCCGGTCGATCAGTTCGTGATGGTCACGACGCCTTCCAAGCTGGTCTCCATGGTCGTCGGCAAGGCCATCAACATGACGAAGCAGGTAGACAAGCCGATCATCGGTCTGGTGGAAAACATGGCCTATCTCAAGTGCGACAATTGCGGCAAGCAGATCAGTCTCTACAGGAACGATGAGACGGAAGCGACTGCCGAGAAATACGGTCTGGAAGTCCTGGCCAGGCTGCCGATGGATCCGGATCTGGCCAACGATGCCGATGAAGGAAAGATCGAATCCTACAGCGGCGATCTGCTGGATGCACTGGCTGAAAAAATGAAGTAAGGCGTTTGCCTTGCTTTTTTTTGACTTATTTGTACATATCGGATACAATCGCAGTTATGAGCGAACGAAAAGAAAGCACGATCGGGAAGGAGTTTACTCTCCCGGAACTGTTCCGGTTTGTGGCCCCTCCGGTCGTTACGAGACTGCTGGTATCTCTGCTGTCGACGCTGGATGACAGCCTTTTTGTGTCCCGTTTTCTCGGACAGAATGCCTTGGCTGCCTTTTCGGTAGCTTTGCCCTGGTTCATGTTTGTGGATGCCATCGGGATGATGTTTTCTTCCGTCTCGGTTGTTTGTTCGATCAAGATGGGGGAAGGGAAGCACGATGAAGCCAAGAGCGACTTCTCTACCACCGTGGTCATTGCCTTGGGTATCGGAATCTTCCTGACGCTGTTTCTCACGCTGTTCCTTCATCCGGTCCTGAAAATACTGGGTGAAACGGAACTGCTGATGCCTTATGCGGAAGAGTTCTTCCGGGTATCCAGGTTCTATCTCCCGCTCATTCTGATCAACTACGTCTTCAACAGTTTCTACGTGATTGCCGGGAAACCGAAGTGTTCGATGTATGCTTCGGCGATCAACATGATCTTCCAGTTTTTCTTCGACTGGCTGTTTATCGTAAAACTAAAGATCGGCATTGCCGGAGCGGCATATGCCAATCTCCTGGGAAGC
>JAEEGL012836465.1_pt1 | contig 15706 bp, 14 predicted proteins | sample 9134231 | NCBI WGS metagenome assembly JAEEGL01 (sample SAMN16246548, study PRJNA631951) | gut metagenome | biome: gut microbiome; feature: rumen; material: fiber-attached | host: Bos | place: Iran: Karaj | collected 2018-10
AAAACCGTACGCTTTATCAGTCTGAAAGACACCATATATGTGAACCGTGTACCGTCAGGCGGCGAGATTTCAGGCACGGTTTGCGTGTAAGGCAGCTTACAGGTATCAAAAACGGAATGCGAGACGGTTCTTACTGCGGAAAGATCCGGGTCTTCGTCCAAATGCCCTTTGTCGCCGTAAAGACCGGTAAAATTGACGGTCGAGACAGCCTTCAGGTTCTTCCCTTCGCTTTCATCCAGCCTGTATTCGTAACGCGCCGTTCCTATGTGATTCTTAATGCTGAGATAATATACGATGCTGATCTTTTCACCGCTGTATTCCGGCATTCTCGGAGTACATACCTTCGGACGTGTTTTGTTGTTGGCTTCAAAATCGGCTGCCGCGCCGACGGTCATGACCGCGCATAAAATCGCGGAAATAATAATGATCAACGCTTTTTTCATACCGCACCTCCTTTTTCTTTAAGGATACACCCCATTTCTTAAGAAAAACTTGATAAAATTCTTAAAATTTTCTTAAAAATAGTTATAACCGAAAATAATAAAAAGCCGTTTTAAGTCAAAGCAATAAAACGGCTCATTCGGTTTGATATATTATTTTTTATTGACGAAAAAGTTATTGAAAACGCGCGATATGAGCGGGCGGAATACGCGGCAGCCGACGGAGAATACGCAGAAAAGCGTCGATTTAAGATAAAAGACTCTCTGCATAACGCTCATAACGGCGAATTTGCTCTTCAGCTTCGATAAGAATTTTTTATATACCGAGGGATCGTTTGATACGATCGCTGCTGCCGCCGCTTCGCCGCTTGAAAGACCGTAGCGCAAGCCGGATAAGGTGAGCGGATCGCAGCAGCCGGCGGCGTCGCCGACGAAATAAACGTTACCGTGATCCGGCGTCTTTTTGATCCCTATAGGCTCGTACGCGGCGCGCAGGTCTGAAAGATCGGCTTTTATGCCGATCCGATCAAGATACGACGCGAATACGTCTTTATAATTGAGGCCGGGATCGTAAACGTCGGTAAGTCCTGCGTTCGTTTTGCCGTTATACGTGCTTACCCACCCGTAGCCGCGTTTCGTTATGCCGAAATGTATGTCTATGCCGTCGGGCAGGTCCGAATCGAAGATCAGCTGCATTGCGATATTTCTGCGTTTGGCTTTGGTATAACGCGACGAGAAGCCCGACGAGCCGTCGGCGAACACGAGATTTTCATATTTTACGGTCTGTCCGTCCGAAAAAGTCAGAGTCTTATTCTGCGGGTCGTGTTCATTTATTTTAACGTTTTCGGCGATCTCGATGCCGAGCGAGGCGGCTTTTTTGTAAAACTCAAAGTCGAGCTCGACTCTGTCGATACCGGCGTTCGTGTATAAGAACTTATTCACGATATTCTGCCGCTTTTTGCATTTGTAATAAATATTGAAATCGGCTATTAAGGAGTAACGGCACGATTCTATGTCGATGCCGAGTTTTTCGTACTCCTTTTTCGTTTTGCCCGTGATGTAGCCGGCGCAGCACTTATAGCGCGGGAAGACGGCTCTTTCGACGACGGCTATATCGGTATAACCTCTGTTATAAAGATTTACCGCGCACGAAAGCCCCGACGGACCGGCGCCGACTATCAGCGCGCCGTAATGATCTTTTCTCATTTTTTCGGATTGTCTATGCCGAGTTCCATACCCTCGTACATCCAGTCGTTCCATTTGAAGTTCTTCCAGATATTGTAGTGATAGCGGTGCATCTCTTCGGTTATGAGCAGCATTTTTCCGACGGAACGGATATCGGGCGTGAATTCGTAAAACTGCCCGTCGACGTAGAGCGCGAATTTCGCCGTACTCGTCATTATGACGAGCGAATAGACCGTCGACCAGCCGAGGTCGAAGCTCCAGTCTTCGCCGCGGCGCCTGCCCGTGAAGTGAACGCCTTTGTGATCGAGCGTCATAACTCCGTCGCCGCAGATCTCGCTCGTTTTCTTTTTCGTCATATAGTGATCGGGCGGCAGGCAGCCGAGCGCGACGTGCTGTGAAAACGTATAATTTTCGTCTTCTCTGATCTTTTTTATGATATCGACGCGCTCCAGCTCGACCCATTTCGCGGGCGACGCGGGCAGTACGCACGTATCGTCGAACGGTACGAACTCGTAATAATCGTTCATTTTCGCGCCGTTGCCGCATACCGTGCAGCGTATCTCGTCGCCTTCGGCTTTCATGGTCAGATCGCCACCGCATCTCGGGCATTTGTAACAGATCTCGTCGAGATGCTCGCACGATCTGCCGTGCATATCGAATTTTATATGATTCTTCTGCCCCCACTCGTAATCGTCGTGACGGAAAGTCTCGTTCAGCTTGTCTTCAATCTGCTCGGCAGTCATTTCTTTGAGCTGTTCGGGCGTGAAGAGCTTATAAAGGCGCGCTTCGGTCCTGCCCTTGCGCTCTTCGAGGTAGTGTTTCGTGCTCGTAAGATACTGGCCTCTCATTTCAAGGCAGAAAACGGGGATGCCGTAATGCTTGAGAAAATGACCGGAGCCGGGAACTACCGGCTGGTTCACGCCGTAGATCGAGCTCATGCCTTCGGGCGCGAACGTGACTATGCCGCCTTTTTTTATGATCGAATTGACGGCTTTGATGAACGGCTTGTCCTGCGCGAAGACTTTTTTCGGGATTATCTGATTGAGTTTGAAAACCGTATAAAGATGACTGCGGAAAAACTCGCTGTAACCGGCGACCATATTGTAGCGCATAGGATACGCGGCTTTCATCGTGTAGAGGTGATCGAGCCTCGACAGGTGGTTCCATATGATAAAGCACGGGCAGTCTTCTTTTCTGATCTCAACGTCTTTCGTTATATGCGGATTGTATTTCGGCAAAAGCACGGTCGAGCCGATAACGTCGTACAGTACCGTGACGAATTTGCTCGGCGTGTGGTACTTTCTCTCCGTAAGCTGATCCTGAAGCGATTTTTTCTCTTTTTTCTCTGCCATTTTGCTGCTCCTTTTGATTCAATACGGATATATTACCATAAAAAAACGGAAATTGCAAGAGGTTTGGGAAATAAAACGGACGGGATGTCCGCACCCCGTCCGTGATTTGCAATATTTGAATTATTACAAAGTTCCTTCCGTCGCGGCTTATGCCGCGCCGCCTCCCTCAAGAGGTAGGCTGTCACGTGTCCCGTCCTTTCATATTGTGCTGACGCGCAATTCGATATACGCCTTACGGCATCTGATATGTTTGCATACGCAAACGTGAAAGGTCAGTCGAGTTCTTTCAAACCAGTATAAAGTTCGTAATATCTTCCCTTCATCGCGAGCAGATCGTCGTGGTCGCCGCGCTCTATTATCTCGCCGTGCTCGAGCACCATTATGGCGTCGCTGTTGCGGACCGTCGAGAGGCGGTGAGCGATGACGAAGGTCGTTCTGTTTTTCATGAGGCGGTCCATACCGTGCTCGATATGGCGCTCGGTTCTCGTGTCGACCGAGCTCGTCGCTTCGTCGAGAACGAGTATCGGCGCTTTTGATATCGCGGCTCTCGCTATGTTAAGAAGCTGTCTCTGCCCCTGCGAGAGGTTCGCGCCGTCGCCTTCGATCATCGTCTGATAACCGTCGGAAAGCCTCATTATGAAGCTGTGAGCCGAAGCGAGCTTCGCCGCGGCTATGACCTCGTCGTCGGTAGCGTCGAGACGGCCGTAACGGATGTTCTCCATGACCGTGCCGGTGAACAGATGCGTATCCTGCAAGACCATCGAGACGTTTTTGCGCAGATGCGACAGATCGTATTCGCGCACGTCGCGTCCGTCGACGGTTATACCGCCCTCCCATACGTCGTAGAAGCGGTTTATGAGGTTCGTCACCGTGGTTTTGCCGGCGCCGGTAGAGCCGACGAAGGCTATCTTCTGACCGGGGTGAGCGTAGAGCGAGATATGTTTCAAAACGACTTTGTCGGGGTTGTAGCCGAACGTCACGTCGTTTATCACGACGTCGCCTCTTATCGGCTCTTCCGAGCCTTTAAGCGTGCGCTCCGCTTCTTCGGGCGGCATATCCATTATATTGAACACGCGTTCCGCACCGGCGAGAGCGGCGAAGATCGTCGACATATTCTGCGAGATCATGTTTATCGGCATCGAGAACTGTTTCGAGTAGTTCGCGAATACCGTAAGGTCGCCCGCGCCGAGACGCCCGAGAGCGAGGAACACGCCGCCGACGCCGACCGTGACGGCGTACGCTATCTGCGACATATTGCCCATGACGGGACCCATTATACCGCCCCAGAACTGCGCTTTGAACTGCTTTTCGCGCAGGTCGCCGTTGAGCATTCCGAATTCCTCAACGCAGACCTCTTCGTGATTGAAGACCTTGACGACTTTCTGACCCGTTACGGATTCTTCTATGTAGCCGTTGACCGCGCCGAGAGCCGCCTGCTGACCGGCGTAATACTTTCTCGACACCTTGGCGAGCATTGAGCCGCCCTTCGCGAATATCGGTATGAACGCGACGGTTATGAGCGTGAGCCAGATATTCGTCGTTATCATGAACACGAACGTGCCGATCAGCGTTATCGTGCCGGAGACGAACGACGTAAGCGAGTTATTTAACATCGTGTCGATGTTGTCGACGTCGTTTGTGAAGCGCGACATTATCTCGCCCGTGGTGTTCGTATCAAAATATCTTATCGGGAGCCCCTGAAGTTTGTCGAACAGATCGTTTCTTATCGCCTCGGTGGCGTTTTGCGAAACGTGGAGCATCAGTCTCGCCTGCAGATACGTCGTACACATACCGACAAGGTAGACCGAGCCGAGTATTATGACCGCCGCGAGTACGTAGCAGGCTATCGCCGCGAACTGACTCGTGCCGATTATGTTCTTTATGAAGTCGGTCGAGGTGAAGGCGTTTATGACCCTGTCCGCGATCACGCCGGGACCTTTGAGCGGCACGGTCTCGCCGGTGACTTCGAACTGTATGCGGTTGATTATCGGCGCGAGCATGTAAGAGCCGCACAGCGACGTCAGAGTGCTTATCAGCATACAGAGCAAAACGACGATAAGGTGGAATTTGTATTTCGAGACGTAGCCGAGTATCCGCTTCACCGTTTTGCCGGTGTTTTTCGGTTTGCCTTTCGCGTCGCGCGCCGCGCCGGGACCGCCTCTGCCGCCCGGTCTCATGCCCATGCCCTTAGAGCTTACTTCTCTTGCATATTGCTTCTGAAGGCTTTCAAGCGTTCTTTTTGACATCTGAAACACCTCCTTCGGCTTTATCGTTCTGCGAATAGTATATCTCGTTGTATTCGGTGTTGTTTTCGAGCAGCTCTTCGTGAGTGCCGCAGCCGGTTATCCTTCCGTCGTTCATGACGATGATCAGATCGGCGTCTCTTACCGAGCTTATCCTCTGCGCTATTATTATCTTGGTCGAACCGGCGAGCTCGGTCTTAAGCGCCTTTCTGATCTGCGCCTCGGTCGCCGTGTCTACGGCGGAGGTCGAGTCGTCGAGTATCAGTATTTTCGGGTGCTTGAGCAGAGCTCTCGCTATGCAGAGCCTCTGCTTCTGACCGCCCGACACGTTTTTGCCGCCCTGACCGAGATCGTAGCCGTAGCCGCCTTTGAAAGAAGTAACGAACTTGTCGGCCTGAGCAAGCTCAGCCGCTTTTCTGATCTCTTCTTCGGTCGCTTCTTCATTTCCCCAGCGGAGATTGTCTTCTATGGAACCGGAGAAAAGCACGTTTTTCTGCAAAACCATACCGACGCCTTCGCGCAGATTATAAAGCGAATAATCCCTGACGTTTACGCCGTCGACGAGCACCTCGCCCTCGTCTGTATCGTACAGGCGCGGTATCAGTGATACGAGCGTCGTTTTGCCGCAGCCGGTAGAACCGATTATACCGACCGTCTGCCCCGGCTCGATCGTTATGTTTATGCCGTCGAGCACTTTTTCGGGACTGTTTTTATAGTAACGGAACGAGACGTTTCTGAATTCTATCCTGCCCTCGGCGACCGTCTTTTCCCTGCACTGTGCGTCTGCGTCGGATATATCGGCTTTTTCGTCGAGCACTTCTTTGATTCTCCTTGCGGACGCAAGCGCACGGGAGAGCATCATGAACATCATCGTCACCATCATGAGCGACGAGAGTATCTGCGTAACGTAAGTTATGAACGCCGAGAGGTCGCCTATCGGCATATCGCCGGCGTAGATCATCCGGCTGCCGATCATGAGCACGGCTATCGTCGTAGCGTTCATGAATACCGTCATGACGGGCGACAGGAATATCATCACCTTGAAAGCCGATATACCGGTCTTTTTCAGATCTTCGTTCGCCGCGCCGAATTTCTCTTTTTCGTGCTCTTCACGGACGAAGGATTTGACGACGCGCATGTTCGTCACGTTTTCCTGCACTGTCGAATTGAGTTTGTCTATCTTCGTCTGCACGAGACCGAAACGGCTGAAGCCGGTCTTTATGATGAATACGACCGAAAGAAGCATCAGCGGTATCGTGACCGCGAGAACGAGCGCGAGCGACGGGCGAAGGATTATCGCCATTATAAGCGCGCCGATGAGCATGCCCGGAGCGCGGAGCGCCATACGCAGACCCATATTTATCATGTTCTGCATCTGCGTTACGTCGTTAGTGAGCCTCGTCACGAGGGAGCCGGTCGAAAACCGGTCGATGTTCGCAAATGAGAACGCCTGGACTCTTCTGTAAATGTCCGCGCGAAGGTCGGCGGCAAAGTTGACCGACGCTTTTGCGCCGAAATACGCGCCGCCTACGCCGCCCGCCATCATCACGAGCGCGATGACCGCCATGAGTATCGCCACCCACGTCGGATAAGACCAGCCGTACGTTACCGAATTGTTTATGACGAGCGACAGGCACATCGGCATAAGTATCTCGCCGATGACCTCGACTATCATGCAAAGCGGTCCCGCTATGAAATACTTCAGATACGGCTTGATATATTTGAACCACCTTTTCAAATCTTCTTACCTCTCAGATTCCCTATCATTTTTTTCATGCATCCGATAAGCGAGTCGAGCTCTTCTTCGGAAATACCGGCGCACATCGCCGTGTCGACCTCGCCGAATATCTCGCCCGAGCGGGCGACGAGCTTTTTCGCTTCTCCGGTCAGCTCGATCGTGTTCGTTCTCGCGTCGTTTTCACGCGGAGAGCGTGTTATCAATCCTGACTTTTCGAGCTTTTTGAGCGTCACCGCGACCGCGGCGGGACTTATTTCAAGCGCTTTGGCTATATCGGTCTGCGACACGGCTTTGTCGCCGCGGCACGACAGATACATCAGTATCATATGCTGGCTTCTGTGTATGCCGAGCTCGTTTATGGCTGATTCGACGGCGCTTCTGTGCAGTCTGTCGGCAAGCATCATGTATTTGACCGCCGCCACACTCTTATTGTCGGTTTTGTTTTGCAAAACTATCCTCCTCTCTGTTAACCCGTTAAATATTAACGTGTTAATTGTAACGTTTTCTCCGCTTCAAATCAACGCGTTTTTTGTAGTTATTTTATAGCCGGAATGTTAATTAGTTAAGTTTCAAAAAATTGCGTTTTTGTCTTGACTTTTTCGCGGAGCCGGAGTATTATATATTTAAAGACGTTTAACGGAGTTTATTCTGATGTTTTTTATAATCGCGGCTTACGCCGTATCGGCGGCGGTGCTTTACGCCGCCGGTATGCGGCGGTGCGGTAAAGACCCTGTATTCTCCGCTCCCGGCCGCTTCGTTTTCACGTTTCTGTCGCTTACGTGGGGACTGCCGATGACGGTCGCCGGCGCGGTCGCCGCTCTTTTTCTGCTCGTTACCGGGCACAGACCGAAGCGGTTCGGCTACTGCGTTCTGTTTGAACTGAAAAAGCTCGGATTCGGTCTGTCTCTCGGGCTTTTCATCATCGCGCCGCAAAACGACCTTCGCGCCGCGGCGCACGAACACGGTCACAGCGTACAGAATATTTATTTCGGACCGTTTATGCCGCTTTCGGTGGGCGTGCCGTCGTTAATACGGTATCATTTCAGACGTATCAAAATGAAAATAACGAAAAGACCGTGCAGGCGCGTTTACGACGGCGTGTGGTTCGAGCGTTCCGCAACCGAAAGCGGTCTTGACATGCAGAAAAACGTGAGGAGATAAGCAAATGAACAAAAGAATGCCGAAAGACAAGCTCGTCATTGGCGCGTATATCCTACAGCCTTACGCGCAGACGGAAAAACACATCAAAGAACTGCGCGAGTGCGGTATCGAGCTGATCGTATGTTTCAGACCGAAAGACAGAAGCGTGCTCGATCTGCTTTACAAGCATCGCGTCGGCTGTATCTTATCGGGGATTTTACCGGGCTGGTGGGGCGGCGACGGTCAGAGCGCAGGGACGCTGCACGAGAGGAACCCTCTGTCTCTGTACGAAAAAGCCGCCGCGGATTTTGAAGATCACCCGGCGGTTTGGGGCGTGGATATCGGCGACGAACCGTCCGCGCTCGACTTCGACCACTACGGCAAAATCGCAAGGCAGACAGAAAAATCGTTCCACAACCAGTTCGCGTACCTTAATCTGTACCCGAACTACGCGTCAGTCGCCGGCAACAACGAAGATCAGACGCAGTGCCAGCTCGGAACGGCGACGTATAAAGAGCATATCGACAGATATATCGAAAAGATCGACCTGCCTTATATCAGCTACGATTTTTACCTCTACCCTCTGCCGGAGTCGATCGGCGTCGGCAAGATGCTCGACAATTTCAGGATAGTCGCGGAAGCGTGCCGTAAGACCGGACGTGATTTCTGGTACATACCGCAGGTCAACGGTCTGCATGAAACGGATTTCACGAGCGAGAATATGCTCCGTTATCAGGCGTATTCGGCGCTCTGCTACGGCGCGACGGTCATAAACTGGGCGTGCTATACCGGCGGCTGGTGGTGCAACAACGTGCTCGATACGAACGGTGAAAAAACCGAACAGTATGAGAAGCTGAAAAAGATCAACGCGGAGCTTGAAAAATTCGGCGTTGAATATATGAAATACGAGGTAACGGACACTCATCTGCTCGGCTTTTGCGGCGAAGGATGGCTCCCTGTTTTCCCCGACATAAAAACAGCCGATAAACTCGATACCGGCGCGGTGAGAGGTCTCTGCTCCGACGGAGAGCTTATAGTCGGCGAGGCGGTATGCAGAACGGATAAAGAAAAGCGAGCGCTGATAATCCTCAACGCGTCCGACCCTTACGACAGAACCGGAAAGAAAGTAAAAGTCCGCTTCAGCGCGTTTATGCGCGAGGTACAGATATTCTGCGCGGACGAACCGGTCTATCTTGACAAAACGGAAGACGGATACGGGTTCGAGCTCGAAGCGAGCCGCGCCGTGATCATAACGTTACAGTAAAATATACCGCTTACGCGGTTTAACGGAGAATGATATGAAAATAAATGCAAAAACCAAAAAACTCATTTTATCGGCGATAACCGTACTGATCGTCGCCGCCGCCGTATTTCTGATACAGAAGTACGTACTGCCGAGATTTGAAAGCGGCTCCCCGGCGTCCACGGTCGCGGTACAGACTAACGCCGATACGAAGCCGCAGACGCCCGAACAGACAAAAGCGGAACCGAAGACGGAAGCAAAAACGGATGCGCCAACCGAAGCGAAGATCAAAGAAAACGGCGTTTACACGACCAAAGAGGACGTCGCGCTCTATATCCACACCTACGGTAAGCTGCCTTCCAATTTTATTAAGAAAGCAGAAGCCGAAGCTCTCGGCTGGCCGGGCGGCGATCTCGAACCGTACGCGCCGGGCAAGTGTATAGGCGGCGACAACTTCAGCAACCGCGAAGGGCTCCTGCCTAAAGCAAGCGGCAGAAAATACACCGAATGCGATATAGATACGCTCGGCGCGAAATCGCGCGGAGCGAAGCGCATAGTGTTTTCAAACGACGGTCTGATCTTCTATACCGACGACCATTACGAGAGCTTCACGCAGCTTTACTGAGGCGTATATGAAGACTGTAATGCTTGACTGCCGTATGATGACGGCAAAAAAAGAGGCTCACGAATATATCGCCTCAAAACTCGGTTTTCCCGGTTACTACGGCAAAAATCTCGACGCGCTCTACGACTGTCTTACCGAATTCTGCCGCGATATGCTGATAGTGATACGCTTTTCGTCCGCGCTTGAAGATAATATCGGCGAATACGGCGCGGCGCTTATCGATACGTTCAAAGACGCGGAAAAAGAAACGGCGTCCCTCTCGGTCGTCGTAACGAAAAAATAGGAGGCGCGTATGCTGTTATCGACGCAAACGCAGAGACTGCAAAACAAATTCGGATACGAAAAGGCGTTTGAAATACTGAAAGGCGCCGGTTACGACGCGTTCGATCTGTCTCTTTTCCACCCGATATACAAGGGCGACCCGCTTTTTACAGACGATTACAGACCGTACGCAGAAAAACTGCGCGAACACGCGGATAAGATCGGCATAAAATGCAACCAGAGCCACGCGCCGTTCCCGTCGAGCGTCGGCGAACCGGAAAAGGATGAAACGATATACAAAAGCATCATCCGCGCTATGGAGATCGCGTCGGTACTCGGCGCGAAATATATCATAGTCCATCCGAAACAGCATATGCCTTACAGAAAAAACGCCGCGAAACTGCGCGAGATAAATATAGAGTTTTATAAAAGTCTGATACCGTACTGCGACAAGTTCGGCATAAACGTCGCGGTCGAGAATATGTGGCAGATGAACCCGATCGGCAATAAAACGATCGTGGACAGCACCTGCTCGCGCGCCGAAGAGTTCTGCGATTATATCGACTCCGTCGGCAGCGAGCGGATCGGCGCGTGCCTCGATATAGGCCACGTGTCTCTGTGCGGCGAAGATATGAGCGTTATGATACGCGGCCTCGGCGGCAAGCGGCTGAAAGCTCTGCACGTGCACGATACGGACGGGTATCGAGATCTGCACACTCTTCCTTTCACCTCCGAAAACGATTTCGGTCTTGTTATGAAACTGCTTGCCGAGATCGGCTACGAAGGCGATCTGACGTTTGAAGCGGACAGTTTCTTTCACAGCTTCCCCGTCGAGATGTACCCCGACGTCGCCGCTTTCATGGCGAAGACCGGACGGCAGCTCATAAAAATGTTCAACGAATCAAAATAACGCCCGAAGGTCAATTTAAACTTCATAATGCAAAAAGGTTGTTTTGAAGCCTGAATCATTATTCAGACGGTCAAACAACCTTTTTCATTTGAAACTAAAGAGATCTTCTTATCAAATAATCGGGCGCGTGCGGGTACGCAAAGGTTTTCTTCACCGGATGCGATAATTATCGCGCGGTCGGCGGGTGGGGGACACCGACCGCGGTGCTTCGCACAAAAATTCCGGTGAAGAAAACCGACGCGGTCATCCGCGACCCCGCGAGTGGGATCGGCTGAATCTGCTGTGCTGAAACGGTTATTTTGACTTATTATTCCGTCTTATTGATCTTGAACGTCGCAAAGACGGGCAGATGGTCGGATATCCAGCAGCCGTTTTCGCTCATCAGAAACGTTTCATAAGTAAGCGCTTCGGTGTTTGCGGGGTCATAGAACGCGTAATCAATCGGTTCGCGCGTGGGTTCATACGCTTTGTCGTTTTCTTCGTAATATTTCGTCATCGTTGCGGTATGGTTTTCGTCGACGGTGACCGGAGCGCCGAAGCGCGAGTCGGCGAGCGTCATTTTATAAGTTTTGCCGTCTTCGGCTGTGACGGTCCTTTCGCCGGTGATCATTTTATAAAGCGCGTACGTTTCGCCTTTGCTCGTGGTTTTCCTGTTATTCAGGTCTCCGGTGAGAAACTGCGGCATACCGGCGAATTTTTCTGCGGCGAATTTTATTATTACCGCCATCTGCGCCTTGCGGATGTTGTTGCCGGTCGTCGAGTCGTTATTGCCGTTATGGTCGAGGTGCGTGTTCATATGAGCGAACTGCACGCCGGTCGCTTTATCTTTCAGGATCGCCCACGTACAAATCCTCGGGTAGTTCGCGCCGGCGACCGACGAACCGGCCTTGTCGGGCGTATCGGAGAGCCAGAACGTGCCGGAATCGACGAGTTCGAATTTGTCTTTTCTGTAATATATCGGGTTCGCTTCTCCGCCTTTGGTGCGCGCTTCGCCGACGCTTGCGTAGCTGTCGTTGAAGACGTACGTATCGAGCCAGTTTCTCCAGTTCGTCGTTACTTCCTGCATACCGACGACGTCAGGTCTGATCTCGTCGACGAATTTACGGTACATTTCAGATCTTACGGAAAACGGCGCGGCGTTGCCGTTTTCAGTCTGCACGTTGAACTGAAGCAGACGGAGATTATAATTTTCCGCCGTCTGTTCTTCGACAGTATAAACGTCGTTTTCTTTATATTTTTCCGCTTCTTCTTTATCGCAGACGAGTATCGAGCTTATCATAACGCTCTCGCCGTCTTTAGCGGCGAGCTGTTCGAACGCGAGGCGGAAAACGGAAAATTCCGAAGCCGCGGAGGCGGCTGAAAAGTCGAATACGACGTAATGCCAGCCGTCGCCGCCGGGGATTTTTGTGAAAACTTCGGCTTTCTTTGATTCGTTATCCTTTTCGGACGCCGACGCTGTCAGCGTGAACAGTCTGTCGTTCAATCCGTCGGCTTTTATTTTAAGCACGACGAACGGTTTTTCCGACAGATCGACGGCTTCAAGCCCTGCCGACCGGCAGAATTCGGCGTATTTGAAATACACGTAAGGCGAACGGAGATTTGCTTTTTTGATATTATCGGTCGAAAGCGTTATGACTTTATCTTCTTCCTCGTCTTCGGCTTCGCCGACGGCGCAGTATTTCGCTTTTGTAAAGTACGACTTTATACCGTACTCGAGCGCCGCGCGGACGTCTATGTGACCGGATTCGAGCAATGCGGGCGCTTCGGTGACGGCTTCTTCTGTCGTCTGTTCCTCCGTCTGCGGTTCGGTCTTTAATTCGGCCGTGACGGCTTTTTCCGTCGCCGCCGTTACGGTCTTTTCGGTCTCGCTTTGCGCAGGCTCGCCGCCGGTACAGCCGGTCAGCGCCGCAAAACACGCCAAGGCGACAAGCAAAGCCGCGGCGGCTTTAATTATACGCTTTTTCATTTTCGGTCCTTTCAAGATCGGTTTTTCAGATTATGAAAAGCTTCGGGTGAGTTTTTCGTGATCGGTGCGAGTTTTTCGCACCTTTCCGCCTCTTCACAGGCGCCGCAGGTGTCGATCGCTTTTTTGAGCGCGCACTGTCTGACCGCGCACAGCGACTCGCAGTATACTGTTTTTACGCCGTCGGCGCGGCAGCCTTCGCAGTTGATCATCTGCGGCGTGATTTCGACGCCGTTCAACTCCGACCAGAGTTTTGCGACCTTTTCGCGCAGGGCTTTATCGTCGTTCACCGTTGCGATATACGCCTCGCATTTTGAGCAGTCGAGGCCGCAGTACGCTATACTGTTTTTCATATTTCTCTCCTTTACGATCCGTTCTGAAATCATTATATACGTAATGTGTGAACTTTTCAATATAAAAAAGCCGGGCTGACGCAAAATCAGCCCGGCCGCCGGTTTATCATGATATCTTGTTTTTCAGCCGCAGGTTGTCCGATATCATGGCGATGAATTCGCTGTTCGTCGGTTTGCCGCGGTTGTTCTGTATCGTATAGCCGAAATAGGAATAGAGAGTGTCGTAATCGCCTCTGTCCCACGCGACTTCAATCGCGTGGCGTATGGCGCGTTCGACTCTCGAAGACGTGGTCCTGTACTTTCTCGCGACCGACGGATAAAGCAGTTTCGTTACCGAGTTTATCACTTCGTTATCGGTTATCGCCATAAGTATCGCAGAGCGCAGATACTGATATCCTTTTATATGCGCCGGAACGCCTATCTGATGTATGATATCAGTCACCTGCGACTCGATATCGTTGTCACGGTCGACCGGCAGTCTGGCTTTCGCTTCGCCGGTCTTGTAGCTGAAAAGTCTTTTCAGACGCTCGACGAGAAGTACCGTATCGAGCGGTTTGAGCATACAGTAAGCCGCTCCGGCCTCGTCGGCTTCGATGAACAGATTCGGGTTGCCGACAAACGTGGTGGCGATGAATTCTGGCTGCTTGTCCTTCGGCAGATTCTCTTTGACGGCTTTGATGAGCCTCAGGCCGTCGGGCTTCTGCAAAAGGAAATCGCATATCACGAAATCGGGCAATATGACTTTTGCTTTAGCCAGCGCGTCTTCACCGTTGTACGCTTCGTCGCAGAGAAAATCTCCCTCTCTGACGAGAAACTCGTGAGTGTTTTTACAGTATTCCCTGTCGGGATCTGCGATCAATACTTTTATTTTGACATTCATGATCCTTGCCTTTCCTTTTTTTGGTATTTTACGGTAATATATTACCATATATTTCCAAAAATTGCAAGGTATTTTGCGAAAAAAGATTTACAAATTTTTCCATTTGGATTTGTGCAATTTGCCTATTACCTGATCCTTTCGACGCCTTTTCCGGAGATATCGAAAACGACGGTGCCGTCAGACTGAGTGATCGCTGTTTCCATGCCCGCGTCTTCAAGTCTTTTCGCCGTCTCTTTCGACGGGTGACCGTATACGTTTTTGCCGCAGGAGATGACCGCGTACTCCGCGCCGGAAAGACCGAGCAGGTCCTCGCTGCAGGATCCGCCCGAGCCGTGCATAGGCAGTTTTATTATATCGCACGATAACCCGTACGGAAAAGCGTCGGTCACTTTCTTCACCTGTTCTCCGTTTATATCGGCAAACCACAAAACGGCGTTTTCGCCGTACGTGACGCGGACCGCCGCTCCACCGTCGGAAGACGATGCCGGTTCATCCGTAGGGGACAGAACTTCGATACCGATACCGCCGGCGCGGTACGACTGACCTGCGTATATATCGATAACGACAGAGCTCTTGTTCGTCGCTTTCAGAGTCAGATAATTCGTCTTGCCGCCGTCGTATGAAAGCGGCAGTAGCAGATTTTCGACTTTGAACCGCTGCGTTATCTTTTTTGAATCGGCGCAGTTTTCGTTTTTGTAATCGGGCACGATGAAATAATCTATCGTTTCTATGCCGGCGCGTTTCAGATATCCGGCGATCTTGCTGCATTTGCCGTGAGGCGAGCCGATGAGGACCGAGGCGTCTTTCGTGTAAAACAATGCGCAGTCGTTGTATCCGACGTCGAAGAAAACGGCTCTCATCACCCCGTCCGGCGGATCGACCGGAATGACAGAATGCGACACGCTGTACCCTGCCGCCGCCAACGCGACGATAAGCACCGCCAATATAACGGTGCTTATCACTTTTCGTTTATTCATCTTCGACCGCGGCTTTTGCGGAGGTTATTTCTTTGATGATCTCCGTCGGGAATTTCGGTTTTCTGTCGTAGGTATAAAGACCGTTCTGCTCCTGCTCGACGTCGGTCAGCTGTGTATAACAGAAAGCGCAGATCTTGTCGTTCTGTAAAAGCGCTGAGACGAGACCTCTGTATCTTTCGATAAACTCATCCATACCCTCGGGCGCTTTGCCGTAGCCCCAGCCGTCGTTTTTGCCGGGGGACCACCACGTGCCGCCGAATTCGGATACGAAGCAGAGCTCTTTCGGCAGCGCTCCGAGACCTTTTATCGCGTCCGGATTGCCGCCGTCCATAAGTCTGTCGAAATTCGCCTTGAATTTAGCCGGATCCTGCTCGTAGTCGTGGCAGTCGTACATAT
>JAEEGL013211466.1_pt1 | contig 15706 bp, 7 predicted proteins | sample 9134231 | NCBI WGS metagenome assembly JAEEGL01 (sample SAMN16246548, study PRJNA631951) | gut metagenome | biome: gut microbiome; feature: rumen; material: fiber-attached | host: Bos | place: Iran: Karaj | collected 2018-10
AGATTACAACAATTAGAAAAAGAAATTAAAGAATATACTGATAAAAATAAACAATTAGAACAAGAAATTGATTCTATTTTAAAAGAAAAACAAAAAAAAGATTCTGATACTCATCAAATTAAATTGTCTATTTTTAATTTATATGATAAAGTTATGAAAGAAGATGGAAAAGTTAATAAAAATGATAATTTTGATTTAGATGCTGATGAAACTCATTTATGTATGAAACTTGATAAAATTAATGAAAAAATAATGGATCTTATTAGTATACATAAAGAATTAGAAAAAAATCAAAATAATAATAAATAATAAGAGAATTTAAGAAAAATCATTTTTTTTTAAATTTTTGGGAATAATTGTATTTTTTTTTTAATTATATATAGTTATATTTTTTTATATTTAAAGATTCAATAATCAAAATTAAATTCATACTTTTATTAATCTATAACTTTTAAATTATTTATAAAAAACATAAAATTATGATTTATTATTTATTTTATTTAAATTAATTTAAATAAATAATAAGCAGAAAACAAATGTTAAATTTCAAAAAAAAATAATTATTTCAAACAAAAACGAAAATGACCTCCGATTCTTTTCCTCCACCTTCAAAAATATTTAAACCTTTTGAAAACGAAAATGATTATGAAAACAATCAAAATGTAAAAATATAATATAAACTGAATAGAATCCTTTACAAAATGAATTGGACTCCAATAATTCAAATAATAAAAACGACAATTTAGAAAAAGAAAAAGAAAAAAATATAATAGAAGAAGAAATAGAAGAAAAATATATAAGTGATATTCATCCAACAAGTCAAGAGCATAAAACACCTATATCAGAATATACTATAAATCCAAAACAAATTCCTCGTCCGAATAATAATGAAGAAATATATTTAAATAATGAAAAAAATCCAATTTATAAAACAAATATTAATTCTCTTCCTCCTCATTCAACTTCACATTATGTTATTAAAGAAACTGATAATTCTTCTTGTAGATTTATAAGATCTACTTTAAATTATATTCCAAATAATCAAACATTATTAGATGATACTAATTTACTTTTTGGAATTTGTGTTCAACCTTTTGCAGAAATTCCAGAATATGAAAATAAAATTCCTAAAGTTAAATGTGATAAATGTATTTTCCGTTGTCAAAAGTGTAGTAGTTATATTAATAATAAATATAAAATTACTTATAATAAAAAAAATAAAAAAATTATTATTTGTAATATTTGTAATCATGAAAATGATTTTGATTTAACTATTGATGGTGTTAAAGAAGAATATTTAAATACAGAAAAATTTACTTTAGTTCAGGAATTAAATAAACCTACAATTGATTTTCTTGCTCCTGAAGATTTTCAAATTGGAAAATATGATTTTAAACCACATTATATTTTTATGATTGATATAGAAAAAAATTCATATGATTTAGGTTTACCTTCTTTTATATTTAATTCTATTCAAACTAATTTTGATTATTTTCACAACGCAGAAGAAACTTATATTTCAATTGTTTTATATGATAGGAAATATATTTATTTTTTCTATTGTGAAAAAAACGATATTAGAATATCAATACTAGCAGAATTAAATAAACCTTTTTGTCCAATTTCACCTTCCAAATTATTTTTAAATGTGAAAAAACAAAGAGAAGAATTAGAAAAATTATTTGAGAAAATAAATTTATTTATAGAAAATAAATATTTAAATAATGAAAATGAAAATAAAGAAAAAAAAAATACATTAAATCAAATAAGTACTCCAACAGGAGCGGTAATAAAAACAGGAATAGATTCATTGTTAGAAAATGGAGGAAGAGTATTAATATTTACTTCAAATCCTTGTAATCATGGTTTTGGAGAAAGTATTCCAAGAGAAAAAATATATAAAGAAAATAAAAACCCATTTTATCCTCAAAATAATATTTATTTAGATTTAGCTGAAAAAGCAAATAATAATAGAATAACTATAGATCAATTTATTTTTATGTCTTATGAATATGATTTAAGTACTTTTTCTATTGTTAGTAATTTAACAGGTGGTCATATTGAATATTATAATTATAGTAATGAAAATAATATTATTAATTCACTTTTTGAAAAAATGCATTATGATTTAACTAGAATAATAACTAGACCTAATTATAATGATTGTAAATTTATGATTAGATTTACAAGTGGAATTGATTGTATTGAAATTTTAGGGTCTTTTAATAAAAAAATCGCAGAAGCTTTTCAAATTGGTTTTTGTGATCCTGATTTTTGTTATTATTATTCTTTTAGATTAAATAAAAATTTTGAAATTGGAAGTAAAATTAATATTCAAATTGTTTGTTTATATAATGATAATTTTAATAAAAGATATTTAAGAACTTTTAACAGTACTTTTGAAGTTACTGATAATGTTGAAAAAATTTTTTCTTATGCTGATGTTGATGCTTTAACAAAAGCTCTTTTATTAAAAGAAATTTCACTTACTTATAAAACAGATTTTTCAAATGTTAGACAAAATTTAGAAGATAGAATTATAAATGCATTTAAATATTATAGAATTAAAGAAAAAGTAAATAGTCCTATTCAACAATTAATTCTTCCTTTTAGTATAAGATACTTACCTTTATATATTAATTCTTTTATTAAAAAAGGACTTTTAAAAGAAGTTAATTTTAAAGATAAACAAAATTTTGATATAAATAAAATCATATCTTTAAGATTTAAATTTATGAGAATTCCAATTTATACTTTATTAAAATTTTTATATCCTAAATTTTATAGAATTGATGATATTCAAAGTGATCAAATAGATAAATTATCTGAAAATAATATTATTCAAAATATTGGTTTATTAAATTCAAAATTTGGAATAATTCAAAAACCTTTTTTATTATCTTTATCAAAAGATAATATTGATTTTGATTCTGCTTTTTTAATTGATAATGGTGATTATATTTCTATTTTTATTTTCGATGAAATTGATACTGATTTTTATTATTCTCTTTTTCAATTAAATTCTTTTCAAGAAATTATAGACAATGGAATTAATTCTTTAAGTGAAGATAATGATGATGATTTAAATATTAGAATTTTAAATATTATTTCTCAATTAAGAAAAGAAAATTTTGGTCATTTTCAACCTATAAGAATTTTTTTTTTTAAAAATGATGATATTAGAAATCCTTTATTAACTAATTTATTAATTGAAGATGGAATTAATGATGAATGTAATTATAGTGATTATCTTACTAAAATTCATAGACAAATTCAAGCAAGAATTAATTCATAAAAAATATTAAAATAAAATTAAATACTTTTTTTAAAATATTTTATATTCTAAATATTATTTATAATTTAAAAATTAAAAAAAGAATGTTTTGTTTTTTAAAGAAATTTACTTTATGTTGTAACTCAGAAAAAGAAAATGAAAATATATCAATAACTCCAATAAATAATAATATAAATGTAATTCAAGGAAAAGACAAGGATAACATTCTTTTTGGAAAAGATGATATATTAAAAAGAAGAAAATCACGAAACAGTTCAATTAATATAAATAATAACCAAAGTCATGAAAAGAGTTTATCAATGATATCATTTTCAAATATGAAAGTTAATGAAAGAAAAGAAACAATAAATCAAATTTTTGATACTGAAGTATTAAGTACAGTTGAATTAAAATTAATTGGTGAAATATTTTGGAATAAAGAATTATATATTGATAGAATAGGATTAAAAATTGGAAATAGAATAAAAAAAAATGGAGTTAGTGTTTTTGGTTTAGGAGAACAAGAAGATATAAATGGAAAAATAGTAATTGATTTTATATTAAATATTCCAGCAGGAAAAATTCCTTTTGATAATAATAATAATAATAATAATAATAAAAATAATCCTTTATTTTCAATTGAATATGATAAGAATGAAGATTTTTTTGTCATGAATATTATTAATAAAGAATTGAAAATGTTTCATGTTATTGATTATGATTTTTTAATTAATTATGGAACTGTATTAGAATTTGTTATAGGCAAAATTCCTATTTTTATTACATCTCCTAAAGATGAAGATGATCATTCTATTATTATTAATGTTGAAGGAGTTGATTATATTTTTAATAAATATGAAGATTGTCCTATAACTATTGGAAGAAGTAATTCTAAAATTAATATTAAAAATAATTCTATAAGTAAAAACCACGCTGTTATTAATTTTTTAGATGATAGAAATTGCATTTATATTAAAGATTTAGAAAGTACTAATGGCACTTTTTTTGTTTTAGGTGATAAATGTAGTTCATTTAAAATTTTAAGAGATATGAATTTTAGAATTTTGGAATATAAATTTTCAATAAAGACTATTGAATAATAGTATTTTTATAAATAAATCATAAATATATTCCAAAAAATATTGAATAATTTGGGATATAAGAGGTAATTAATTAGTTTTTTAATTATTAAAACTATATTAATAGTAAAAAATTTATGAAAAAATTTAAAACAAAAAATATAATTTAATATAGAATAAATTTAAAAAAAATGATTAAATTTCAATATCTTTTCTTAAGAAGAACGAAGATTAAAATTAAATTTCATAAATATGGATTTATTTAAATTAATCGTATAAGATTCTCATCTAATCTATATATTTTACCATAATCTTTAATGAAAATTATTTTATTTAATATTAACCTAATGAAAGTATATAAGACACAAATTTATCATCATTTAAATTACTTAATTTGTCTTTATAGAAATTTCCTTATGAATAATTTTTTTTCTGTTAAAATATACTTATATTCTCATCCTTAAATCTGATACTATATTAATTGACCAAAAAAAAAATTACTTTTAATTAATTTTTTTTTGTTTATTTTTATTTATTTTTTATTTATTGATTTTTTTTTCTTTATTCATTTAAATTTACATTTCTTTTTTGATTGAGAATATTTTTATGCGTGATTCTAAAGAAATTAATTTAAAATATTGATTAATTATATTTAACTCATCATTTTAAATATTATGAGTTTTTAATAATATTTTAAGAGTTTGACATAAAATATTATATGGAAAGTGGAATAAAAATTAGAAAAAAAAAGAAATTAACTATTTTAACCTTTTAATGTTTATTAAACATAAATAAAATAAATACTTAATATAAAAAATCAATTATTATAAAATTGATCCATATTTAATAAGAAAAATGCATTATTCGCCATTAAAAAAAATTAATAAAAAAAATAAAGGAAATATAATAATAAACGAAAAATTGATTAATTCATAGTAAAATTTGATTAAATTAAAGAAATTACTTTAAAATTTTATCTATTTGAAATAAAATCAGAATCAAGAAAGTTTTCCAGCATTTTTTTGCGTGAGAAAAAAAAAGTGTAAAAAATAACAAAATTAACAGTTTATTGATTATATTTCCTTTACAAATCAATGATATAAATAATTATAATTTATAATTAACTGATAAAAAATAACCACCACAAATATTAAAGAATAATCTTTCCGAAAAATAAAAAAATCCTTATAAAACACTAAAATTTAAATAAAAAATGGATAAAGAATATAATTTTTTAAAAATAATAAAATGGAAATTTTTGAATAATAAAATATGTCAAAATTTAAAGAAAATAAAAAAATCAAATTTAAATAATTATTGGTTAAAATATAATCCAAAAATAAAATAAAACGATTCTTTTTAAAAATACAAAAAGATATATCATTTATATTAAATATAATAAAATTCTTTATTTCAAGAAGTACATTCATAAAATAAAATTTTAAAATTTAATTGATAAATAATGATTTACACAGTAATATAAATATCTTTAAATAAATTGAACATACCTTATCATAAAAGATAAAAAATTAACTTTTATTTTAATAAACCTCATTAATTATGGATATATCGTATAATTTTCTTTCAAACGAACAAAATATTTATTATGCTAAAAATAATATTAACCAAAAAAACTTATTAGATTATTCTTCTCAATCAGATAAAAACATTTATGATTTCAAAAAATTTAATTCGACAAACGAATATAAAGGCCTTTCACTTTTTCCGAAGAAAAATTATCAAAAAAATGATAATTATAAAAAGCCAAATCAAAATTTAGAGAATTTTGAAAATAAAAAAAAGAACAAAAATAAAAGAAACAAGAAAAACGAAATCAAAAATGAAATTAAAAAGGAAAAAAGATATAATAAATCAAATGAAAGTGAGAAAGAAAATAAAAGTGAAAAAATGAAAAAAGAAAATAAAAAAGGAAATTTAAATAATTCAAATTATACAATAGATAATAATGTATCAAATATTAATCAAAAAAGTTTTAATTTAAAAAATAGTCCTAAATTAAGTTTATTTAAAGAAAATGAATCTGAAGATACAACATCATTTACAACAAATAATAATTTAAGTCCTAGTGAAAACAATTCATTCAATAATAATCATGTTGATTTTAATGGTAAATTTTTATTCAAAAATAAAATTTCAAATTCTGTTGAAAATATTTTTAACCTTAAAACTGATATTAATTCAAATGATAATTTTAATAAAACAAATAATCTTGATAATATTATAATTTTTCCTCATCAATCACAAAAAGAAAAAAAGAAAAAAAAAAAGAATAAAAAGAAGAATAAAAATAAGGTTAAAAATTCTTTTTCTAAAATTGATATAAATGGTGAATGTAATGAAAATAATAATGCGGAAAATTTATATTTAGATTATTTAAATAAAATAAATTTATACCCAGATTACAGTTTATACAAAAATTATTATAATATAGAATCAATTCAAAAATATAATAATAAAGAAAAAACTGTTAATAACATTGAAAATTATATTGAAAAAAAAAATTATTATAATCTGTTCTTAAATAATAATGATATAAATCAACAAAAACAATTTATAAATATAAATAATGATAATTATCTAAAAAATAATAATATAGAAACATCAGAAAATAAAAAAAAATATATTTATATGAGAGATATAATTGTAAATTATCCTAAAATAATAAATCCAAAAAAATTTAAACCTTTTATTATGAAAAAACCAATAGAAAAAGAAATAATATTAAATCTTAAAATTAAAATAGATGATAAAGGAAATGAAATAGAAATAGGAATAAGAGAAGGAGAAGATCCTTTAAATGTTTTAGAAAATATAATAACTCAAATTAAAGTAAAGAAAGAAAAAATAAAGAGATTATATAATGAAGTACAAAATTCTTTAAATTTTGTTAATAACTTTAAAAATATATTAATTAGAAATGATTCTTTAAAAATTATTAATGAAGTCAATAATTGCTTGAATGGCAATTATTATAAAGGTAATTCTAATAATAAAAAAATAATTTATCATTCAAAAGAAAATAGTAATTTTTAAGATTATGGAATTTTATAATTTTGATAACTTAATTATTATTTTTTTAATTTAGGTAAAAAATTGTCAGGATTAATTCTGAGATTTTAAATTATAAATAAATTAAACAACTGAAATAAATTAGGATTTGTATAGAAAATTTCAGTAGTTTCTTTTAAAAAATTGTTATTGTTAATATATTAAAAAAATATTTTTAAGACTATTTTATATATATAAATTTAAAATAGATACTTTTTTTATTTATTTATTTTTTTGAAAAATAAATTAAAATAAAATCTATATAAAACTTTATAAAAAAATTATTTCATAAAAGGAATGGCAATAAATATAATTATAGAATTTTTTATTTCATTATTTTATTTCAGTATATTCTTTTATTATTTCAATTAATAATATTTTCTTATTCTAATTCACATATAAAATTGTGGATTAAAAATGAAAATTAATGTTTATAAATAATTGAAAAAGCCATATTGATTAAAGATATAAAATATTTTTAAATTGGAATTTAAATTCATGTTCTGAGGGTGCTGCAATGAAATTTTGTAAAGAAAATAATAAAAAATTTTGCATAATAATTCATTCTTAGATATATTCATTATTGTTAGAAGACAAAAATTTTTTTTGATTAGATGGAAGTAATATTTTGAACAATAAAAATATTTTTTTTCATTTAATTAAAATTTGTAAAGAAACTTCTTTTGATTAGCATTAAATTGGAGTAGATTAATAAATATAAAAGTATTATTAGAAGGAATAAATTAAAGAAATTTAGATTCAAAGAAAGAAATAATAAAGTAATTAATAAAATAATCATTTAAATATATCAATAAATTTAATTGAAGATAAAGGAATATTTTCAGTTGGAGGAGTAAAAGATGAAAAATATAAAAATGATTATTATGAATATCTTCATTTATTAAAAATGCTCAAAAAGATTACTTGTTCAATTAGATTGAAAAATGGTTCAATTGTATCTTATTCTGAAGATGACACAATAAAAATTTGAAGTTTATAATTTCATTAACAAAAAAAAATAAGAAATCAATCCAAAAAAAAAGAAAATAATGAATATAGGTAAAAATAGAATATTGTAATTCGAATATAAATGATTAATTTTTCTTTTTATTTAATATTCTAAATTAATTTATGTTACAATCATATTCAAAGAAAAAATATAAAAATTCCTTTATTTTTTATTCTAAAAATAATAGTGTTCAATATATAATAATAAGTGATATTCATTAAAAAGAAGTCTTCTTCTTTTTATTTATAAAATTGTTTTATCTTATTATGGTAATCTTTTTTCTTTTATAATTAATTATTCATAAAATGAAATATCAATATATAACAAAAGTGATTTTTTTAAGTGACTTAAACTATATTTTTTTATATATTTAATTTTAAATCATTGATTCTTTTAGTAATCCTATTAAAAATAAATATAATGAAGGGAATAATTGCTTATTATTTATAAATAATCAAAGATTAAAAATTATTTAATATATCATAATTTTGTTCAATATTTATATTGAACTCATTAAAAAGGAAATTAGTTATATTCTTAATCATTAATTTATTGATTAATTGACTACTAAAATTAATTCTTGATTCAAATTATAAACTTTTTTTGATATATAAAACCATTTTCATAAAAAAATAATAAATGTTTAAGCAATTAAAAGAGAATGATAAATATAATTTAATTTGTTCTAAATGTTTTATGACTCCATATATAATATTACTTAATATGGAACAACTAATATGGGAATGTTCATGTGAGAAGAAAAAAATATCAATTATTAATTTTTTGGAATTAACTAATTCTCCATTTAAAAACATAAAATGTGTGTCTTGTTCAAAAAAATATTCTAATTTTAACTTTTATTATTGTTCAAAATGCAAAAATGTTGAATGTAAATTGTGTATAAAAAAACATAAAAAAAAGCATACTTTAATTTTAATTGAAAATGTAAATTATAAATGTTTTAATCATTCAAATGCTAATTCTCAAGGTTATTGTATTCATTGTAAAATAAATATTTGTGATTATTGCTTTTCACAACATAAATATCATAATATTCTTGATTTTTCAAAAATAAAAATAAATAAAAAAGAAAAAGATCAATTGACAAAATATTTTGAAAAATTGAATACAAAATATTTAAAAAATATAAAAAATATTGAAGAACATAAAAAATTTTTATTTAAAACAATAGAGGAAAATAAAAATGAACTATTAAAAGAAAAAAGAAATCAAAGACTTAATTTATTAGAAAAAAGAGATATAATGGTTGAAAATTTTAAAAATTTTTATAATAAAAATCAAAATTTCTTTTTAACTTTGCAAATAATTTTTTTATCATCTCAATATTTATTTGAAGAATTTAATTATCAAAAAAATTTAAATTTTCAATAAATATCTGAATGTCATTTTAATAGTTATAGAGTTAATTCATATTGTTCTGTTATTAATAATGTTTTTGCTTTTATAAACTCTTTAAAAAAAAATTTATTTAGTTTGGAACCAAAAAAATCTGAAATTTTTTCAGTTAAAAAAATAAATTTGCCTTTTAGTAGTATAAAAGTTTTAGAAGATCAAATATTAATAAATTATAATAAGAATAAAGTTAAAATATTTAATACTCAATTTAAAGAAATATCTTCCTTTAATACAATTAAAAAAGTTGATAAAATAATTGAAATAAAAAAAAATTTTATTGCTTTTTTTTTTTATGATGATAAAAATTATGAAATTTGGGAAAAAATTGGTATATATTATCAATTAAAAAAAACTTTTTCTTTAAAAACAAATTTCAAATGTTGGAAAAATTGGAAAAATTATTTTATTGAAAGAGAAAATGGTATTATAGAATTATTTACTGATTCTTATCCAAAATATTATGAAATAAATGATTATAAAGAAGGAATTATAATAAATGAAAATCATATTTTTTATAACAAAAACCAATCTAAAGGAGAAATATTTTTTAATTTTAAGGAAAATAAAATTATTAGAACTTGTAATTTTGAAATTTTAATTTTTTAAATTTTTTGAATCCTTTTATAATAGTTTCGAACCAAGATGGGGGATATTTATTTCTTAATATAAATAATTTTCAAATTGAAATTATAATAAAGTATTATATATCAAGAATTAATATTTTTGAATGGAAGAGTAAGAAATTCTTTATTATAAACAATTCATCCAAAATTTTAGTGCTTAATTATGAGACTTTTGAAATTATTCAAGAAATAAATGTATCTCCTTATTCTGGTTTTCATCAATTCAATAATTCATTTCTTTTTAATGGAAATGAATGTTATTCACTTTTAGAAAATTAAATAAAATTTTTAAATTATTAATAAATTTATTTTTTTAAAATTTTTTCCTGGATTATTTAAAATTTGATAAATTTTTTTTTCTTTCAATAGGAAGTTAATTTAAAAACTCATATACAATTAATTTATTTTAGTTTTAAAAAAAAACTAATTTATAATAATATATTATATCTAAGTAAATTCTTAATTAGATTAATTTTAACATCATTAATATATTTATTTATAAATTAATAAACAGAATATTTATTTTAAAAGATGAAAATTATAAATTTAACAATTAGGTGATTATATATATTATTTTTTGAAAGAATAAAAGTTTAAATGAAGTATATTTATTTCCTTTATTTATTAAAATTAAATCTTTAATTATATTTTCAATTTAAATTAACTCAAATAATTCATTCATAAATACTATATATAATGATTATTTAAAAAATATTTTATAAATTATTTTTTACATTTATTTTTTTTTTAAATTTAAAAAAATGGAACAAACAGAAAAAGAACTTTTAAATCCAAATTTTTTTCCAAATAAAATAAAATCAAAAGAAGAAATAACATCTCAACTAAAAGTATAATTAAATATAAATAATATAGAAACTATCAACATATTTATGTAAAAATAATTCACTTCAAAAAGAAGAAATAAAACAAAATGTAATTTCAATATTTAAAAAAATATCTCAATTTGAACAATTTCAAATTAATAATATAAAATATGATGAAATATCATGTATATTAATTTGTTGTTTTGTAGATATAATGAAAATAACAGCACCTGAACTTCCTTTTGAAAAAGAAATAATAAATTTTTATTTTGAATATTTAATAAATTGGCTTTTATTGTTTGCAAAAGAAAAAGAAAGTAATAATCTAAGATTTGAATATATTATAAATAGATTTGCAAAATTAAATTTATTATCTTTATTAATTAATTCTAAATTTAAAAATAGAATATCTGATATTATAGAAAATTTTATGAAAATTGTTGAAAATGGTTTTTATGAAATTAATAAAATGGTTTTCATAAATATAAAAAATACAATAAGTAATTTAATAAGTGAATATTCAGAATTTCCAAAAGAAGTTTTAAGAGTTTTGGTTTTAAATTTAAATAAAAAAAAAAATAAATTTAGATATGAAATTTCATATTATGTTATTGAAAAAAATAAAAATATGTTATTTACACCTATAAGTAATTTCTTAATGGATAAAATAAATGATGAATTTTCAGGAGATAATTATTATAGAATCATTAAAAGTTTAAATTTAATTGGAAAAGAATTTTTAATGAATTTTTTTATGGAAATTAAAATAAATAAAAATGGTAAAATAATTGGTAAAACTCATGGAGTTCCAATTTTTAAAATTATTTTAAAAGTATTTTCTCAAAACAACAGCATTTATTTAGGTATTAAATATAAAAATATTATTGAAAATTTAATGAATAATTTAAATTCAAAAAATAAAAATGAACAAAAAGAAATATTTAAATGTTTATGTAAATTTATTGCAAGAAATGAAAAAGAAGAATTAAAAAAAGTGTTTTTATATAGTTTAATTAAAGAAAAAATTAATATTTATTTATGTGATATTCAAGATGGAAAATTAATTGATTTTTGTTTAAATTTATGTTTAAAACTTAATGATAGAAAAATTTTTAAAATTATTTGTTCTTCTTTTCTTAATTCTAGAATTAATATTACAAATGAAAAAACAATTCAATTTGTTTTTGATTTTATTTCTGAAAAAATAATTAAAAACTTTAATTTATGTGATTTTCAATCAAATGAAAAAGTAAAATTTCTAAAATCAATATCTTCAGTATTTATATTAATAATAAAAAAATTGAAAATATATGAAAATTTATTTGAAAATGGAATAAATCAATTATTTGATTTAAACAAAGAAAATAAATTTTCATTAAGTTTAATTTTAACAATAATTTTATTTTTATCAATGAAAAACGAAAATAATTTTTATGATTTAAATTTATATTTTTTTAAAAATTATCGAACAAAAGAAGAAAAAGAAAATACAATTAAAAAACAATATATAAACTTTAAATATTTAGATAATATTCAATTAATGTTAGATTTCATTTCTCAATATATAATATTTGTTGATGAAAAATTAAATCCCAATAGTATTAAAATTTTAAACTCAATGATTTATGTTATAATATATTTCATAAGATTTTTACTTTATGATTTAGAAATTTTAATTATTGAAAAATATAAAGATATTCTTTTTCAAATATTTGATATTATTAAAATTATTATTTCAAATGAAATTGATAATACTTCAATTATTAATTCTATTATTTCTCTTATAAAAGATTTAATATATTTTGATGATAATGATATTCAAAATAAAATTAAAGAAATTTTAAGTTGTGATTTATTTAATTTAATTATAAATAAAGGAAAAAAAAATATTAAAAGTCTTTCTTTTATAATAGATAAATTTAATGAATTAAATATTGAAAATAAAAATTTTGAAATTTTAGTTCCTAAAGATTTATTAACTTTAATAAAAAATAATTTTACTTCTTCAAATCCTATTATTTTAATTAATGATTTATTATCAATTGATGAAAAAAAAAAATATGATTTAATTTTCTTTACTGATGATTTTATAAATTATATAATTAATGATTTTAAAAATGAAATAAATGAAAAAATATCTTTAAAAAAAAATATTATTAAAAAAAATAATATTAATGAAGATTTTAATGAAATTATAGATTATGTAAATTTATATCATGAAACATTAATCTTTCAATCTTTTTGTTTAATAAAATTAAATGATAAGAAAGAAATAAATTTATTTATAAAATTTATTTTAAATGAAATTTATGAAATTTACATTCAAAATGAAGAAAAGAAAAAAAAAGAAGAAGAAATAAATTATTATAAACAATTTCAATATTTATGTATTGAAAAATATATTAGTTTATTATTTCGTTTAATAGAAAATGGAGTTAAATTTAAACCTTCGCATCATATTAAAATTATAAATCTTTTATTAAGTAAAAATAAAGCAATAAGAAATTATTTTATAGAAAAAATATATTCAAGAATTATAAAGAAAAAACCTTTAGATTATTTTTTTAATATTATTCCTATGGTCACAATAAGTTTTTCTGATCCTTATAAATTATTATCTCAAAAAGCAAAAAAGATTTTTTCATGTTTTATAAATGAAATATCTAAAAGAATTAAAAATAGAAATTTAAATGATATTTCATCTTATAAATATATTCCTGAAGTTTATATTTCTAATATTATTTCTTATTGTGTTTTTAATAATAATTTAAATGCTTTTTTTAAATTTAGTAATAAAAAAGATTTCTTTAAAAATGTTTTTAATGAGTTTTTGAAAATTATTAAACAAAATTGTTCGAATATTGATTCTAACTTTATTTTAAGAAATTTAGATGTTTTAAAAAAAACTGATCTTTCAAAGAAAAAAATTATCAAAAAAATTTTTTCTAATAATTTAATTTTTGAAGTCAATTATCAATTAGAAGATATTAATTATGAAGATATAAAAAATAAAATTATTGATTTTTTAATTACTTTAATTAATAGTAATTATATTTCTAATTTTTCATATGGAAATATTAATCCTAGAATTCCTTTAATTTTTTTAAATAATGAAATTTATGAAAGTAAAAATAAAACAATTGAGAAGAATGATAATAATTTTATTTTAGATATTGATATTTTAAAAAGTAATAATCAAAGTAAAAATAATGATAATTCAAAAAAATTAAATTCAAAAAGTTTAAAAGAATTATAAAAGTTTATTTTAATTTTTTTATGATATATATACAATCAAATTTTCATTAATTAAATTATAAAAATTTGTAAAATTATTTTTTAATATTTCCGCAATAAATTAAGTTTAATTAAAAAAAAATTTATAATTAAAAAATAATATAAATCTATTTTTAATTAATCAATTACTTATTAAATACAATATATTAAAAATATTATGTACCTTATAATTATTGTTAAAATATTTTCTTATAAAACAAAAATTAATTTATTCAAGAAAAAGATAAATTAAAAAAATGTTTTTTACCTTATGTAGATTAAAAATAGGTATTATAAATAAATTATTCAATCTTATATAAGTTATTTCATTTTTTTTCTTCAAATTATAAATAATACTTTTAAAATAATAATGATTCAATATTGAAAAAATTTAAAAAAATAAAATGGAAAAAATAATAAAATAAAAGCGTCCTTTTTTTATTAATAATGGATATTGGACTTATTCTAAAATAGTAAAAAATCTTAAAATATTTTATTATTAATTTATATTTAATTTTTTCTAATGGAAATTCTGTTAAAATTAATAATATTAATGTAATTACTCATGGATGTAATCAAAAAAAGGGTATTGTTTTTCATCCTTATTATGGAACTACTAAAGTTATTGAAGAATTTTCTAAATACAATGATTATAAAGATGGTAAAGTTTTAATTGATAAATGTTTAAATGTTAAAAGACATGAAAATGAAACACTTTGAGTCTTTTTTGTTTTTTATATAATCTATTTTTTATGTGATTATTAATTAATCATCTATTAAAAAAAACAATTAACTTTTATTTTTTAATTGAAACCAAAAAAAAATAAAATAAAAATTATATAAAAGAATAATCAAATATAGTATAATTATGTTTTATCATAATTTGTTTTACTTCTTTTAATCCTAAAATATCTAATGTTTGAGAATTGAATATTTTTTTTTTATAATATATTAGATATAATTTTTTGTTATTGAATGAAATATTAATACAAAAAATTTGATTTTCATTAATTTCAACAATTTCAAAAATTTGATGAAACCTAATCACTCCATTTAAGATTAATGATATTTGTCTTTTTTTAGTTTTAATTTTTAAAAATCCTTTAATATTATTTTCCATTGAAGATAAATTAAAATTA
>JAEEGL013681448.1_pt1 | contig 15706 bp, 9 predicted proteins | sample 9134231 | NCBI WGS metagenome assembly JAEEGL01 (sample SAMN16246548, study PRJNA631951) | gut metagenome | biome: gut microbiome; feature: rumen; material: fiber-attached | host: Bos | place: Iran: Karaj | collected 2018-10
GCAGATTTCGTTCCACCTTCTGATATTTTAAAGGCAGCATTACATTCTCAATTACATTCATTGAAGAAATCAGATGGTACTGCTGAAAGATAAAACCAATGGTTCTGTTGCGAAGAACGGAAAGTTCCTTCTCGTTCATCTTTGCAGTTTCACGGCCATTTATTTTTACGATTCCCGAAGTAGGGCGGTCCAGGCAGCCAATCATATTCATACAGGTAGATTTTCCTGAACCAGAAGGTCCCATAATCGAAACAAATTCTCCCTGCTCAATATCAAAGCTCACGCCGCGTAAGGCTCTTACTTCGTTATCTCCCATGATGTAGGTTCTTACTACATTCTGCAAACTAACTACCTTTTCCATAAGCCGCCGCCTTAACGTCCAGGGAAGCTGCCTGCCGGAGCCCCGCCACCTCGGCTGCCACCGCTGCCACTGCTACCCCGGTTGTTATTATTGCCGCCATTATTTCTGTTGCGGTTCTGGCCGGAGCGTCTTGGTGTAGACTGCTGCAAAAGAACTTCACCGCCTTCAAGACCTTCAAGAACTTTTACGTATTCATTTCCGTAAGACTGAACTTTTACAGACTTTTTCTGTTCACCCTTGGCAAGCACAACATAAGCTTCCTTATTCTCATAACCAATGGCATAGCGGGAAACAACAACATATTCTTCTGTAGGACTGATTTCAATTTTTCCGGTGAAGGAGAAGTATGGAAGAATCTCATCAGGATAATCATCAATTCTAAGATTTACCTTAACAATTGTTGCACCACGCGAAGTTACCGAACCGATTGCAGGCCAGCCTGTTACATAACCTTCAACTGTGCCGTCTTCGTATGCAGGGAAGGTGAACAATACCTTCTGACCAACCTCCAGCTTAGAAACATCAGTTTCTGTAACTTCAACTTCGGCAGTAAGGTAGTCTGTATTTACCAGAGTTCCGATTTTATCCTTAGCGGCAAGAGAGTCACCGACTGAAACCTTAAGGTCTGCAATAATTCCGTCAAAGGTTGCAATTACCTTGCGGTCGTTTACCTTCTGTACGAGAGTAGCGCGTTCAGTTTCCAGAAGCTTAAGCTCGCGTTCAGAGGCAGTAAGGCGTTTTGTTGCCATGTTGTAATCGTGCTTTTCAAGATTATAAATCTGTTCAGAATCATCAAGCTGAATAATGATATCGCCCTTCTGAACTCTGTCACCTTCGTTTACATAAACAGCAGTAACAGTACCGGCACTAAGAGCCTGCAGGGTCTGCTCCTGGGCTGCCGCAATTGTTCCCGAGATCTCAATAACATTCTCGTAAGTTTCCACATTCGCGGTGTAGAAAACCTTCTCGCTGCTCTTAGAACTGAGCAGAGTCTTAAGAAGAACCAGTCCCCCGGCGATTACGAGCAGTGCAGCCGCACAGATGATGATTATTTTAATCTTCTTGCTGATCTTGATTTTCTTTGCTTTCATATTTTGCCCGCCTTATTTAATCTCAAATTTCTCACTTACAAAGTTTGAAATTACGTCGTCATTGTAAATTATCAGATCAATCAGGTTAGAAACCTTCTTGATAATGTTGCTGTTTAAGTTGTTTCTTGAAGAAAGATATTCAGTCTGGCTGATATAGCCCTGGTTGTAAAGCTTTGCCATATCACCTTCCAGATCCTGATATACCGTAAGGTTTTTCTCCGCAGATTCCTTTTCCCAGAGAAGAGTGTCCAGCTTCTGCTGCAGTTCTACAACCTTTGTTTCATAGTTCGATTCTGCAGATTCAATGGAAAGCAGTTCCTGCTCTTCGGTAAGTTCGTTGGTCTGCTTTGTGATAGAGTTTTTGCGGAAGGTATTAGGACTCAGAGTTACAGAGAAGGTGTAAGTAGGAGAAGAAGAAGTTTTTGCAGTACCTGCCTTTGAGCCTGCTCCTGCTGAGTTTTCTCTTTCGTTTACCGGAACGCTTACTCCGGCTCCAAGAGTAATTCCGCCGTAAGTTCCGCTCAGACCTGCATCAACAGAATCGCTGTTAGTTGCTGAGTTATCGTAAGTATAGCCGGCGCTTGCCGAAAGACTGTAGTTTCTTTTTGATTTACGTTCCATAGAATTAATCTGATAAGTCCAGTTTGCGCTTTCAATTTCAGAATAAAGTTCTTTATCAAAAGTAGTAACATCAACAGGATCAACTGCTTCAATATCCGAAGGAACAAGGCTCATAAGGTCTACATTTTTATCGATTGAAATATCAAATCCGCATTTTTTGTAGAAGACAACACAGTCATAAATAAAAGAACGCATTGCACTCTCAACATCCTGTTCATCTGAACGAACCTTAAGTTCTGCCTGTCTGTAGGTAGAAGAAGATATTGAATAGCCCTGAATCTTTTTAGCTTCAAAATCAATTGAATCTGAATAAAGTTTTTCTTTTTTAGAAGTGATAGAACTTATTGATGAAAGAAGTTTTTTTAGTTCAGTATAAAATTCCTTTTCTGCCGCAATTGCACGCTTTTCAATTTTTCTCTGAGCTTCGGTTACAGAGCGTTCTGCCTTAAGCTTTGTGATTTTGTTTGAAAGGACAGCAGAAGAGATAATGTCTACTCCTACAGAAACAGAAGTGTCGCTTACTTTAGTTTCATCAGAGTTTGAAGAAATATTTGTCTGACCGGTTACTGAAAGGTTAGAAGCCTGTGGGAGTTTTGCCTTTACAGAAGGTTTAGCCGAAAGCTTAGAACCGTCGTCGCTTACCTGCAGTGTAATAGTTCCGCTGGAAAGAGTTACATCAAAACCGTTGTCAATCAAAGTTGATTTATAAGCCAGTGCAGATTTTTTTGCTGCGATTGTAAGATTCTTCAGCTCAGTGTCGTTTTCCACATAAGAGAGAAGAAGGGTAGTAGTGTCAGGAAGTGAAAGCTGAACAGTTTTCTGTTCTTCTGCAAAAATACGAGCAGAGAAGATTATTACAGATGCTAAAAAAATAAAGTGTGTTCTTTTCATTTGTTCCTCGATATTAGTTTAAACCGAAAAAGAAAAAAAAAGAAACTACTTTTAACAAAAATAAGAAATGTCTTAATTTAGTCACATGGATTGCCACGTCGCCCTGCGGGCTCCTCGTAATGACGGCATTGCGAGCGCGAAGCGCGTGGCAATCCATTATATGTTACTAAGAATTCCAATGATGTCTGCGCCGGCGGCAAAAGTACCGATAGTACTTCCGATAGACGACAGAATAAAGACAAGCAGGGCGCGGAGAATGCGGTTGCGGTAAAAGCCTTTGATAGAAGCAACATCATCCTGAATAGTCTCCATATCGCTTACCTTTGGTTTGCAGACAATAGCCTGTACAATAGCAGTACAGAAGCCCACTCCAATGAAAGGACAAAGAGAAGTAAAAGGAGCAGCAATAAAACCGACAAGAATTGCAAGCGGATGACCGCAGGCAACAGCAGTAAGAACAGCAGAAGGAACTGCATTGTAGAAGAACCAGGTAGAAAGCATCTGAGTTCCTGCGTGAATACCACCGTATACAAAGCCCGCAATAATCAGGCCGATAATACAAGCCGGAATGATAAAGGCTAAAAGTTTTCCAAAAATACCAGGCTTAGGAAGAGCGCTCAGTTCCTTTACGTTAGAAGTAGCCTGACCATTGCCCAGTTTTTCAAGATAAGCCCTAACTCCAGGCAGGTGACCGGCACCAAGAACAGCTACAATATTATTTCCTTCAGATTCCCAGATTTTTGAAGCAAGGAAGCGGTCGCGTTCATCAATCAGAACTTCCTTGATAACAGGCATATACTCCGAAAGCTCATTCATCATAGAATCCATTTCGTTGCGCTGCTTAAGCTTTTCAATTTCTTCAGGTGCGATTTCTTCTTTGCTGAAGGCAGAGGCAAGAAGGGTAGAGAGAAGCTTACACTTTCCCCAGAAAGAGTTTTTACCCCAGGCACGTTTAAGGGTAATCTGAATAGGACGGTCTACAAGTGAGCAGGGAATTTTATTTTCGTCTGCGGCGTTCATAGCGGCAATCATTTCATCACCAGGTTTTACGCCCGCATTAAGACCCATTCTGCGCTGATAAGATGCCAGCATAAGGTTAGCAAGAAGAAGGAAGCCTTCCTTACGCTTAAAAACCTTAACCAGATCAAGCTGACTATAGCGCGATGGATTCTTGATAGAATCTGCGCGCTTTTCATCAAGCTCAACTGCAACGCAGTCTGGCTGTATACTTCTGATTGTATTTTTTACTTCGTCAACACTTTCTTTTGAAACATGTGCTGTACCAACAAGAGTTATTTTCCGGCCGTTTAATTCCAGCTGGATCTGAGTCTGACTCATTTCTGCAATCCCCATTCGGCAATTCTGTATTCAAAGAACATAGGAGCTTTTAAACTGGTAACTTTAGCATAGTATTCGTTTGCAAGTTCTTCTGCTTTGTTCAACTCATAATAGAGTCCCATGTAGAATAACATTTTACCGCGGTTATTGCTATTAGTTTCTTTTGTGATTTTCTGTATTAAATTTGATTCAGCATTTCTGTTGTAGTTGTCGTTGTAGAAGCGGACAAGAGAATATTCTGTAGAATTGGCATCAAGTTTTTTGAGCTGGGCCGCAAGTACCTTCTTTGCTTCAAGAGGCTTGTTGAGTTTGAACCAGCAGGCAGCAATCATAAGAGTGTAGGCATAGCTTGGGCTGAATTCATAAGTCTTAGTAAAGTACTTGATGGCGTTTTCATAGTTCTTTGCACGGTACTCAAGAATAGCAGTAGATTCATAGGCATAGAAATATTTAGGATTAGTCTCAATTACCTTGTGATAGTTTTCCAGAGCCTCATCCCATTTTCCAAGGTCATCGTAATTTCCGGCAAGGTAGGCATAGGCAAGGAAGTAAGTAGGATCAAGCTGGGCAGCCTTTTTCCAGGCATTTGCAGCATCATCAAATTTACCGCGATAGCGCAGGTAAGTACCGTAGTCCATCCAGTAGTCGTAGTTGTTTGCATCCTGTTTGATGGCTTCCTGAATATATTTTGTGGCACGCAGATAGTTTTCTTCTTCGTAGGCAAGTTTACCCATATAGGCAAGTGCAGGAGCGTTTTCCGGGTCCTTATCCAGAATCTGCTGGAAGGTTTCTGAGGCAGTTTTTATGTCATCTGTGTAATACGACATCTGGGCGTAGCCGAAGAGAGCATCTGTATTGTCCGGGTCGCCTTTAAGGGCCTTTTTATAAGAATCGCGGGCCATCTTGTATTTTTTATTTACAGCATATTCTTCTGCCTTCTGAATATTTACCGCAGCGTTATAAGGATCTGCCGCAAGAATCTTATCTGAAGCTTCTTTATAGCCTTTTTTATCGCCCTTTGCCTTAGCGCACATAGAAATCAGCTCAAGGGCATCCATATTATCAGCTTCAATGGCAAGAACTTCGTTTGCAGTGGCAATTGCGTTATCATACTGGCCATCTGAATAATAGAGGGCACCAAGAAGATTTTTAAGCTCAAGATCTTTGCTGAGGGATGAAGGAATGCTGTCAAAGTGGGCAATAGCGCCTTTTGTGTCTCCCTTAGCCAGCAGAGCCTGCAGCTGCTTAACGAATTTTACGTTTGGCGGATCTTCAGGTTCCTTCTTTTTAGTCTCTTTTTTAGGTTCGGTCTTAGTTACCTCGGCTTTTGGCTTTTCTTCGGCCTGAGGCGCAGAAGCACAGCTGGTAACGAAAACTGCAGAGGCAAGAAGGGCTGCTGAAGCAAGAATCAGCAAAATCTTTGACTTATTTTCCTTAATCATTCTTTTTACTTTCCTTTATATAGTATATATAGTTGAAATTAACCGAATCATTGGCTAAACTAATACTACAATGAGCATTCGAACATTAAAAAAAGCATTAGGACTGCTTATTGTCGATATCGTTATAATCATCGGCATTTTTGTCCTGCAATTTAGAACAGATTCCACAATTATCAAAAAAATAGGAAATCTCCAGATTACTCTCGAAACCAGGGAAGATAGTCCTGAAGTAATCTCTTATAAAAACAAGGCAAGAATCACCTATAACGGTATAAATTTCTATTTTGATGACCAGAATCCGGCAACAATTAAGAAGAACGGAAGCGAGTCAACTGTAGAACTCCTTGATGTTGTTCAGGATGAAGCTCTCTCTATTACATTAAAGTTCACAGAGAATGTAAAGGTTACGTTTGAACTTGCTTCTGCAGAATCTTCTGCTTCTCTGGCAATTGTTACAGATTTACCAGGCAAGATTTCAGATTTTTCTATGCCTTACAGCTATTCAACCAATATGACTGTTCAGAAGGTAGAAAAAGACAGCGTTATATTTGCAGGCAAGCGTAATGCCTGGGAACTTTCGGGCCATTCAGTCCGCGCAGGCTATTTTGATTTTACACCTCGTAATTATCTTGCAACTTATTCTGTTTATGATGCAAACCAGAAGTTCAGCTTCGATTCTATTGTAAACGAAACAATTGCAAGCCAGGCAGAGTTCTCCAAGACTATCGCCCAGCTCAAGCGCAACCTTATCTCTTCATTCGAATCAAACAATGTTGAAACAAATATAACCGAGCAGGTAGCAGTTTCTTATATTGCGGCTCAGGCAGAAAGCGGAAATTACACCCGCGCTGTAGAAAATGTGCCGGACAGTGTAAAGAAGAGCAAGCAGAGAACCTACCTTTCTGCGCCATATCTCAATACTCTTGAAGATATGAACGCTAATCTTGAAAAGGCAATGAAAGATTACGAGCGCCGTATTTCCGAAAGTGCAGACAAGGGCACCTTCGACCTCTTTACCGTTCGTAAGATTGCAGACTTTATCTATCTGCAGTCAAATAAGGCAGTTGTTACTAAGCTTCTTACAAATGCCGCAAATGCAGATCCTGAAACTCTTTCAATTGCTCAGATTTCAGGAATCCTTCAGGTTTATGCAGACCTTGCAGACCTCTCTCCATCTCTGGCAGCCCTTCTTGAGCCTGTTCTCGAAGGTGGAATTGCCCGCATTACCGAAGCCTGCAAGTTCGAAGGAAACATTCTTACAATTTCAGAAAACGATACCTTCCTTTCTGTTAATCAGGCAGTTGAAACAGGTATTGCCCTTCTGCGTTACGGAAAGCTTGCTAAGGATGAAACAATGGAGAAGGCCGGTTATGCAATCGTTAATTCATACCTTGCAGAAAGTTCTTCTTTCGATTTGCGTACACTCAGTAACCTTTATCCTGTTATTGCTTATGATAATCCTTTCTATCCTCATCTTGAAAAGATTGATGATGCGAATGGAAATAAGATCTGGGCCTGGACCTGTGCAAGTTCAATCAAACTGGACAGCAATCCGGATGAATTCAACTTTACAATTGATTTCCCTAACGGCGATACTCATTATGTTATTCTTAAGGGTATTCCGGTATTCAATCTCATTTATATTTATGATATGTCATTCCGTACAGACCCACGCTTCGAAACTTACAATTCTTCGGGTTATGTATATAAGAGACCTACCGAAACTCTTCTGCTTAAGTCACGCCATAAGACTCAGTTCGAAAAGGTTCGCCTGGTATACCACGAAGCCGCTCCAGCCCCAGTCCCGGTAGTAGAAACACCGGCCCCGGCAGCAGTAGAAGAAACAGCAGAGAGTGAAACGCCTGAAGAATCAGAGACAGAAGCACCGGTGTTTGAGTAGCCCGAAGGGCGTATCGAAACCACATTGTAGAATGGATAATCCTAAACCGACCCTGTCGGCTCGGTTTTTAACGGATTTTTAATTATAATAGGTTTCGATACGATGCTTCGCATCACTCAACCACCGTGTGACAATCCTAAATCTCTTCGATATAATCTTTAGAATTAACTCTCTTAAGAACTATAAGGGTAATATCATCAGAAAGCTTTGAGTGGCCTATAAAATCATTGAACTTGTCCATAATGCGGTTCATGAGCATAATGGCACTTTCGTTGTGATATTCCTGAACAATCTTAATAATCCTGTCTTTAGAGAATTCCTGTCCCTTGCTGTTCTGGCAGTCGGTAAGACCGTCGGTATAGCAGATGATAATATCATCCTGGGCTGCACGCAGGCTCAGAGGAGGGAAGGAAACATCAAGACCTTCAACACCAAGAATACCGTACTGTTTTTCTTCTTCCTGCTTGAGCTCGCTTACCTCGTTTTTCTTTGAACTGTAGTAAATCGGATATGGATGACCAGCGTTTGCAAGCTCAACACTGCAGACATCATTTTTATTAAACTCACTGAAGCGGAAGAGAATACCGGTAATATAATTTTCAACATTAACCTTTTCTTTGATGTAAGACTTATTAATATCCTTAAGAACGTTGGAAATAGATTCATCTTGATTCATGCCGGAAATAAAGTGCTGGCTGATAATACTCTTGGCAAGAATAGTCATAAGACCAGCAGGAATTCCGTGACCAGAAACATCAAAAATTCCAAGACCATCAAGAATACCGTCGGTAAAGTAGTAATCATAAAGATCGCCCGAAACATTGTTGTCTAAGGCAGTATAAGAAATAGAAATATCCCAGCCGCGGAAGTTTTTGTTCTTAGGAGGCAGGAAGTTTTTCTGAACATGAGCTACAGTTTCAAGACCTTTCGAAAGAACGTAGTTGGCGTCGGAAAGTTCTTTTGTACGGATGGCAACAACATCTTCCAGGTTCGAGTTGAATTCAGAAAGCTTTTCGTTAAGCTCCGTGTTGTGCAGGTACATAGCACCAAAGCGGAGAAGCAGGGAACTGAGGAAGATTAAGATGGTAACCTGCCAGCCGTAGATAGTAAAGAAAGGAAGGTTAGGGCTTATGCCGCCAAACTTCAAAATACAGTCAATTATTACACCAGCAATAACTGGAGAGAACCCGATTATAAGATAGAGACAATCCTTTCTTGTCTTTATATTAATGATAGCTTTTACAAGTCGAGGGATGCAGAAACCGAACTGAACTGCTCCAAAGAAAATAATATTGGGCATAAAGGCATTAAGTTTGAGAGTTGTGTTTTCAAACATAGCCCAGACCATAGGAAATATGTAGAGAACAAGTCTTGTGATTATGATTGTCTTAGAATCTTTTTTATGAAGGTAAGCAATGATGAATGAACTTGCAAAATAGATGGTTGTAAAGGCACCTCCATAGAAGAAGATGCGGATAATCATTGTGTAAGAAATCCAGTTCGTTGCCCAGGAAATTTCCGAAACAAAGAATGGAACAAGGAAGAAAATTGTGAAAAAGTTCAGCAGGGCAAAGAAAAGGTAAACATTTCTGTTTTCGTAATTCTTCATCACAATATAAAGGAAGATATAAATGAAGAATATAACCAGAAGAACAGCCGCAAAATTAAGCGTAATCTTTGAGTTGAAGAAAGTCATGCTCTCTGCAGCTGTATAAATTGCAGGCTTTTCGCTTATATAAATCTTTTCGGCAATGCTGGCAAAAGCGTCCGGCCAGACTCGAATCAGGATTGTATTAAGGCCGTCCCTGTTGAGCATGTTCTCTGAGAACATAAAGTACTGGGCAATAAAACCGGCACTGTTTTCGTTAGGCGGGAAGTCTCCGTACTGGCGCACACCAATGTTGTTCATAAAAAGTAAATCTGCACCGCGGATATAACCGATGTAAAGACCTATTTCTTTATCTTTAAGATTTTCCGGAATATAAAACTGAATCTTAAGCCAGAGAAAATCTCCGTCTTTTTCGAGCAGCTTATTCAGATTGCTCATATTCCCTTTGTAAAGGGGCTTAAAATCCAGACTTCTTGGAAGTACCTGTCCGATATTATATTCAGGCGGGGTTTCGAGATAAGTCACATAGTTAGAAAGATCGTAGCGGGCATCTTTGTGAAGTCCGCTGCAAGATGAGAAAATCAGACTTGTAAAAATAAGGATGATAAACACTACAAATATATTCTTCTTCATCTTATTCACAAGTATATCCTATTATAAAGAAAAAAGCGACTAAATAATTATCATAGAAATATCTGAAAACCTGTGTTATAATTAACCTTTAATATTGGTAGAATCGGAGAGTTTATGATTTCAAAAACTGTAAAGTCATTTATTTTAAAATCTTCTATTATCATGTTATTTGCAGGGGCTCTTGCTTCCTGCTCAATGCTCGAGCGTGAAGAAGGCGCGAGGGTATCTTATAAACTTGACTCTAAGACAATAGAGAAAATCAGAGAAACAGCCGAATCAGAATCCTACAGCAGAAGGGGCCGCGGTGTAGATACCGACAGCTCTACTTTCTCGATGGAAGTTTCTGTTCATGGTGATTACAACAAAACCCTAACAAGCACAATCTCCACAGAAACCGAGGTAGCCTTCGACGGCATCCCGGTAGACTCAAACATTTACGTCGAAGCCAGCATCTACACCCAGACCGACGGCGAACGTGTAAACCTCTACAAAGGAAAGTCCAAGAACTTTACCGTACGAAGCGGGGAGAACCAGGTGGTGTTTGTGCTGCGCCGTGTTACCGGTTATGAAGAGAGTGGTGGAAGCGGCGGTGGAAACGGTTCTGGCGGTGCCAATGAACCTGTAGTAACTAATGAACTGCCGGTTAATGTAATTTTCGTTTCGAATACTGGTGACAGTGGAAATGATGGTACAGAAGAAAATCCGCTGGATAGTATTGAACATGCTGTTGGCAAAATCAAAGCAATCGTAGAAGACGCAAACAGCGGACATGCCGCAGATGAAGAATGGGGTATTGTTCTTTTAACTAACCTGTCAGGAGCCCAGAAGGTAACCACAGAGGCCGACGGCTACATGTCAAAGCTGGTTATTGCAAGTAAGGAATTAACTGATATAAAGACAATTGATGGTGGATTTACTACGGCACCGTCTGATATTGGAAATCCTCAGTCAGATGTCACAGGAACAACTCTGACTATTACCGCAATGACAGATGTAGTTCTGCAATGCATAAAGATAACGGCGGCTGGGCAAATTTCGGTGGCGGTATCAAGCATTTCGGTAAACACTTATACATAATGCCAGGCGCAGAGATTTATGCTAATAAAGCAAGATATAACGGAGCCGGTATTTTCGTAAGTAGACTTTATGATGAAAATATTACTGTATATGATCCTATAAACTTAACTATAGATGGTGGAATTATAGGTGGAGATGGCAGCAACGGAAATATTTGTACTGGCCGTGAAACTGGTGGTTATACAGGAGCTGGAGGAGGAATCTACCTTAGTGGTTACGGAGAAGGAACTGGTCAGGAAGAAGCAATTTTAACAATTGAGAGTGGCTTTATAAAAGGGAACAAAGCCCATGATGGTGGTGGACTTTATGTAGAAGCCAAGTGCGAAGTTACCATGAATGGCGGAACAATAAGCAACAACTCAGACAATAATGAGAATGGTTCTGGTGGTGGTATTTACCTGGATGAACAGGGAAATGGTATGTTTATGCTTAATGGAGGTTCTATAACTTCAAATACTGCAGCTGCAGGTGGTGGTATTTATGCGGAAAGAACTTCATTATTTATCTTTGGAGGAACTATTTCTGGTAATACCGCCACAGCTGAAAGAGGCGCAGGTATTTATTTTTACAAATGGAATAAGTCTCCTGTATTTTATATGAAAGACAAACCTGTATTCGGCCAGAATGATTATATATGGCTGGGAGATGCAGCGGTACCAATTGGTTTATTTGGAGCTCTTTCTAACGATGCAAATATTGCCGCAATTCAGCTTAGCCAGTATCAAGGCTTAACACAAATTATACAAAACTCTTCAACCCCTCAATTGTCCGAAAGCGATTTTGCAGCGGCTTGTGCAAAGTTTAAGGTTCTTCCTCAAACACAGGATGATTCAGGTAATAATCTTGCTTCTCCACAGTATTGGATAATTGATGGCTATGGTACCTTGCAGAAGGACATTCTTAGGCTTAGTGTTTCTCCGTCTGGAACGGGAAATGGAAGTGATTTATCAGTTCCTTTTGGTTCAATTGATTCTGCAATCAGTTATTTGACTGGTCTTGAAAGTTCAGGTACAGATCTTTCACACAAAGATATTATTATTTCTATTAATGGAACTCTGGAATCAAAGCAGACCTTAAGCGGAACACTTCATGCAAGGTCTCTGACAATCTTAGGTCAGAGAGGTATTGATGGCGACAGCTCCCAGCCAAGAGATATGATTTACGACGGCGGCCTTGATATAACTCTTGAAGGTACAACTGTCACACTTAACTGTTTAATAATAAATCATTGTAATAATGCAATTATAGTCGGAGATGATTCAAATAAAAGAACGAATGTCGTTTTGGATGATAAGGTTATTATCAGAGGTAATTCACCTGGTATAGAGCAGGTAGCACCAGTTTATATACATGGTGGTGCTACTGTTACAATGAAAGATGGCGCATTAATGGATACTAACTATAATGTTAATTGGCAACAATATGGAGAATGTGCAAATGCGGTATTTGTTGATAATGGGGCTACCTTTGATATGCAGGGAGGCTTTATTTCATCAAACGTATGCTCAAAGGATACTACTACCGGAATTGGTGTTTGCGTTGCAACAGGCGGTTCATTCAGTATGGGTGGAGGTGCTGCGCTTTATAAAGATGGCGAGGAATATTCAAATAATATTTACCTTTGTCCAGGAGCAAAAATCAATATAACAAAAAATCTGACAGCCTCTAGACAATGCTTAATTATGCTTGATGATACGAATGCATCTTTAGGAGATTATATTCTTGAGCCAGCAACAGGTGTTAATATTGCTTCTGCCAGTCAACTCTTCTCTTTAATGTGTTATTCTGGAAGATCTTTGTATATAGGTACAGATGGTAAGCTTACAGATGTAAATCCAAACACAATTAATTACTATATTGCCCAGGATGGTACAGGAGATGGCAGCGAATCTAGCCCTCTTGGTTCAATTTCAGCTGCTGTAGATTTAATGACTCAGAGTGATACTGATTATGTTCTCAATATCAGTGGAGAACTTACTGGAGAACAGGTAATAACAGAATACATTCATGCAAATGCAATTATTATAAAAGGAACGGATTCTACAGCAAAACTTAACGGAAATGGAGCTGATGTTACTTTGACTGTAAAAACAAGTGAAAGATCTGATTGTCCTGCACCAACTGTAATAATTAAAAATATTACAATTACGGGTGCTGCTCAGACAGGACTTGTTGTTGGTAATAAAACTTCTACATACAACTCTAAGGTAGAATTGGGGGACGGTGCAAAGATTACCGGAAATGGTAGTGAGACAAATACTGCAGATGGAGCTGGCGTTTATGTAGCTTATAACAATACCTTTACATTAAGGGAAGGTTGTGAAATATCTGGTAACAAGACAACAGGAAAAGGTGGTGGTATTTATTGTGATGGCGAGAGTTCTCCTGGTTATGTTCACTTCTATGGTGGATTAATAAAAAATAATACGGCTTCTAAGGGTACTGGTATTTACTTACTTGGTGAAGATAGTGAGCTTGATATGGCCGGTAATGCAACTGTTGCATCTGGAAATAGTATTTACCTTGACGATGCTTCAGGATCCAGAGCATATATACAGGTTTGTAGTTCACTTACACCTCAGGAAACTTATGCTGCAGAAATTGTTGTTAGCGAATTGACTGATTCTACAACTAGTGCTAGAGGTATAAAAGTTATTGAAGTTCCTTCATATATTCCAGGTCTTTCAATTTCTGATGTACGCGGTAAGTTCCATATTCCTGATGATAATATAAGCGGAACAGCTACACCTTGTATAATTAATGAACTGGGCGAAATAGACTATTAATAATGTGGAGAGAGAAAAATGAAAAATAAAATAATCAGATATATAAACATTTTAATAACTGTTACATGTCTTACAGTCTTGTTCGCATCCTGCGCAATGTTTGAAAAAGCAGAGGGCAGTTCAGTTTCTTTTAAACTGGATTCTGAAACCTTTGAAAAAATCAAAGTGGCAGCAGGGGAGGCCGAATCTGCAAACACTGCCAGAAGTGCAGAAGACACAGCCGCTGCAAGCAGTATTTTTATTGAAGTTGCAGTTCACGGCGGTTATGAAAAATCAACTGTGGTAGAAGTAACGAATGAAGCCACAATCTCAATCGACAATATTCCAATGGGCAGCGAGATTTATCTCGAAGCCACAGCCTTTATTAAGAACGACGGCGAACGCCAGAATCTCTACAAAGGCCATTCCAAAAAGTTCGTAGTCCGCGAAAGCGAAAACCTCGTCATGTTCATTCTGTACAGAGTAGGAGACGGCGAAGGCTCTGAAGGCGGAAACGGCAGTGCAAGCGGTGCCAGTGGAAGCGGCGGTAGTGCCGGAAGTGGAACCGGCGGCGGGGGAACAAGCGGAATTGTAGTGACCAGCAATGCAGGCGGCTCGGGTATGGTTACTATGTTGCCTAGAACTGAACCTGTTGTAATAACGATTAGTAATAATGATGAAACAATTGATTTTACTAAATTGAAAATAAAAGTTGGCTCTACTGAATATGTTTCAGATAGTTTAAGAAACTTTGTAACAACTGGAACCACAGATAATGAGAATAGGTATGATTTTTCATTTGGCTCTTCACTTACAGGCACCGGTACTGAAATAATTATTTATTATGATGAAAATGAAATAGAGAGACTGACCGTTATGAGACCGGGCAATATGGGCTAGTTTTAATTGTATGAATGGAAGGTTCATCTGTATCTCTTAAGCTTGATTCACAAACTGTTCAGAAAATTAAAGCTGCGGCTGGGGAGACTGGGGGTGCAGCAGCTTCCAGAAGTGCAAGAGATGCAGACAGTGAATCTGCAGAAAAATTTTTATTGAGCTTGCTAGCGAAAATCTTGTTATGTTTATCATGAGTAAAGTTAAAACTGAATAAGAGTCTGGCAGCGGCAACTCAGGTAGCAGTGGCAGCGGAACTAGTTTACAGTTGCCTCCGGTTCAAAGCAGGAATGCTTCAATTTGCTTTTCAATCTGCTTTGTGCTGATTGGCGTCGCCTGTGTTTCCATTGTAATGATGAGATTCTTTCCTGGAAGGATTTTGTTTTCATTGTAAAGTTTTAATTTCTGGATTGCGTTTTCGAGGTATGCTGCGTCGTCCATCATCCCAAAGTGTTCCCAGATAAACTCCTGTCTGGTACGAACGTTAAGGCAGGTAAAGTCGGGGTAGATTGTAATGTTTCCTCCTGTCGGACGGCGAAGCTGCAGCGGAAACTCATAGCGGTAGGGGACCTTGTGATGGGCCAGATTGTCTGCAATAAGCACCTCAGATTTTGAGCGGACGCGTTCATTTCGAATTGTAAAATGTTCTGCAGTATTGTCTGCAAATGGCAATCCCTGCCATGTTATATTCTGCCATTCTTCTGCATATTGGGAATCTGTAAGTGTAACAGGTGTTACAAGACTCTTACGGACCCGGCTCATTTTTGCATAGAGTTCTTCTATTTTACCATCTGTGGTATTTGTCAGTGTATCAAGTGCATGCAGCTGTTTAATAAGCAGTTTTATGACTTTTGGATCATAATCTTTCTGCTCCAGTTTTTTTCTTAGAGCTGGCTGTGTCTTAGGAATGTATTGCCCTTTAAAATTTTTAGGATCAGTTATGTGATAAAATTGCGGTGTATTTCTGCCTCCTGTCTGCGCAATTCGTAAGTGACCTTGCGGTGCGGTTTTCTGCAGTTTATTTTTGAGTTCCAAAACTTTTTGAACTTCCACGCGGCGTTCTTTTAGCAGTGGCGTAATCAGA
>JAEEGL017190172.1_pt1 | contig 15706 bp, 14 predicted proteins | sample 9134231 | NCBI WGS metagenome assembly JAEEGL01 (sample SAMN16246548, study PRJNA631951) | gut metagenome | biome: gut microbiome; feature: rumen; material: fiber-attached | host: Bos | place: Iran: Karaj | collected 2018-10
AAAGAGACGAGGCTCGAGGATAGAACTTTCCATTATTCAATTTTGAGGGTGCGTGGAGAAGGCGTGGAAGACGCCGGAAGACGAGCCTCACAAGAGGGAACGAAGCGAGAGTAAGGAAGAGGGAGAGAGAGACCGAAGGGTTTACTCTCACCCCTGAAGAGCTTCGGGACAGTTGGTGCCTATGACGAGGAGGATCCACCCGTTCCCATTCCGAACACGGTAGTTAAGCTCCTTCGTGCTGACAATACTTGGCTGGAGACGGCCCGGAAAGATAAGTCGGCGCCAACACAAAAGAGCCGCACAGTTATGAAACTGTGCGGCTCTTTTTCACAAAAAGACGCGGGGTTTCTGAGAAAGCGCTGTTGCTTTGTTCCCTGTGCGAGGAGCATATCCCTCTTGTGGAACGCAGAGAGGTATGGTATACTTTATTACCAATGGGAGAGAAAACCGCACAAAACAATCAGACGGCAAAACACAATCAACTTTCAGGATAAAGAGGTGCCGACATTGAGCAAAAAGAAGAGATCCGGAGTGGTATCGGCCAGGCAGGCTCCGAAACCCAGCAGCATCAAGATGACGTCGATGCAAAAGAACCCGTGGACCGTTACACGGCGTTTGATTGCCATGGTGTTTGTCATTTTTCTGGTATTTGGATATATTCAGCTTCGGGACATCAAAAAGGCAGACAGCACGGCGCTGGCGGCGCTCAACAGCACCGATACGGTCACGGCGACGCGGGGCGACGGAGCATATACCTTTACGCCCATTCCCGAGAGCAAGGTGGGATTCATATTTTATCCGGCCTCTCGTGTGGAATATAAGTCTTATGCGCCGCTGATGCAGCGCCTGGCGCAGCAGGGTATATTCTGTGTCATGACCGAGATGCCGCTCAATTTGTCCTCTCTGGATCGCTCTGCCGCATCCATTTATCTGAAGCAGTATCCGGAGATTACCACCTGGTTTGTCGGCGGACACACGCTTGGCGGGAAAACCGCCGCGTCCTATGCTGCAAAAAATCTGGACAGGATCTCGGGCTTGGTTTTGCTCAGCGCATACTCCGGAAGGGATTTGACAAAGAGTGATCTGCCGGTGCTTTCGATCATTGGAGATCAGGATGGGGTTCTTGACCGCAGTCGGTACGAAAGCGGTCTGAAGCGGCTTCCCGATACGGCTCAGATCGAGGTGATCCAAGGGGGTAACCACGCGGGATTTGGCAGCTACGGCGAAGAGGAGAAAGATGGGACGGCAACCATCTCTGAAGAGGAGCAGTGGGATAAAACAGCGCAGCTCATTGCAGATTTTATTCACGCCGTTGCGAAATAACAGGTTCACTTTGGGATAGGTGGGACGGCGGGAAAGCGCTCCATAAAGAAAGGATCAGGTCGGACGTTTCAGCGTCCGGCCTGATTGATTTGATCACGCAAGCATGGAGGGGCCTTGTTTTCAGGTATGGAAGAGAACACGCTTTACCAGAGGCATGGGTGCATCGCCTGATCCGCTGCGCCATCCCAAAAAGAGTTAAAAAAAGCTTTGAAAAAACTGTGCGAAATAAAGGAATGTAAAAACTGCACCAAACGGAAAGGCTTTTCCGTTTGGTGCAGTTTGATGGACAGGGGGTTCTCTAAAAAAAGAGGGAGAACTTATTTGACGATATAGCCCTCAACCGTGCCGGAGATGCCGGCGGCGTTGGCCTCGTCGGTATCGATATGCATGGCCAGCTTGTAGTTGTCGGCAACACGGCAGACGACCTCATCAAAGGTCACGCCGCGGGGTCCTTCGTATTTGACGCTGACGATCTGCTTGTCCACCACGCCGAAAGCGGGAGCTTCGGAGGTGTGGAAGTGGATGTGACGCTTGGCGACGATCACGCCCTGCTTGAGTTCAACTTCACCGGCAGGGCCGATCAGCTTGGCTCCGGGAGTGCCGTCCAGATCGCCGGACTCGCGGACAGGGGGAGTAAGACCCAGAGAACGGGCGTCGGTCAGGGAGATTTCAACCTGAGTGGCGGAACGCTCCGGTCCCAGGATCGACATCTTCATTTCGCCCTTCGGTCCGACCACGGTGACCTTCTCGGCGCTGGCAAACTGGCCGGGCTGAGAGAGATCTTTCTTGTTGGTGAGCTGATAACCGGGGCCGTACAGGATATCGAGGTCAGCTCTGGTGACGTGGAGATGGCGTGCAGAGGTTTCGATCATAAATTTCTTATCAGACATGTAGGGTCTCCTTTCGTGGGATGTATTTCATTAGGGTAAACTGTGGATTTCGCGCCGACATCCGGCAGGATAACGTTGAAAAACGAAACGTCAAAGCCCGTTTCTTTCATTATTTTACTCGATCAGGCCAAAACTTGCAAGAGGGGAAGGCGAAATCAACGAGACAAAGAAACTTTTCCGGTGAGCGCTTTACAACAATCGCCATCTCATGTATAATATTACAATCAGTAGAATTTATGGCAATCAGATTTTTTGATTCGGAGGAATACGGATGAATAAGGAATTCCCCCGCGTTCTTTCTCTGCTGCGCAAGGAGCGAGGGCTCAGTCAAAAGGCTGTGGCGAGCGAGCTTGGAGTATCCCAGGCTCTGATGAGCCATTATGAAAAAGGAGTACGGGAGCCGGGCCTCGATTTTCTGTGCAAGGTTGCGGCGTTTTATGGGGTTTCGACGGACTATCTGCTGGGCCTCTCCAGCGAAAGACGTCCTGGCGAAGTCCTCCCCGACGTGCACAAAGAGGCTGAGAATTCTCTTCGCGGAAGAAGCCTGTCTGCGGCCCTGGGGAAAAATCTGACGCTCAGTGCGGTCAACGTGCTCTTTGGACTGATGGAACAGGAGCGTTTTCGGGAATTCGCCGGCTGCGCGCAGCAATATCTCGGGTTTGGACTCTATAAGGTCTTCCGCCTTTTGACCAAGGCGGATCCCGAGCATTTGCAGGGCCTGTTTTCCTTGCCGGAAATCACCTTTTTGGAAGCGGGGAATGCCGCGCAGCAGCTCTGCGAGCTGGAGCTTAAGCTGCTTTCGGCTAAGCTTGCAAAGGAAAAGGCGGTCACGCCCCATTTCGATTATGAGTCGATCCGGGCAGGCTATCCGAGGGATTCCGCGGCGTTTTTCAATGTGGTAAAGCGAGCGGAGGACCGGATCCGTTCCATCTGACCGAAAAGGCCGGCAAGCCATAGCTTCCCGGAGAATACCCTAATCGTCTGGAAAGAACAAAGAACAATGAAAATAATATCTTACAGGAGGAGTTTGTCATGAGTTTTCGCATTCAGCCCGAAGTGTTTGAAAAGCTGCCGGAGGTCTATATCGGCGCATTGGTGGTCAAGGGAATCGACAACACCAAAGACTATCCCGAGATCACTGCGTTTTTGGATGCCTGCGTTGAAGAGATCCACGCAAAGCTTGCAGGTTCCAAGGTGAAAGAGCATCCCTCCATTCTGCCCTTCCGGGGAGCTTTCAGTGAGCTCGGTATGAACCCCAACAAGTTTATGCCCTCCATTGAGGCGCTGGCCTCCCGCATTGAAAAGGGCAAGGGAATGCCCCATATCAATCCGATTGTGGATCTGGGAAACGCCATTTCGCTCAAATATCTGCTGCCGCTGGGCGCGCATCCGCTGCAGGCACTTGACGAAGAGGTCCGTTTCGCAAGAGAAGGCGATATTTTCCGTCCCTTCGGCGCGGAGCAGGACGAGCAACCCGACGTGGGCGAGCTGATCTATGCCAACGGAAACATCGTCGGCACCCGTCGCTGGATCTGGCGGCAGAGCGATATCAGCAAGATTGAGCGGGATACCACAGACGTCTTTTTCCCGATCGATGGGTTCACCTTCCTGTCCTCCCAGGTGGAAGCGGCGCTCGACGAGCTTTCGGAACTCTGTGAGAAATTCTTCGGCTGTGCACCGATTGCCAGAGGGGCAGTGTGCGCAGAGCATCCGGAGATGGTTTTTTAAGGAGTGCAAAACAACATGTCAGACCGGATTCAAATTCCGACGAGAGAAGAGGCGGATCCCGCCTACCAGTGGCACACACAGGATATTTTTGAGAAGGACGAAGGCTTTCTCAGCGCACTCGATCGCCTGAAAGAAATGGGAAAAGAGTTTGCAGCTTTCCAGGGAAAGCTGCACGATCCCAAGATGCTGCTCGCTTACCTGGAACTGACCGAACAGGTTGAAGAGCTGGCAGGGAACATCGGGAGCTATGCCGCGCTGAAGAGCGACCAGGATACGGCAAACGCGCGGTATCAGGGCTATATGGGACAGGTTTCGGCAATCGGCGTTGAACTCTCTGCGGCTACGGCGTTTGCCACGCCGGAGTTGCTTTCTCTGGGAGACGAGCTGGTGCAAATGCTCGACCGTGAGCCGGCACTTTCGCCCTATCGCAAGGCTCTCATGGATGTGCTGCGTCAAAAGGAGCATATTCTGCCCGAGCGGGAAGAGCGGCTTCTCTCCCTGAGCGGAGAGATGGCGGGCAGCGCAGGGGAGATCTTCTCGATGCTCAACGACGCGGACATGAGCTTCGGCACCGTGACCGACGAGAAGGGCCGTGAGATCCCCCTGACCCACGGCAGGTATCTGCACTTTATGGAGTCTGCCGACAGGCGGGTGCGAAAAGAGGCCTTCGAAAAACTCTATGCAGTCTATCGGGAGCACAGAAACACTCTGGCGGCGCTGCTCAACGCTCACGAGCGCAAAAACAAATTCTACAAGCAGGCTCGCGGATATGAGAGCTGCCTGGAGATGTGCCTGTTTGGCAACCAAATCCCCAAAGAGGTCTATCACAGCCTGATTCAGGCGGTGCACGGGGCCTTTCCCTCGTTCTATTCCTATATGGAGCTTCGCAAAAAAGCCCTCGGGGTCGATGCGCTGCACATGTATGATCTCTACGTTCCCGTGGTGGAAAACCCCTATGGCGAGATTTCCTATGAGCAGGCTTTTGAGTTGGTGAAGGAGGCGCTTGCCCCGCTGGGCGAGGAATATGCCGGTCTTCTCTGCCGCGCCAAGGACGAGGGCTGGATCGACGTGTATGAAAATACCGGAAAACGCAGCGGGGCCTATTCCAATGGCACCCCGACCTGTCACCCCTTTGTGCTCCTCAACTTCCAGAACAACCTGGAGTCCGCCTTTACGCTGGCGCACGAGCTGGGGCATGCCATGCACTCCTATTTTTCCAATCAGGCGCAGCGGCCCATCTACCGAAACTACAGCATCTTTGTGGCGGAGGTTGCCTCCACGGTCAACGAGGCGCTGCTGCTGCGGCATCTGGAGCGCTGCGCGCAGGGCGACGTGAAAAAGCTGGCCTATCTGGCAAACAGCGCGCTCGAGCAGTTCCGCGCCACCCTGTTCCGCCAGACCATGTTTGCCGAATTCGAGCTCAAAACACATGAGATCGTGGAGCAGGGAGGCAGCCTGACCCCGGATCTTCTGGATGAACTCTATCGAAATCTCTGCGCCGACTATTTTGGGAGCGGTGTGGTGATTGATGAGCAGATCAGCAGAGAGTGGTCACGGATCCCGCATTTCTATTATGATTTTTATGTCTATCAATATGCCACTGGATTTGCTGCGGCGCAGATGCTGTCGGAGCGGATCCTGAAAGGCGGCGCGCCGGAATATCTGCGTTTTCTTTCTCGGGGAGACAGTGTTCCCCCTCTCGATGCGCTGCGCGAAGCGGGAGCAGACCTTGCAACGGAAAAACCGGTTGCCGATGCGCTCGCTCTCTTTGCAGGGAAAGTCAGGGAACTCGAAGGGCTTCTTTAAGCTTTTTTGATAAATCACGGGGATTTTTCCTACAAATCGAAAAAAATGTAAAAGTTTCAAGCAGAACGAATTTGTATTGTGCTGAAACTTTCAGGTGAATTTCTGCGTCTATTATTGATAATAGGTGCGGCACGGCCGCGTCTCTTTTTCGATAGACTTCAACGAGACGTTGGGTTTCATCGTCTACCATTAAAGGAGGAACAACCATGCAGCAGACACCTGTAAAGGACCCGATGAACGAGTCCTCTGCGGCTGTGCAAGAACAGTTTGAGCAATCCACACTGGAAGAGACCCTGACGTTTGCTCCGGAAAAGAAGGGAAAGCTGGGGAAAAACGTCAAGCGCATCATCTTGTGGGGATTGCTTGCCGCCGTCATAGCGGCTGTCGTATTCGTCGTCTACACACTGTTTTTCAAGAAGGAGCCGCCGCCTGAAATGATGACGGCCACGGCCACCTACGGGACGATTGAAAGCAAGGTTCAGGGCTCCGGCTCGGTTACGGCACAGGAGAAGCAGGATGTGCCGGGACTTGCCAAAGGAGAGGTCATCAAGGTGTTTGTCGCGGTTGGAGATCATGTCGAAGTGGGACAGCCCCTCTTCACGGTCAACGACGAAGAGATCACCCGAAGCCTGAGCGAATACGAGAGCAGTCTCAAGCAGGCCAACAAGAATCTGCAGCTTGTGCGGGAGGAGATCGCCGCTCAGGATGCGCGGGCCCCGTTCTCGGGCAAAACGCTCGAGGTCAATTGCGTCAAGGGGCAGCAGGTCTCCAAGGGAGAGATTCTCGGCACCCTGGTGGACGATTCGAAAATGACCCTGACCTCTTACTACAGCATTGCTTACATCAACGACGTTTATGTGGGGCAGAGCGCAGAGATTTCGATCCCCACCAGCATGTCATTGCTCAGCGGTACCGTCAGCCGCGTGGAGCGAATTTCCAAAATCACGGATGAGGGCGCCATGCTGTTCGAGGTGGAGCTCCAGCTCGACAATCCGGGAATCCTGACCAAGGGAATGATGGCAACCGCTGTGATCCATACGGCAAACGGTGACGTTCCGCCGGCAGAGTCCTCGACGCTGGCCTACCTGAAGGAAGAATACATCAAGGCAGGGACCTCGGGAGAGATCACGTCGGTCGCCATGCGGGATTACTACTCCTTCCATGGAGGCGATCAGCTTTTCACCATTCGAAACGAGGATTTGGACGGCAGATTGGCTGAGGAACTGAAGCTGCTGGATAATGCCCGGAAGAACTACGATACCGTTGCTGAGCAGTATCAGTACTATGCTCCGACGGCCGAGATCGCCGGACAGGTGGTCGCCGTCAACATCATGGAGGGCGACGTGTTGACGGGCGGCGGCAATGCGGTCGTATCGGTGGCCGATCTGAGCCGGATGATGATGGATGTTGAAGTGGACGAAATGTATGTTTCCTCGTTGGTGCCCGGCATGCCGGTCAAGGTCAGCGCGACCTACGACGGCGGAGCGGTTTACGATGGCATCCTGTCCAGCGTTTCCCTTCAGGCAAAGGTGGGAACCGGCATGTCGACCTTCCCCGCCAAAATCGAAATCCTCAATGCGCAGGGGCTCATGAGCGGTATGTGGCTGGACTTTGAGATCACCACCAATCGGGTGGAAGACTGTCTCGTCGTTCCCTCCAATGCCGTGAAATATGTGGAAAACGGCACGGTTTGCTTTGTGCGTGAGGTGCAGGAGTGGCATACGCCGGCAGAGCTCGACGAGGTCACCGCGGCCCAGCTCCCGGAGGGATTTTCGGCCGTTATGGTGGAAACCGGCGCTTCAGACGCATTTCAGATTGAAATTGTCCAAGGGCTCTCGGAAGGAGACGAGGTCGCCACAACTGCTGTGGAGACGAATCCATACGGGATGTACTATTAAGAGGGGGCTGACATGGCGCTCATTACAATGAAACAGATCTATAAGGTCTATCACCCGGGAGAAGAAAATGAGGTGCGTGCCCTCAACGGCGTGTCGCTTACAGTCGACCGTGGGGAGTTTCTTGCCGTGCTCGGCACCTCGGGTTCCGGGAAATCGACCATGATGAACATTATGGGCTGCCTCGACGTGCCGACGGCCGGTGAGTATTATCTTGGCGATTCCGACGTGTCGAAGCTGAACGATAACCAGCTTGCTCGTATTCGAAGCCTTGCCATCGGCTTCATCTTCCAGGGATACAACCTGATCAAGGACCTGTCGGCGCTGGAGAATGTGGAACTGCCGCTCGTCTACCGCAATGTCGGTCGGGCAAAACGGCGGAAGATGGCGATAGAAGCCCTTTCCATGGTGGGGCTGGAAAACCGGATTCATCACCGCCCCTCCGAGCTGTCGGGCGGTCAGCAGCAGCGGGTCGCCATTGCGCGTGCGATTTCAACCGAGCCGCCGATCGTGATGGCCGACGAGCCCACCGGAAATCTTGACACGCGCGCCTCGATCGAGATCATGGAGCTGCTCGCCTCCCTCAATCGAAAGGGAACTACGGTGATTCTCATCACACACGATCCTGAAACGGCTGAATATGCGCACCGCATCATCGAATTGCGCGATGGGAAAATCATTCGGGATCACGTCCATGAGCAGCAGCGTGGAAAGCTGGAAGGGGGTGCGGCGAAATGAAGCTCGGGCAGTCTTTTTCCATGGCGATCAAATCCATCCGGAACAACAAGGGGCGCAGCTTTCTGACCATGCTCGGCATCATCATCGGACTTGCGGCCGTGATCACCCTGGTGACGTTGGTTTCGGGAGTCAAAAAGCAGTTCATGATGAGCTTTGAAGAGATGGGGACCAACACGGTCACTGTGGAATACTACATGGATCAGCGCGACATTTCGAAAGAGATCTACGAGACGTCGCTGGAACTGAACGAATACATTGAGGCTTACACGCCGAATCTTTCAACCTATACTGAGGTGCGGCAGCAAGACAAGAAATCCAATTGCCGGATCCTGCTTGGCAGCGAGTCCTTTCACATCTGCTCCAACTATGCAATTCTGCGGGGGAGCATGTTCACCCACGACAATGTGCTGAGCGCAGACCGCGTTGCCGTAATCGGCAGCAAGGTCAAAGACGATCTCTTCAATTATGCGGACCCTGTCGGCCGGTCGATCCGCATCAATGGACAGCGGTTCACGGTGGTTGGAGTTTTTGAAGAAAAAGTGGGGGTAGGGAACTATGCAAACAACGTGGTTCTCGTGCCCTATACGAACAACCGTCTGCTCATGAACAGTCCTGCCATCTCTTCGTTTATCATCAAAGCAGTAGACGGAGACTCGACCGGAAAAGTGTTTGCCGAGATGCAGAATTGCATGAAGCGTATCACAGGGAACGATTGGGGATGGTGGGTCTCCAGCGAAAACCAGTATATCGATTTCTACAACGAACAGATCACCACCATGTCCCTGATGGGCGGGGGTATTGCAGGGATCTCGCTCATCGTCGGCGGCATCGGTATTATGAATATCATGCTGGTGTCGGTTACGGAACGCACCAGAGAGATCGGGATCCGCAAGTCGATCGGCGCACGCAGATTGGATATCATTTCACAGTTTTTGATCGAGGCCGGCACCATCAGCCTGATGGGCGGGATCGTCGGCATTGCGGTGGGGGCTTTCCTGTCGCTGATCCTCGGAAGGATATTGTTTACGGAAACCAAGATGATCTTGCTTCCATCGGTTCCGCTGGTACTGGGAGCCGCCGCCTTTTCGGTTCTGATCGGCATGTTCTTCGGCTTCTATCCAGCGAACCGCGCCTCGAAGCTCAACCCCATTGACGCTCTGCGTGCAGAATAGGAGGAAACAACCATGAAAAAACAGGCGGTATCTCTTTGCGCCGTTCTGCTCACGGCACTGTTTTTGCTGCTGCCGGCGGCAGCTTTCTCTGATATTCAGGACGACGAGGTCAGTGCCGCCGCCGAGACCCTTGCGGCGCTCAATATCGTCTCAGGATTTGAAGACGGGAACTTCCGTCCATCGTCGCCCTTGACCCGTGCGCAGTTTGCCAAGCTGGGCGTGCTCAGCCTTGGAGCGGAAGACAAGGTGGTGCTCTATCGCGGATACACCATTTTCCCCGATGTGAAAACCGGGCACTGGGCGGTCGGATATGTCAACGTTGCGGTGCGGGAGAGTCACTTGCTGACCGGCTATCCGGACGGGACCTTCCGGCCCGACACCCCGATCACCGAGGCCGAGGCGGTCACCATCTGCCTGCGCATGCTGGGTTATCAGGAGGCGGATATCGGCTCCTTCTGGCCGGCTGACTATCTGACCAAGGCGGCTGAAATCGGTCTGACCGACGGAATGACCATCTCAGCCTCTTCCGCCATGAACCGCGGCAATGCGGCGCGGCTCCTTGCCAACCTGCTTGTCACCGAGAACAAGGAGGGGGAGCCCTTCTCGCTGCACATGGGCCTGATCGGCACGGAAAACGTCACGCTGCTTGCCACAGAGAAGACCGATCTCTCTCTGGCACAGGGGATCATCAGCCTTTCGATCGGCGGGGCAAAGACCCAGATGAGCACAGTCAATACCATGCCCGCCTCCCTGGTGGGCTCCCGGGGCGTGCTGCTGACGGGTCGCGACGGCAAGGTCTGCGGGTTTGTCCCCTATCGGTATGACAGCGTCAGCGTGACCATTCGCTCCCGCGACGCCGACGGCATCACCACAACCGAGGGCGGACGGATCCTGATTCCGGCCGAAACGGAGGTCATCCTGCGCGGCGGGGTCGCCCCCTATGGTTCTGCCTATGTGGATCTTCGCACCGGCACAACGGTGCAGGTGTGCTACGATAGAAACGGAAAGCTCAGCCACATTGCCACCGCCTCTGTCAGCGGCGCCGTGGGCGAGATGCATGTGCTCAAGGCCGATTATTCGGGTTCTCAGCATCCGCTGCATGCCTTTTATGACGCAGCTCTTGTGCGACAGAGTCCCATCTATAAAAACGGGCTTCCGGTCGACGCCTCAGCCCTGCGCGTCAACGACGTGGTGACCTATTCCGCCGATCAGGGAAGATTCCTGGTCAGTGATCTGCGCCTGAGCGGCGTGATTTCAGCGGCATATCCCAGCAAAACCCGCGCCCAGAGCTTTACGCTTCTGGGGAATACCTTCTCCATTTCCGATAATCGCGAGATGAATCTTTCCGCCTTTGACAAAACAACGGTTACGGTGCTGCTGGCCCCCGACGGAACGGCGGCGGAGGTGGTGCCCTCCTCGAAGGTTTCCGCCGCGATGGGCGGCTTGGTTTCTTCGGCCGGAGGGACAAGCGCCCGCGTGCAGCTTTGGTCGGGCTATGAGATTTCCGGCGAGACCGCCAGGGATTACTCGGATCTGTCGGAACGCTATGTGGAGGTTTCGGTTGCATCAGACGGAAAAATGTCGCTGCGGGAGCCTGTCTACCGTGCTGCGGCGGAATCCTTCTCGATCTCCTCCATGAAGCTGGGAAGAACGCCTGTGGCCTCCGACGTCGTGCTCTATGAGTGCGCCGAACGCAGCGCAGGGTTCAGAAAATTCGACCTCGATGAAATTCTCGATACGATGCAGGAGATCCCCTCCGGAAGGATTCTCTACACGGCGACCGATTCGACCGGAACCGTGCGCGCCATGGTGCTGCAGAATGCGACCGGCAACGCCTTTGTCTACGGCGTGATCGGGGTCAACGGGGAAGACGAAGATACCTTCTACACCCTGAGGACCGATCAGGGAGCCGGCAGCGGCGGCGTCAGCGAGGTCAGCATCTCGGCACAGGGCGGCGTGGCCCTGAACGTCAACGGTCTCTACGGCGGCCTTGCCGTGAGCGGAGGATATGCCCGCGCCTACTGCAAACTTGAAAACCGCGGTTCGGTTTCGCTCGACGCCTTTGATGGGACCGATCGGGTACAGCTCGACTCCGGTATCGCGCCTCTCTCCAAGACGGTGCAGGTCTACAACGAAACGACCGGACGGTTTATCACCCTGGCGCAGGCCAAACGGGAGTTTTCCTCCTTCAGGATCTATACGGATGCCGTGGCAGGCGTTGTGAGAATGATCGTGGTGGCGTAACAAAGAAGGTCCAATTCTGTCTGCGAGACTCCGCCCCGGCGGAGTCTCGCAGACAGGTTTTGTTCCCATGGGAGAAAGGAGAGGTCATGCGGTTTTCTGAACTTTGTATTTTCACCACCTCCGCGGGTATTGAAGTCCTGACAGGGGTTTTGGGGGAGCTCGGCGTGACCGGATTTGCAGTGAACGATCCGCTGGAGTTCGAGCGGTTTCTCAACGGGGAGCAGACCCGATGGGATTATGTGGAAGAAACGCTGCTTGAGCTTAAAGGTGCTGCGCCCAGCGTCACCTTTTACCTTCCTGAAAACGGACAGGGAGAGCGTCAGCTTGCCGAGATCGAGCAGGCGCTTGAGAGCCTTCGTCGGAGCGACACGCAGGGGCTTTTCGGCCCGCTTTCTCTTCGCAAAAGCAGCGTAGATGAGGAAGATTGGGCCAATAGCTGGAAAGAGTATTTCAAGCCCTTCCGTGTGGGAGATCGGCTCTACATCAAGCCCTCCTGGGAGGAGCTCGCCGATCCCGAGGGGAGGATCGTTTTGGAGATCGACCCCGCCTCTTCCTTCGGCACGGGGACCCATCACACAACAAAGCTCTGCCTTCTTCAGCTCGAGCGGTTAAAGGTTGAAGAAGCGCGGGTGCTGGATATGGGCTGCGGCAGCGGAATCCTGGGGATTGCAGCCATGCTGCTGGGGGCCGACAGTGTCACGGCGGTCGATATCGATGAGAACTCCGTGAAAACCGCAGGGGAAAATGCACAGAAAAACAAGATCGACCCCGCGTGCTTTCACCTGTTGTGCGGGGATGTGACCGGGAATACCGCGCTGGCAGAGCAGGTGGGCGGCGGATACACGATCGTGCTCGCAAATATCGTGGCTGATGTGATCGTCGGTATGCGAAAGGAGCTCTATGGATTTCTCAGCCCCGGCGGAACGCTGATCGCCTCGGGGATCATCAAAGAGCGTGCCAATGAAGTCCGCAAAGCGCTCGAGGCGCAGGGTTTTATGGGGTTTCGGTGCGACGAAGAAGAAGAGTGGGTTGCGCTGTGCTGTACCCGTCCCGCCTGATTGTGCAAATCGGGATCTGGGAAAAAAGCAGAAGCTGTGCACGTTCCCGAATTCAAAAAGATGCCAAATAGAAGAGGTGTGCCATGCCGAAATTCTTCATTTCTCCCGAGCAGGCGACCGGTTCCTCGGTTTTAATGACAGGGGAAGACGCCCGCCATATTGCCGCTTCTCTTCGCATGGAGGAGGGAGAGCGCCTCACCCTGTGTGACGGAGCGGGCATTGATCTGCTGTGCCGCATCGAGCGGGTGGGGAAAACCGAGGTCGCGCTCTCGGTGCTCGAGCGTCGGCCAAGCGAGGGAGAATCCGCCTGCCGCATCACGCTGTTTCAATGCCTTCCCAAGGGAGACAAAATGGAGAGCATTGTTCAGAAATCGGTAGAACTCGGCGTTGCTTCGATCGTTCCGGTGCTCTCGTCGCGCTGTATTTCAAGGCCTGACGCTGTCGGAATGGAGAAGAAGAGAAGGCGCTGGCAGCTGATTGCACAGGAAGCCGCCAAGCAGTCGCGCCGCGGCGTCATCCCTGTTGTGGAGGAGATGCTGCGCTTTGAAGATGCGGTCGCACGCCTCTCGGCCATGGAATATGGCCTGCTGCTCTATGAAAAGCAGCAGGGGAGCGGGATTTCCCAGATTCCGGCGAACGCTGCGGAGATCGGCGTTTTGGTCGGGCCTGAGGGCGGCATTTCGCCTGAGGAAGCGGAGAAGTGCCGCGCCATGGGGCTGCTGAGCATTGGACTCGGCCCGCGCATTCTGCGCACCGAAACAGCCGGCTCGGCTGCCATCGCGGTGCTGCAATACCAAACAGGGAACCTGGAATAACATCCAAAAAGCAGGAGACGCGGAGAAATGCGGGATCCGAAAAACTGCCGTTGTCAGTGTGTGTTCAATCTAGATGTCTGCCTTATCATGCCGCGCCGCATCATCTCCTTTGGAATTGAGGCAGCGGTGGACGAGAAAAACAAATGATTCGGTTTGCCGACGGAAGGGTATTCTACAGAATTTCGATCGATTTCTTCAAGTCCAGGCGATTGACAAATTGAGAAAAGGGCTGCTTCTTCCATAGGGAAGCCGCAGCGCCTGAGTGAGATTGTAAAAAGGGAGTTGGGGTATGGTGAACGCCAGGAACAACGGCAATCGCAAGCCTGCAGAGAGCGTGGCCGAGGCACGGTTGACGCTTTATATCACTCTGGCCTTTGCCGGCGGGTTCTTGCTGGTATTTCTCTACAAGGCAGGGAACAATGTGCATCGTCTGCCGCTATTCAGTCGCTGGGCAACCTGGATTGCCATTGCCGGCGCGGTGTTCACCCTTTTTTCGGGGGTTTGGGCGTTTTCCGCAAAGAAGAAGGATGTTTCAAACATGCTGCTCACGCCCGGAACAGGGCTTTTCCTGAGCTTGTTTACGCTGCTTTGCGGGCTGCTCCTGAAATTCTTCTATTTTGACGGCGTCAAGCTGCTCTATGTGCTGCTGCCGGGTATGTGCGTCGTCTATCTGATCCGGCGGATCTATGCCAACGGATTTTATCCGACCTCCGCTTTTTTGCTGCTCACGGGAACGCTGTTGTTTTTAGCTGACCGGATGCTTCTATGGGAGATTTTCGCCCCGTACCGGCTCTGGATGGGAGCGTTTATTGCTCTGTGCGGCGCGGGCTTTTTGCTGATGTGTTTACGCTGCAAAAAGGGAGAAGGAATGCTCCGCGTCGGCGCTTGGGAGCAAAGACTCTTCCGAAAGGACGAAAGCGTTATTCCGGCCTGTCTTGCGGCGGCCGCGGCGATGGTACTGGGGGGAGCGTTTATCGCCCGCCCCGCCTATGTCCTGTTTTACGGATTGATCGGGCTGAGCGCTCTTGCGGTTTGCCTTGCAATCTACTACACTTCCAAGCTGATATACGATTAAAATGGACATCTGTCTGGCAGCGCTTCAAAAAGCCGCTGCAAGCCCCTTTCCGGGGTGCGAAAGAAAGGGCGTTGTCTTTTCATCAATGAAACGGGTCTATCCGGCATGCGGGCCGGAGAGACGAAAGCAAGGGCTTTCACGATTTTGCCGGTTCATCCGGCAGAACGGTGAAAGCCTTTTTTGCTTGATCTTGATGCAGTTGTCGTCCTCGGTGCGATGGGCAGAGAAAGCCTCCTTCCGTGCAACCAACCTGTATGCGCAGATCAATCTCCGAAATCCAGCGGTGCAGGGCCGGACGTTCTTTACAGCTTCAGCCGAAAGAGCCCGTGCCGGTTACAGTAGGCATAGAGGGTTTTCACACGGTTGATCTTGAATCTCGCCTCGGCGCTCCCCTCCGGATACAGCTTTACAAGCTGGGTTCCCATATCTGACGTCGCAGACAGAAAGGAAATGAAATGATTCTTTGTCATGGGATGGCAAATCGAAACGTAGTATTCATCCTCCACGATCTCCACATGGATTTGGTGGTCTTGGTCTGTCTCTTCCGGCTCAAGCGGCGGCAGAGTGATGCCGCAGCAGCTGATTACGGCTTCGCCGGTCGCCTGAATCACATTACCGCAGACAGGGCAGACATACAGTTTTCCCTTTGCCATGTTGGCGGTTTTGTTTTGATTTTGAATATGATTGCCCGACAGCAGTTCGATCACGGAAATATCGAGCGCTTTTGCCAGGGGTTCGAGCAGGCTGATATCGGGATACCCGTTTCCTGTTTCCCATTTGCTCACCGCTTTGCTGCTGACATAGAGTTTTTCCGCGAGTTCGTCCTGCGTCATTTTTTTGCTCTCGCGCAGCCTGCGGATCACGTCTCCGGTCACATATCTGTCCATGATGCTCGCCTCCTTACGGGGTCAGTCTATCACATGAGAAAGAAAGAAGCTACCTACGCATCGTAGAGTCGGGGT
>JAEEGL010883827.1_pt1 | contig 15705 bp, 14 predicted proteins | sample 9134231 | NCBI WGS metagenome assembly JAEEGL01 (sample SAMN16246548, study PRJNA631951) | gut metagenome | biome: gut microbiome; feature: rumen; material: fiber-attached | host: Bos | place: Iran: Karaj | collected 2018-10
GCCGCGATGACCCTCGACAGTCGTGAACTGAAACACATTGTCGCCCAGCATATCTTCGTGATTGAAATGAATGTGTCCCGCAACGACTGCACAAACGGGGCTTTCTTTTGTTGTCAGCAACTCAATGAAAGAACGGGTCGTCTCGTCCGAACGGATCGCAGTTCCGCCCAGGAGGATGTCGCGGCCCCAGTATTTTTCGGTCGGTTCCTGAAGCGTCGGAGAATAAAACGGGACGTGGCACATAACGATGACCGGCTTATCAGCCGTCAATACTTTGCGGAACATTTCGAGCGTCTCCGGTGCAATGCGGTCACAGCCGTTGTCAAAGGCAAATATGAGAAAATCGCCGAAATCGGCAACCTTCCAGAATACCGAGCTGCGGACCAGATCAGAATTGATAGAAGATGCGGCAGGAGATGAATAATTGACGATCCTCTCGTATTCGGGGAGGTATTTTCGCGCATGGGCGTCGCAGTGATAGTTTGTCAGGAAAGACCATTCGTGATTGCCGAGGCAGTACACCGCCGGAACGGACGAACTGCTAAGCGCGTTCAGAAGAATGTCACGGTTCGAGCGGGACGGGAAATCGCAAATGTCGCCCGTAAGCAGGATCCCGTCGCAGCCCAGCGAAGATGCTTCTTGGAAGAAGTAAGGGAAGCGCGAACCGGCGGTAAAACCACCGAACGGAGGAAAGTATTGTCCCCCGCGAAGCTGCGCCTCCGCCTGCATTTCATCCGGTTCTTCCGGGTATGCGGTGGCAATATGAACGTCGGTCACGTGCATCAGTTTATACGGGCGGCTGATCCCTTTTATTTTCAGGTGGTGGACAACGTCGCATCTCACCGGTGCTGTGGTCGTTTCAGCCATTTTGATCACCAAGTTCTGCTTTGAATATTTCTCCTCCTTCGGCCGATGACACTATGGCATATGACGAGCAAAGTGTTATCCTGTAGGACGTGGCTGAAGGCGCGTTTTCAGATATGCCGGGAGCGTACTTCCCTATCAGTTCGGCGCGGCCTGACAGCAGATTCTTCGCGGTCGCTTTATAAAGGGACAATTCAGTTCCGCCGCCATTACCGGTGCCTTCCGCAATCAGGAAGAAAATGCCTCTCCTATCGACGTTTACCGCAACAGGTGCGAATGCGGCCGTCAATGAATCGCGTCCGTATTTGTCGGCGTCGTAGCGGTCAAACCCGTCCGGACCACCTGCGTAGACCCAGTCGTCAAACACCGCAATGCAAGTGTATCGTCCGTGCGCGATCAGCTGCTCGTATTTGTCGCCGTCAGCATCACTGTTATCCGAACCGTTGTCCGTACCGTCAGCCTCATCTGCTGGCCTCGCTGTCGTTGAAAGCAGGTACAGATCTCCGCTCTGACTCACTGCGTATATCGATCCGAAATACACGCAAAGCGCGCTGTATCTGCCTTTTGATAATACCGTTTTCGCTGCGTCTTCCAGCGATATTTTAACTATATATCCGTCGCCGTCAATGCAGTAAAGCTGTCCTCCTACGCTGAGTGCCGATCTGTACGTGCCTTCCGCGATCACCTTTTTCGCAGTGACCGTGGCATCGTCTTCGCTGACTGACGAGTCATCGCCTGACGGCAGCGGTCCGTCGGTTACAGCGCATATTCGCCCTTCGCCGTCAATAAACGTTACAAGATATGCTTTGCTGCCGGCAACGTCCGCATACGTGAACGGGTCTTTTATCGCGCATACGCTGCTTATCCGCTTTTCGCCAGATACCAGTACGCGTTCGGATTCTCCGTTGCTCACTTTCAGAGCCTTGCTCCCTGACTCTTCGGAGTCAACAAAATACGTCCGTCCGTCTGCTTCTGCTGCTGCGGCGTCGTTGGACATGTTTCCGTATACGTTTCCGATCCCCGAGTAGTACGGCGCTTCCGTCGGCTGCTCGGCGGTAGGTGCACCTGTGGCCGGAACTTCGTTTTGCTGCGTGACGGCCGGAGTGTTATTATTGTTTTTTCTTTCAAACAGTTCCGGCTTCAGCGTTTTGATCAGGAACACGACCATCACTATTACTATCACGGCGGTAAAGCCTATCGTGACGTAATCCATTACGGTAAATTTATATTTCTTCTTTTTTTCTGCCATTGTTTCCTCCGTCCTTTCGCTGAGCTCGGGTGGTGACAATATAATACCACTTTTCTCGTCTGTTTTCACTCTTTTATTTTGATCTATTCGGCCGTATCGAAAGGGTGCGGAGCCGGAATGAGAAGATCCCGATTTTTTGACACCTTGAAAAAAAGGCACGGAATCAGTATAATCCCATTGTGCCCCGGACAGGCGGAAGCAGCCGGAACCGGGACGGTCACGTTGTCCGGGAAAAGTCCCCGGAAGAAAGGTTTTTTACAAAGAAAATAATTATGAAGGTTATTATCAGAAACACTTATGAAGAAATGAGCCGCTGGGCTGCGGAGTATATCATCGGCAAGATCAACGCTCACAATGCATCTCCCGCCGGGTCAATAAGGCCTTTCGTGCTCGGATTACCGACCGGATCGTCACCGCTGGGTGTGTACGCCGAATTCGTGAAGGCAAACCGCGAAGGAAGAGTAAGCTTTAAAAACGTTGTCACCTTTAATATGGACGAATACGTCGGACTTCCGCGCGAACATGAACAGAGCTACTGGAAATTTATGCACGATAACCTGTTTGATCACATCGATATTGAACCCGAGAACGTAAATATATTAAACGGCATGGCAGACGATCCGGAAGCCGAATGCCAGCGCTATGAGGATAAGATCACATCTTACGGCGGCATTGACCTTTTCCTGGGGGGAAGCGGCGTCGACGGCCACATCGCATTCAACGAACCGTTCACGAGCCTGAATTCACGCACCGGCGTACGTAAACTCACGTACGACACGCTACTTGTCAACGCCCGTTTCTTCGACGGGGATTTCAGTAAAGTGCCGAAATCCGCGCTATCCGTCGGTGTGGGAACAGTTATGGATGCCACGGAAGTTTTGCTCCTGCTCTCCGGCCATAATAAGGCAAGGGCACTCCGCCATCTGGTAGAAGAGCCGGTATCGGGCAAATGGACGGTCAGCGCACTTCAGCTGCATCCGGCAGCGATCGTTGCCTGCGACGAAGACGCGTGCGACGAACTGACCGTAGGAACGTACAAGTATTTCAAAATGACGGAATGACAGAACGATAGAATGACAGAATGACAAGAGGTTACGTAAAATGAGCAATATTTGGCATGATATCAGCCCGAAACGCATAAATCCGGAAGATTTCGTTGCCGTCGTGGAGATCCCGAAAGGCAGCAAGAAAAAGTACGAACTCGATAAGGCTACGGGTATGCTGATGCTTGACCGCATACTTTATACGTCCACCCACTACCCGGCAAATTACGGATTCATTCCACGGACTTACGGCGACGACCTTGACCCGCTGGACGTGCTGATCATTTGCTCCGAAGAGATCGAGCCTATGACGCTGGTACGCTGCTATCCGATAGGAGTTATCTCCATGATCGACGCCGGGCGCCGTGACGAGAAGATCATCGCGATTCCTTTCAACGATCCCAACTATAACATGTACCATGAGATACATGAACTGCCCCAGCATCTGTTCGCGGAAATGTCGCACTTTTTCACCGTATATAAATCGCTGGAAAACAAGCAGACTGCGGTCAACGACGAGGTGGGCGGCCGCGAGGATGCTGTTGAGATCATTCAGGAAGCGATCGACAATTACATCGAAACTTATTGTAAATAATACCGCGCCGATCCGGCTGCCGGGTCAGGTGCATAGAATCAGAACGTTGAGGTGGCGTCAATGAATGATTTCGAACGCGAGGCAATGCGTGCTCAGGCTAAAACCGCAGACGGACAACTCATTCTGAACGGAAAGGCGTTGTCGGCGCTCATCGAGGCTGATCTTCGTGAGCGTGTCGCATGCATAATTGAAAAGTCCGGCCGCGCTCCGGTGCTGGCCACGATCATCGTGGGTGATAATCCCGCTTCCGTCACGTACGTGCGTATGAAGGGTAAGGCCTGCGAGCGTATCGGCCTGGTTCCCCTGCGCGTCGCGCTTCCCGAAGAAACCACCACGGAAGAGCTTCTGGACGAGATCCGCAAGCTCAACGCAGATCCGGACGTATGCGGTATCCTGCTTCAGCACCCCGTACCGAAACATATCGACGAACCTGCATGCTTCAACGCTATCGATCCCGAAAAAGACGTTGACGGCGTTGGGGCAACTAATTTCGGCAGAGTTGCTCTCGGCGAGGACGGATTTACTTCCGCAACACCGGGCGGGATAATACGCATATTAAAAGAATACGGCGTTGAGATCGAGGGAAAAGAAGCGGTCGTCATCGGACGGAGCCGTATACTGGGAAAGCCGCTGGCAATGCTTCTGCTTCGTGAAAACGCTACCGTTACCGTCACGCATACACGCACGCAGGACCTGCCCGAAGTCGTCAGGAGAGCCGATATAGTTGCCGCCTGCGTAGGAAGACCGGAATTCGTAAAAGCGGAATGGATAAAGCCGGGCGCCGTGCTGATCGACGCCGGATATAACCCCGGAAACGTCGGAGATATTGACCTCAAAAACGCCGCTCCCATTGCATCCGCATACACTCCCGTGCCGGGAGGAGTCGGTCCGATGACGATATGTACCCTAATGGAACAGACGGTAAAAGCCGCGGAAAAGCGCATGAACGCAGCAGAAATATCCTAAAGGAGCGTCTGATTTTATGAAAAAGCACAGAATAGCTGCCGGGTCGCTGGCATTGCTTATATTGACAGTTTCACTGCTGGCCGGATGCACAGGAGGCCCGTCAGATCCCGCGCAAAAAACAGCCGTTCCCACGGCCGAACCGATCGAACTCGACGTTCCGGAGGCGGTAACGCTTGCCGGATCATACCCGTTTAAATCGATGCTGGAAGGAGCTGAATCGAAATTGAACAGACTATTTTACAAGAAAGGCAGCGTCACTGCTGTAAAAGTCGGAACTCATTACGGTTTTTACGGTCTTGCGAAGCAGGAACTGGCAGAGCACGGTTTTTCCGCCCGCACGATGCTTCTGGGCGACCGGGTGTATACCACGGCTTATTTCCTGGCCGGGTCAATGGGATTTGATTATTCGGAAAGCGGCGACGTTATCAGTTTCGCCAAGGGATCGGTGTCGTTCTCTTTTAAAATCGGCGACGCCAGCGTCAGTTTCGGGGAAGAAAAATTTCCGGTCTATCCCCCGCAGAAGACCGGAAATCACGTATATTTCGATTGCGAAAGCTTCGCACGCGTTACCGGGCAGAAGACGTATTTCGACAGTCAGAGCGGCATATACCTGATGTATCCGGAAGAGATCGAACCTGACACAGGCGAACAGATCTCGCTTTACACCGCACGGTACGACCTGTACGAAAGAGTCGTGTATAATATTGACGACGTGGCGTGCGACACTACCGGAAGCGGTCTTTACCAACCTGTTGATTTCGGCGAGCGTCAGGTCGGTATAGCGTATACTACGTGGCACCGCGCAAGTTCGTCGTGGGATAAAAAGAGCAAGTGGGACGTTCCGCTGCTCGGCGGTTACCGCTCGGAAGATAAAGACGTGATATACCGTCACGGTATCTGGCTTCGCGACGCGGGCGTGGATTTCGTGTTCGTAGACTGGTCAAACAACATCAATTACGACCCTGCTACGATGCGCTCTTCGCGTGAAGATTTCCGCACGATCGAGGAAGCTACGGAGCTTTTGTTCGAGGTGTGGGCAACTATCCCCGGCGCTCCTAAGATCTGTATCTTTAACGGTCCCGGCCACGTTCAGCAGAAAGAAGACACTTTTGCGAACGGCCGCATGAAAGCAAAATGCGACCAGATATATGATACGTTTATTGCCAACGAAGAGTTCAATAAAATGTATTATTACTATGACGGGAAGCCGCTTATGCCATGCTACAGTGCGACGCCGTCATTCAATAAAACAGACGACGTATACGTTGACGACCGCTTCACGATGCGCTGGATCACCGGCTATGTCGGACAGCAGTCGAGCCTGTTCGATAAAGAAACGCTCGTTTCGAGGTTCCACTGGAGCTGGGAAGAGCGCGGCACTCAGACGTTTACGGTTTATAACGGTAAGCCGGAGGCAATGACGATCGTGGCTTCATGGAGAAAACAATCATCGGAAGGAAAACCCGGATATATTGCCCCCGGGCTCAGAAACGACGGAGAGACGTTCCGGATGCAGTGGGCGCGTGCCGATCTGATCGGCGTAAAACTTGCCCTCATAGTATCGTTCAACGAATGGAGTATAGGCGAGCAGATCTCTCTTGAAAACAGCAAAGACATCGAACCTTCCAAAACGTACGGTACGCTTTACCTGGATATAATGAAGGAGCAGATCAAAAAGTTTAAAGGGCAGACGGACGAGTACGTCAGCAGGAATATTTAGCAGCCAGCCGGACAGCTTCTTTCATTGAAACCGAGCCGGCAATTCCTTTCCACGCGATATCGAACGCGGTGCCGTGGTCAACGGATGTGCGCAGGTACGGAAGTCCGAGCGTCAATGATATAGTACGTTCAAAATCGAGTGTTTTCGTGGCGATATGCCCCTGATCGTGGTACAGGGACAATACCGCCGCGAATTTTCCTATATGTGCCATGTGGAATACTGAATCAGCGCCGATCGGCCCGGTGACGGGAAGACCGGCTTTTTTTGCCTCTTCAACGGCCGGGGCAATTATTTCTACTTCTTCCGTTCCGAAAAGGCCGTGTTCGCCGGAGTGAGGGTTCAGCCCCGCCACCGCTACAGGCATATCTGCCGTTACTTCTACGCCCAGCTGTTCAAGTGCATTCAGGGAGCGTTCGATATAATCGGCGAGCCTCTCTTTCGTTACCAGATCGCATGCTTTTCGGAGCGATACGTGGCGGGTAAGGAAAAACACCCGGAGCCCGTCCGTTTCGAACATTGTCAGCGGATCGGCGGTGCCCGTAAGCGCCCCGAATATCTCGGTATGACCTATGAAAGGCACGTTCGCGGCGCGCAGTGCTTCTTTGTTTATCGGAGCGGTGGCAACTGCGGCGGCTTTTCCGCTTATGCACAGTTCGTGTGCTTTTACGATGCAGTCGTACGCATGAGTGCCCGCGAACGCATTGACCGTACCCGCGTAAGACGGTACGTCTTCAGGCGAAGGAGCGTCGTCAGGCAGCGCAACGTCGCAGATATTGCCCCCGAACCTCTCTTCGAACCGTTCGATGCCGAGAAGAGCGGCTGCGCGGATGAGCACGGATCTATTGCCAACGGCGAGCGGTCTGCATACGCGGTTTATTCCCGGATCGGCAATCGTGCGGGCAACGATCTCCGGCCCTATCCCGAGTGGGTCTCCTATTGTTACGGCTATGGTTTTTTTTCGCATCAGTCTGTATCCTCAGCGGCAAAAGATCATTTCATTTTGTCAATGATTTCCTGTACGAAATCGGGCAGCTTTCCTTCTTCGAGATTCGAGTAGAATTCAAGGTTCATGCGCCCTGTCGCCATAAGGACACTATAAATTATGACCATAACGAGTCCGAGCGCGAAGCCGAGTATTCCGAGTATCATACCGATTTTAGCCGTTCCCGGCATGGTGCGTGTTTCGGTCTTATTTTTCGACACGATGGCGAATACCACGGCCAATACACCGGCTATCAAGGAGATGAACAGAGGGACGTAAAAGCAGCAGCAGCAAAGTACGCAGACTGCCGAAACTATACCGAATATAAGCGAAGCGGTGCTGAATCCGTTGCCCGGAGTTTTTGTGCTTGGCTGATCCTGAGGGACAACGATCGCTGGCTGCGGGGCCGGCGGCGTTATTTGCTCTGCCTGTGTGCTCCCGGCGGTTTCGACGGTTTCGGGGGCGTCGTCAATAACATCGGCGGTGTTTGTTGTATTTTCCTGCGCATTTTCGTTGACCCGGCTGCCGCAGTAGTTGCAGTGTTTCCAGTTCGGTTCTATCTGTGCGCCGCAGTTCGGACAATATTTCATTTCTATTTTTCCTTTCCGCTTAAAATAGGTTTATGCTGTCTGTAGCACGACCGGATTTTAACACCAGAGCCGCGCTGCTGTCAATTGTCCTTTATTCATTTGCCATTTGCCATTTCCAATTATCAATTGACTCCTCCGGATCCGGATGGTAAAATGCATATAAGGTTGCGAAGGGTAAATATGCCCGCTTCCTGCGGCATTATCCACGCAAAACTCAATAAAAGAAATGAGGATGATCTTATATGTATCCGTTCAAAATAGGAGTAATGCTAGACTCATTCAGACTGCCTATTGACCAGGCACTGGTAAAAGCCTCGCAGGTCGGGGGCCAGGGGCTGCAGGTATACGCGACGTACGGCCAGATGGCACCGGAAAATTTGACGCAGGCAGACAGGCGCGAGTTTTTGAATAAAGTTAAAGCGCAGGGGCTCGTGATCTCGGCACTGTGCGGAGACCTCGGAAAAGGCTTTACGAATCCGGAACTGAACCCGGGACTCATCGAAAAATCCAAACGGATCCTTGACCTGGCGATAGAACTGGAAACGAACGTTGTCACCACTCACATAGGAAGAGTACCGGATGATCCGGCTGACGAAGTGTATAAGATCATGCAGGACGCCTGCCACGAACTTGCCGAGTACGCAGACGGCTTAAAAGCACATTTCGCGATCGAGACGGGACCGGAGCCTGCGGCAAGGCTGAGAGCGTTCCTTGACACGCTTGGATCGCGCGGCGTCGCGGTGAACTACGACCCTGCGAACCTTACGATGTGCGTTGACGACGACGCAGTGGCAGGAGTATACGAACTGAAAAATTATATTGTCCACACACACGCTAAAGACGGTCTTCGCGGAACGAAACCGCCGTACGTCGAAGTGCCGCTCGGCCAGGGCGACGTTAAGTGGGACGGCTATCTGAAAGCGCTTTGTGAGATCGGATTCAAAGGCTTCCTGACGATCGAGCGCGAGTGCGGCGAGACGCCCGAAAAGGATATCGCGATGGCAGTTGAGTTCCTTAAGGGAAAGATCGCATAAGGAGGATACTATGAAAAAATTAAAGGTTGGCATCGTCGGCGTAGGCGGGATTTCCGAATTTCATATCAGCGGTTATAAACGCAACCCTAACGTAGAAGTATACGCGTTTTGCGATATCAATGAACAGCGACTCAAGGAAAAGGGCGCGCGTCACGGCGTCACGCGGCTGTACACGGACGTAAACGAGATGGTCAAGCTCGAGGAACTTGACGCGGTAAGCGTATGTACGTGGAACTCCGCACACGCACCGTGCACTATCGCGGCGCTGAACGCGGGCAAGCACGTGCTGTGCGAGAAGCCGATGGCAATGAACGGCGAGGAAGCCGAGGAGATGCTTGCCGCCGCAAAACGTTCGGGAAAGATGCTGCAGATCGGTTTCGTGCGCCGCTTCGGCAACGACTGCGCGATCCTGAAAGATTTTGTTGATAACGGCGATTTCGGAGAGATCTATTACGCAAAAGCCATATATACCAGAAGGCACGGCTGCCCCGGCGGCTGGTTCTCGGATAAGAAGCGTTCCGGCGGCGGTCCGCTGATCGACCTGGGCGTACACGTGATCGACCTCGCCAGATATATTGCCGGCTGCCCGAAGCCCGTTTCGGCGTACGGAGTTACGTTTGACAAACTTGGCTCCCGCCCCGAAGTCAGGACGCGGCCCGGCGAATACAAGGCCGCCGACGCGGGCAATACCAGCGACGTTGAAGATTTTGCTTCCGCTCTGATCCGTTTCGAGAACGGCTTCACGATCGGCATCGAAGCTTCGTTCGATATGAACCTTCCCGGCGAGAACAACATCGTGATCCTGGGCACTAAAGCGGGCGCGACCCTCTCCCCCGACCTGAAGATCTACTCCACGGCCCACGGCTACATGACCAACGTGACACTGGACATGCCCACGGCGCTTGACTTCAACGGTCTGTTTGAGCGCGAGATCGACGATTTCGTAGACTGCGTCCTGACCGGCCGCGCGAGCAATGCTCCCGCCGAAGACGGCGTTATCCTTATGAAGATCCTCTCCGCGATCTACGAGTCTGCGCGCACCGGCAATGAAGTGAAGATCGATTGCTGAGCACAGCGCTAACGTTTTAAAGTCAAATAATAATAAAAACGGCCCGGATCAAAGCAGTTTTGCTGCGTCCGGGCCTTTTCTTTCTGCCTCTCTATACTTATCCGATCATCTTCTTATTAAACGGCACTGGTTCGGAAACTTTCACACCGCTTTTTGCAGTAACGTCGTTGTCGTGTATGACGACCATCGAGATGTAGTCTCCGCCGCCTTCCACTATCCCGGAAGTGATGCAGTCGCCGCGGGAGCTTATCACGTTATGGTCAATATAGATCCCGTCCGGCCCGTACCCTAAATTCGACAGGAATATCGCATTTTTCGCACCGTCAAATTTGTTATAAGCAATATTGATATGCAATATTTCGTAAACCTCGACCTGCGTATCACCTGTATTGCCGAAGGTATTGCCAATCACCTTAAGACCCTCAGATCGGCCGTCACCCACCGTCGTCCCGTTACCGACGAGCACACCCTTGCCCGGCCCGGTAAAGACGTTGTCAATAACAAAATCATTTATCGATATCTCTTTGGGCAGCCTGGTGTAGCAAAGCCCGTAGCTCTCCGGATTCGCGGTGTCAAAGCGGCAGCGTACCGCCCAGCAGTTTGACCCGTGGAAATGCATAAGAGGCGCAGTGTTCGCTTCTGCGGAAGTGAACGTGCAGTCGAACGCTTTTACGTACAGCGCGTCAATGCAGCTTCCCTGCCCTTTATGCTCCATCCCGAGATCTTTCATATTGAAATTGTACTTCATCGCGATATCAAAAACGTGGCCGTCAAGGCTTTCTGCCCCGATTATCCGGCTCTTTTCGGCGCCGTCGCCCTTGAACGTAAGTATTTTCGAATCGTCTTTAGAAACCTTTATCGTTTTGGTAATGACGTACGTGCCTGCCGGGAAATAAGCCGTACCGCTCGCTGCTTTTGCCGCTTTCACGCATTTACTCACGGCTTCCGTATCATCTGTAGTACCGTCCCCCAGAGCGCCGTAATCTTTCACGTTGAAATATTTATTCGGAGCGGTCAAAAGCGAAACGTCGCCTGTTACCGAAGGCATTTTCGCAAAAGCCGGAGCGGTCGATTCAGTTACGCCCGGGCAATCTTTAGGAGCTATCTCAAACTTTTCCCCTTCTCCGGGCATATTCACGGAACCGTACCCTTTGGTATCTACGTGCGACGAGGCATCAATACTCATAATATCCAGTTCCGGACTCGCCCCGCTGATGTTAGCGACCAGATTTTCACCGATATCAGACGCGACACACTGACGCATAAACAAAGCGTTGCCGCCGGTCAAAACGCAGTAGTTTCTCCGGATCGTAAGTCCGCTGTAATTCTGACCGTACACCGTCACGCTGTCCGGGGCCCAGATGTAGTTATCGTGAACGGAAATATTGGCCCCCGCTGCGTCAGACTCGACCATACGCACGCCGCCTTTGCTGCCTCCCATGTAATTGTCCCTGACCTCAATATTGTACGCACCGAAACCCTCGGGGGCAATTTCTACGGCGGTAGAAGCGGCGTCAAGCATATTGTTCGCGATCAGCAGTCCGTTGACCGAGCGCACTTCTATCATAGGCTCCGACGGGATAAGATAAAGATTCCGAACGATCGATACCGCCTCGGGGCAGGCGTCAGGATCGCGCGACGATACGAGCGTGCATTTTGTGTAAGAGCCGCCGAAATGTACGTCGCACATGACGTTCCCTCTGGCGTCGCGCCCGGGGTATTTCGTAAATTCGACCTGATACGCACCGGTATTCTGATGATCGAACCAGCATTGCCGCACCGTATCATACGAACCGGAAATTTCGAGGCATGTTTTTTCGCTCTTCGCAGCATTTTTCTTTATGCGGCAGCCGTACATAGAACAGCCTGACGCTTCAAGGCTCATTGATACCGCGCTGCGGTTATTATCGTCGAACGACATGAACGAAAAGTGTGTGTTGTCGCGGGCAACGGTGATAACTGCATACTCTGAGCCGTCGGATTTATTGCTCAATATGAACGTGCTACTTCCGTCCGGATCACCGGCCAGACATACCCACGCCCCGTCAGTTCCATCCAGTTTGAAGGGAGAATTTATCTTGTACTTTCCGGTTGGAAAATACAACACTCCACCGCCTTTTTCTGCAACGGCGTTGACCGCGTCATTGATGAAAGGGGCAACGTCCGTTCGTCCGTCTGATGGCACTCCAAGTGCGGTGGCGTCATACACTTTCGTGTCGGCGATCAGCTGCGTCAATGCTCCGACGCTTACCAGTTCTTCCATAGTTCTCTCCTCCCACCCGGCCACAAAATCACCGCGGTCAATTTTTTCTTCGTCTTCGCTGCTGCCCGGGGTCTCGGTCGGTTTTTGAGTCGCATTACCGTCGTCAACGCCGCCGGGCTTCGCAGTGCATCCGGTCAATATCATCGCCGCGCCCGCAATAAGCAGCAGCGTTAACGGAATTGCTTTTTTCAAGAAGCTTTTCATTTGGCCTTCACCTTTCACGTCATCTTCTCCTGCTTGACCTTCTTATCGATCACGTGCCTGCGGCCAAGTTCCGCCTTGATATCGTCGGGCGAGATCCCGGCTTCGACCATCAGCACCATCACGTGATATACCAGATCGGAGATCTCGTAGACCGTCTCCGCCTTATCCTGCGCCTTGCCCGCGATAATGACCTCGGTGCATTCCTCTCCCACTTTTTTCAGGATCTTGTCGAGGCCCTTCTCAAACAGGTACGTGGTATAGGAACCCTCTTTTTTATTGACCTTGCGGCCCTCGATCATCTTATAAAGGCCGTCGATCGAGAATTCTTCCTGCTCGTCACTCTCCCAGACCGGATATTCGAAGCAGGACGTTGTCCCCAGGTGGCAGGCGGGACCGTCGGCTTTTACAGCGATCAGCAGCGTGTCGCGGTCGCAATCGGCGGTTATCGATACGATGTGCTGGTAGTTACCGCTCGTCTCTCCCTTAGTCCATAACTTCTGTCTCGAACGGCTAAAGAAGCACGTGAGCCCTTTTTCAATCGATATCTGAAGGCTTTCGCGGTTCATATAAGCCAGCATAAGCACGCGCTTAGTGGCGTAATCCGTTACGATCGCCGGTATCAGACCGCGCTCGTCAAATTTAAGTTCGTCAATGTTGATTAGAATATCGCTCATAATAATTATCCTCCTTTGATAGACCGGCCTGGCGGAAACTACATCCTCGCAGGGATGCCTTCGCGCGCCATTGCCGCCTTCAGATCGCCTATTTTAATTTCCCCGAAATGGAACACGGAAGCAGCCAGGCCCGCGTCAACGCCGGGAAGTGTTTTGAACAACGTGATGAAATCTGCGATCGAACCGGCGCCACCGGACGCGATCACAGGCACTTTTACCGCCATGCAGACGTGAGCTAAAAGGTCGAGGTCGAAGCCGCGCTTCACACCGTCGGTGTCAATTGAATTGACAACGATCTCGCCCGCACCGCTCTCCACGCCGCGCTTTATCCATTCGATGGCGTCAAGGCCGGTATTCTCGCGGCCGCCTTTGGCGAACACCCTGAAATTGCCGTCGACGCGGGCAATATCCACAGAAAGTACGACGCATTGACTGCCGTACCGCACCGCCGCCTCGCCGATCAGCGAGGGATTCCGTATCGCGCCGGAATTTACGCTGACCTTATCTGCGCCGCATTTGAGCACGCGGTCGAAATCGTCCAGCGTATTGATCCCGCCCCCTACGGTAAGCGGTATGAATACCTTCGACGCCGCCTCGCATAATATGTCTGTAAACAGCCTGCGCCCTTCCGCAGACGCGGTTATATCATAAAAGACGAGCTCGTCCGCACCGGCCTCCGAATAATATTCCGCCAGGCGCACGGGCGAATCGACGTCACCGAGTCCCTGAAAATTAACGCCCTTAACAACGCGGCCGTTCCTCACGTCAAGGCAGGGAATGATCCTTTTTGTAATCATATCTGCACCTCCCCCGCTGCGCGTACAGCTTCGGCAAGATCGATCGCTCCGGTATAGTATGCTTTCCCGATGATCGCGCCGTAAAGCCCCTCATCCCGCAGCCTTATAACGTCCTTGAGCGACGAAATGCCGCCGGAAGCGATCAGTTTTACGCCCGAAACGCGCGAAAGTTCACGATAGAGACCGGAATTCGGCCCCTGCATTGCCCCGTCGCGTGAAATATCTGTACAAATCACTGTTTTTATACCGATCCCGGCAAGTTTTATGCAGAAATCCTCCGCTTTTAATGCCGTGCTTTCAGTCCAGCCTTTAACGGCAACGTATCCGTCTCTGACGTCAACGCCCACGGCTATTTTTTCGCCGTACTTATCCGCCGCTTTCAGGAGAAGCGTCTCGTTTTCCACCGCCGCGGTCCCCAATATCACTCTGTCGATTCCGGCGTCAAGATATCCGTCGATAACGTCCATCGTCCTGATCCCGCCTCCGACTTCTATAAACGCGCCGGTCTTCCCGCGGATCTTCATTATCTCGCAAATGTTCGGGGTGCCGCCGTCTCTTGCGCCCTCCAGATCCACCAGATGCATCTGCGCCGCTCCGGCTTTCAGAAAATCGAGCGCGATCGATGACGGATCATCGCTGTAGACCGTCATCTGCGAATAATCACCCTTATATAGGCGCACCGCCTTGCCGCCGAAAAGATCGATAGCAGGAAAAATCAGCATTGCCCGCCACCTCCGATCTCACAGAAGGCGCGAAGTATGCCGAGTCCGACTTTTCCGCTCTTTTCGGGATGAAACTGAGTGCCGAAAACGTTGCCCCGCTGGACCGCCGCCGTAACTTCACCGCTGTATTCCGCCGTGGCAATTATATCTTTTTCGCATTCTGCGGCGTAATATGAATGGACGAAATAAACACAGTCGCCGTCGTCAACGTATTTGAGCAGCGGTGATCTGCGCGTTATTTTCAGCGGATTCCAGCCTATATGCGGTATCTTAAGGTGTCTGTTCCAGCCAGGCATGTCTTCGAGCGGGACAACGCGGCCGGGTATCAGGCCGAGCCCTTTATGTACTCCGAATTCGAGGCTCTCATCGAACAGAAGCTGCATCCCGAGGCATATTCCTAAAAGCGGCTTGCCGGAAGCTGCCTCGTCGATCAGCACTTTATCGAGCCCGCCTGACCTGAGTTTTTCGGCAGCATCACCGAAAGCACCGACGCCCGGGAGAATGATATTGTCCGCAGCATGCAGCACTTCCGGAGAATCGGTGATAACGGCTTCGCAGCCTATATATGAAAGCGAACAGCGGAGCGAAAAAAGATTGCCCACACCGTAGTCAACGATCGCGATCATTTATTGTAACTCCTCCTTTTTTAATGACAAATGGAAAATTAATGTCTCGCCTGCAGCGATGGTTAACTTCATCTTCCTTTTTGCTTTCCAGCGAAGCCGAGTGAATGGCTAAGAATTTTGTTTTATAATGTTTGCCAGACTTCAAATTCATTTTTGTCTGCCAGCGAAGCCGGATAGATGACTAAGAATTTCGTGTGACCGAACTGCGAACCGATTCCGGGGTTCGCAGTAGACCCGAAATTCGTGTCATCATCCGGTTCGCAACACTTGCCACTTGCCACTTTCAACTTTCCACTTGCCATTTGCA
>JAEEGL011280212.1_pt1 | contig 15705 bp, 16 predicted proteins | sample 9134231 | NCBI WGS metagenome assembly JAEEGL01 (sample SAMN16246548, study PRJNA631951) | gut metagenome | biome: gut microbiome; feature: rumen; material: fiber-attached | host: Bos | place: Iran: Karaj | collected 2018-10
AAAGCAAGCTTTTTATCCTCTTACCTGTTCATATTATATCATGTGCAGAAGTCTTTTTCAATTTATTATTGTGGAGTGGTAATAAAAAATAAGGGGCATTTATAGTAAGCGAATTAAATAATCGGACTTAAGCTCGCTTAAGGCTGATTATTTATGAGCCCCATCATATCGTGAACGTCTAAATATTTTTGACGTTCACGATAAATTGCTGTATAAAAGAGGGGCTGATGCACCATATATAAGTGCTTCAGTCCCTTAGATCGTCAAAAAAGCTATTTTAACATAATAATTATGAATGATAAAAAAATCAATAATTCATTTTTTAAGGTAACTTAAAGCGTCGCAGACTTTAAACCGCAGGGCCTCTGCGCGAGGCAATGACCGAGCAGACTTTGCCCGACCGAGGCGCGGTCATTGCCCTCACGGGTGGAACCCTCCGGGTGTGAACCCCGCGTAGGGGAGAAAAACTTGATTTTTCTACCTTTTGTAAAACCGGAATGTATGCCGCCATTGATTATTTGCAGTCACCGCAGTTCCTTATTGATGTTGCAGGAAAATCAGGAACAGATAAGAACCCAAGACATAAACAAAGTAAAAAACTGATAAACGAGTTGTGTTTAATAAAAAATAATACACTGATTTAAGCGTGGTTTCAATAAAGAAGCTGCGCTTTTTTATTTGAAGAAAGAGAGGAAAACATTATGATAAATGGAAATATGATACCCGAAAGATTTTACTTTCACGGAAATGAGATCGAGCAGTTTATACACATTCAGGTGCCTATTGCGCTTATCAAAGACAAGATGTTCAAGGGTATTTCTACCGATGCAAAGCTGCTGTATGGTTTATTGCTGAACAGGACAGGCTTATCTATCAAGAATCATTGGCTTGACAGCGATAACCGTACTTATATTACCTATAAAAAGCCCCGAAACATTATTGACAAATATCATATATTATGCTAAATTAAAATAAGCAACGGTGCATCCTGTATATATGGGAATGTGCCGTTTTTTATTTGGCATAATTTATACGTTTTCAGAAAAGGCGGGTAATAATATGATAACATTAAACGACTATCTTTTTTCAGGCAATACAGTTTTGAAAATACTGCATCAATATTCGGAGGATTTAAAACAGCAGGCTAAGGAAAAACATAACTCCATAGACTTTGCTCACGCAAATTTTCTTATACAGGTCATCGAGCTTTTGGAACATAATGACTTTTTAACATCTCAATCCCAAAGGATAAAGGAGTTTTACAAGCTGATGACACGCGAATATCCTTTTCTTGCATTTACTTTTAAGGGGCGGATAAAATCGCTGATAAGGGTCGAAGAAAAATTTAACGGATATATTTTAAAGTACATATATGATAACTACAAAAATAACGGGAAATATCCGACGGAAGCGGAAATAAAAAATAATCTTATGCGTTTCAGAGACCTTATAGCTTACAGAATAGTTATTTCTCTGCCTGTTTGCCATGTAGAAAATCTTGAAGAAAGAGAAAAGGCCGAACTTAAATATCTTTATGAAATTGCGGAGATACTGCCCGAATTTTTGGAAGAGAGAGGGTTTACTGCCGAGATCTCGGGTTTTGACAATAAAAAAGCCTCGCCTTATTTAAGTGAAAATGTAAGAGAAAACTACCGTGACTATATAGCGTTTCCTCGTCCATCGGGCTATCAATCGCTGCATATAACATTTTATGATAATCTTGCAAGGTGTTTTACCGAAGTACAGCTTCGTACAAAAGATATGGATGATTATGCGGAGATAGGCGATGCAAATCATTTTGGTTATGAACAGCAGCAGGAATCAAGCCGTTCAAGACGGGATATAATTCCCGAAGGCGAGTGCATATATTTTGACGAGGCTTATGAACGTCTGATAAAATTACAGGAACTTGACCTTTCAAAAATAGATGTCAATATGTTCAAGGCATATAACAACCACCTTATAAATGACGGGTGTGGGCTTTTCAGAGGCAGACAGATCTTGCCGTTTGAGCATTTGTCAAGGTTTCAGAATGATATTCTTGATTGAAATTATAGTAAACGACATTTAAGAAACAAAAAATCCCTTTCGGTACGCAAGTTGTATATGAAAGGGATTTTTATTCGCTCGGATCTGCTATGGCTTCGGCAAGTTTATTGCTGACAGTATCACCGCCGCCAGTATTATTAAGTACCAATTTAAGAAATATGGGAGTAAAAAGAGTTGTTGCTATGACCATTATAACTATAGGTGAAAACATAGTGGGTTCAAGCAGGTTTGCAGCAGCACCTTTCTGTGCCACAATAAGAGCCACCTCACCGCGCGATACCATACCTATACCGATAGCAGCAGCTTCTTTATTGTTAAATTTGAATATTTTTGCACCCAATCCGCAGCCTATCATTTTTGTCATTACTGCTGTTATAACAAGTGCAAATGCAAATGCTATAAGACGTGGAGTTATACCGCTTACGTCCGCTTTTAAGCCCACACTTGCAAAAAATATAGGCGAAAAGAACAAATAACTTAACTTTGAAACTTTATTATTGATATAATTTCTGACACCATATTTACAGAGCAGTATACCCGCAAAATATGCACCTGTTATATCGGCAACGCCAAAAAATCTTTCGGCGGCATAACTCATCATAAACATAATTGTCAGTGCATATATGCTTATACGATGACTTGTTTTTACCGTGTGAATAAAATTCTTTTTTATAAAAGATATAAGTATTCCTATAACGGCAGTCAGCACAAAAAATTCGGCAATATGCAGAATAACAAGAAATATATTTTCACCGGGACCGCTCAAACCAACGATCACGGTCAGCACGATTATTCCGAATATGTCGTCTATTATTGCCGCACCCAGTATCGTTGTCCCCATTGCACCATGTAATTTACCCATTTCGCGCAAGGTTTCAACGGTAATACTGACCGAAGTCGCAGTAAGTGTTGCACCAATGAAAATACCTTTTAATGCACCTTGAGGATCTGTGCGTACAATATCGGGAAAGAAAAGGTAATACACACCAAATCCTCCCGCAAGGGGCAGTAAAACTCCCAAAAGTGCAACAACAAAAGATGCCTTTCCATTTGCTTTCAATTCGTCAAGGTCGGTCTCAAGTCCCGCAAGAAACATAAGAAGAATAACGCCTATTTCCGATGATTTGGTCAAAAAATCACTTTCGGTCACAAGTCCGAATACGGATGGGCCGAGAATAAGCCCTGCCAAAAGTGCGCCGACCACCTGCGGCATATGTATCTTTTCGGTCATAAGTCCTACGGCCTTTGTTGACATCAGTATTATTGCGATAAACAAAAGATATGAGTATTCGTCCATTTATATCACCTCTGAATTTTACAAGCAGGCATCCACCAAAGCCTTGAAAAGTGCGGCGGCATTTTCATCGGATTCAAAGGATAGCTCGGGATGCCACTGAACAAGCCACAGAAATTTCTTATTCTCCATATAGGCGGCCTCGACAAGACCGTCCGCTACCGCCATAGGTTTAAGTAAGGGTGAAAGTTCTTTTACGGCTTGGTGATGATAACTGTTTACACCGATATTTGTGCTGTTTACTACTTTGGATAGGGGTGTATTCTCTATCACGGAAACATAATGCACCGTTCTGTTATACGGCGGCTTCATCGTATGTTCAATGCTTGATGAGTGCTGTGTTTTTAAGTCCTGATACAATGTACCGCCCAAAGCTGCATTTACAAATTGTATGCCGCGGCAAATACCTAAAAGCGGCTTATCGGCTTCTATTATGTATTCAAGCAATATTTTTTCCATTTCGTCGCGTTCTTTGCAGATTTCACCGCAAGTATCTATTTTTTCTTCATCGTACAAAGCAGGATCGACATCCTGTCCGCCCGTAAACAGAAATCCGTCAAATCTTTTCGCAAAACTTTTCAGCATTTCTCTATCTGTTGACAAAGGCAGGATAACGGGTATCCCGCCCATATTGATAATGCCGTTCAAGTATCCGGGTATCATCCACAAACTGTCTCTTTCTGTATCATAAAGCGGCATTACGCCGATAAAAGGTTTCATATAACATCATCCTCCGCTATCAATTTATAAACCGCCGTGTTTTGATATGCCATGATCTCGTTATGAGAAAAGGCCACAATGCCATCTATCGGCGATATTATTTCCTGCCTTATCTCGGCAGTATAAGGGTCCGCTATTTTTGCAAGAAGCCGACCTTTTTCAACTTTTTCACCCGCACTCACAAGTTTTTCAAAAAATCCTGCACAGGCAGTTCTTACGTTTACAAAATCGCTGTTTTCAACCACCCTTGAAATATAGCCTTCGTAGCCTTTGTATTCAATAATACCTTGTTTTGAAAGAAAATTCAAGACCGCATCAACAGCCTGTTTCGCACTTGTTTTATCTATTGCACTCGTGCTTGTGGTGTAGATTGAAAAAGCAGCAGTTTCCCATATCTGCCAGTTGAAATTTAGTGTTGCGGTATCGAAAGGTCTTGGATTATGCAGAACTACATAGGGCAGCCCGAATTTTTTTGCAAGTTCAACATTCTCGCTGCCCGTTTTCATTACTCTTACCTGCGGCACAAAATCCCCGGGCATATAAAACGATGCAAATTGTATGCCGTATTTATAGTCCTTGATGTTCTCAAAAATACCCGCAGCTATTCGTTGAGTGGTCTCACCAAGCGAATAACCCGGGAACATTCTGTTTATATCCGTGTTGTCTATCGTCCAAAAACGTTTTTTGACATTGACCGAATAAGGGTTTCCGCAGGGGATAACAAGTATCTCACTTTTTATTCTGCCTTTTTCTTCAAGGCGTTTCAGTTTTTGTATAAGCTTAGAACAGACATATATCTGCTGAAACTCGTTTCCTCGCATACTGCCCATGATGCAGACCGACTTTTCACCCTTGCCGAAACGATAGCCCCTGACACGGAAATCATCCCTGTACAAGCCGTCTATTTTGTATAGTATTTCGCTTTTCATGCCTGTACCTCCGTATGTTTTAAAATTCTTCCCATTAGCGAACCGTCCTCAACAACGGGGTATTCTCTTATGGTGAACAGCCAACCGTCACCCGGTGCAGTAATCTCACAAAGCAGTCTGCCCGAAAGAGGATCTACAATTCTGCCTATAATATCACCTTTTTTTACGATACAACCGTGATTTTTTTCTTTTAAAAAAATCCCCGAAAAAGGTGCATTAAGATAATAAACATCATTTCCGCTTTCATCGTTGCTTAAAATCGGTCTGCGTACCTCGGACACTACGCCCGACCATATCTCCATATCTTTCATAAGCGAAAAGATACCGTCAACAAGCTGTTCGCCGTATTCTTTGGTTATGCGCATACCAACACCCATTTCAACAACAAGTGTGTTTATGCCGCGGCTGTTAAGGCTGTAAGCAAAAGTCGATTCAAGTACCGTGCTTGCGCCGTGTACCCAAATAAAATCGACATTGGACTTCATTGCAATGGGAACAAGCACATCTTTATGCAATGTATTTATCCTTATCTGCGGTACTTCCGTCAAAAAAATATTGCTTGCGTGTATATCAAGACAAAGACTCGTACCATTCATATCCTTTATTATTTCCGCTGCAATATGCTCATTCATATCTCCGTTATGGTTTCCGGGAAATATACGGTTCATATCCAGATCAAACGCAGGTATGCCCCTTGTTATATTGTCAATGCCAAAGGGGTTCATTGCAGGGTATATATCTACAACACCTTTAAGATATTCGGGATGTTCCGATATCCGCCTTGACAGTTCAAAGCAGACATACTGACCTTCCAGTTCGTCGCCGTGTATGCCCGTAACTATGCTTATACGCCTGCCATGTTCTTCAAGCAGTTTTGCATCCGAATCAAACGGCATTATGCGGTGCTTTTTTATTTTCAGTTCTTCATCAACGGGAAGCTGAACGCTTGCGACTGTCAATATTTTATCAACGATTTTACTCATAATATCTCCTCTACTGTAACTTTTACTTCCTGTTTTTGTTTTCCTCCGCCAATAAAAACCCCTTGATTTATTGTGCAGTCCTCAGCATCTCTGCCCGATGAAATTTTTATATAGGTATCATCAACAAGCCTGTTGTGTGTCGGGTCAAGCGGATGCCATACTCCGTTGTCAAATACCTCTGTCCAAGCGTGTGTTGCTCCCTCTCCCGTCATCATACCCGCAACATAACGGCAGGGTATTTTTTCGAGCCTGCAAAGTGAAATAAGAATATGCGCATAATCCTGACACACACCTTTCCCGAGTAAAAACGCTTCTTCCGCTGTTGTGGAGATGTTTGTTGCGCCTTGTTCATACACAAAGTTCTCAAACAGTTTATCCATAAAATGTTTTGCTGTTTCCAAAGCCGTACCCGACCGTTTTATTTTATTGTAAAACCCCATTATACCTTCTCCCGCTCGGGTAAGTTCCGTTTGGTATCTGAATAAGCCTGTTTTGTATGCATTTTCCGTTATGTTTTTATCCTTATCTATAACAGCTTGCCCGTTTACATCCACGGCAAAATAATTATGTTCCCAAGATGCAGTTCCGTAAATACAGCGGTTGCCGAAAGAATCGGTCTGTGTGCTGCTGTACTGCTGTGGATAAATCTCTATGCTTTCGGTCAAAATTTGCTGTCTTGTGTCGTTTGGCGGAAAACAGCGCAAAGTAAAATGATGATCCCTTACGGGATATTCAAATGTAAGCTGCATATGATAGCTGAAATTTAATTTTTTCATACCTCATCATCGTCCTAAAAGCCCATTACGGACTTTATCTCCGAAAAGTCTATCAAAGATTCAACTTCTTTTACGATAGTCGGATAGTCAAGTTCCGTCTTTTCCGCCATATAGTTAAGATGTACTATTACGGAGGTGGAGTATTTCAGACCCGTCTGCGGCACTCTCGCACTTAATCTGTGTATCTCCCGCCTTATCTCATCGGGGCTTGCATTCATTCTTGCATAAAGGTCAATACGCTCAACACGCTTGCCGAGTTTTATAATACTGCGCACATTTGATTCGTCTATTCTGTCATCCGCCATTCCCCAAAATGCCGCAATATTGTCAACAACTTTCTGTAGTTCCAAAAGCGGAGCCTCGGAGATTTTTGCCTTGTTCATTGCGTAGACCGCAAGCTGAATATACGCCAAAGTTTCACTGCCTATTTCCTCACGCAGGACTATTGCATTATCATAGGCACGCATAAGGTTTGAGTATATCGAGTTTGGGTCGTTTTCGTCAAAACAATATCGCCTTGAAAAATCCTCTTTAGATGTGTAGATATTGGGAATATCCTGTCTTTTGCAGAAATCGGCGTATTCCTCGGGTTTCAGGTCTATCATGGTATCAAAATGTTTGGCAAATGACCGTAATGTTGTATAAACTCTTTCGCTGTACCGCCCCAGCCAATATAGTCTGTCACTGTTTGAAAATGATAAAATTGCCATATTATCGCCTCCCTATTCACTTAAAACCCATGTATCTTTAAAGCCTCCGCCCTGTGAAGAATTTACTATAAATGAATCGGGGTCTCTCGAAAACCTCGTCAGCCCGCTTTTCCATACCAGCGGTTCGTCCGCCATAAGCACAAAAGCTCTTAAATCGGCTTTTCTCGGCACGACTTTCCCCTCGTCGTAAATATCTATATCAAGAAAATCAATAACTTCCTGTGCAATAAATCGGCGCGGTTCTCTTTTGAGCAGTGCAATGAATTCTTCTTTTTCCGTCTTTGTCATTTTGCTGCCGAACACTACGCCGTAACCGCCCGCTTCCGCAACGTCTTTCAAAACAAGTTTGTCTATGTTATCAAGCACATATTTCATGTCTTCCTCATAATAGGGCAGGTATGTGGGTGCATTCTGCAAAATAGGTTCTTCGTTTAAATAATACTTGACCATTTTGGGCACAAAATAATATATGCCCTTATCATCGGCAACACCGTTCCCGGGTGCATTTATCAACGCAACATTGCCTTTTCGGTAAATATCGTAAATATGCGGTATGCCGATAACGGATTCTTTATTGAAGTTCATCGGGTCGAGGTATTCGTCCGAGATCCTGCGGTAAACTGCACCGACCTGTTCTTTTTTGCCCGAATAATCTATGAAATACAATCTGTCGTTTTCGACCGTAAGTTCACTGCCCGTTACAAGGTGTGCGCCCGTCTGCTCGGCAAGATAGGAATGTTCAAAATAGGCGGCATTATATCTGCCGGGCGAAAGTATCACCGTATGACCGCCCGTGTTTACATAGTCCATTGTCCTGCGCAGAAGTTTTGCATAATTTCTGTTGTCCTCTATGTGATATTTTTCAAAGGTCGCAGGTGAACTTCTTCTGCAAATGTCCCTTGCTATCATAGGATAAGACGCACCCGACGGTATGCGCAGGTTATCTTCCAATATGTACCAGTTTTTATCTTTGCCCTGCACAAGGTCAATGCCCGAAATGTGCGTATATACAGACTTTGACGGACAGACACCCTCGCACTGTGCAAGATAGCCGCTGCCCGAATAAACAAATTCCTCCGGCACAACACCGTCACGAATTATCTTTTTATCGGAATAAATATCCTTTATAAATTCGTTAAGTGCCGTAACTCTCTGTTTCAAACCACGCTCTAAATAATCAAATTCAGACTTTTTTATGACCCTCGGTATAGTGTCGAACGGAAAAAGCTGTTCTTTAAAAACATTGTTTTTGTATATGCCAAATTTGACGCCGTAACGTGCCAATAATTCATTTATCTGTTCCGAATACTTGTATAATCCATCTGCTGCCATATCAACCACTCCTTTCGTAAATTGCTCTAAAACAAAAACGAAGATGCCCCGTCTGTACAGACGAAACACCCTCGTTATGCAATTATAATAGCACCCGAAAATTTAATTGTCAAGCATAATTTGCAAGAAAAAAATAAAAACTTGCAAATTTTAAGTTTGTTCCGTTTTTTACAATTTTTGTTTTTGTCGGTATGATATGATAGGCACGAGCAAGGGAGTTCGGCATAAGATCGAATTCCCTTATTTTATAGTAAGCGAATTAAATAATCGGACTTAAGCTCGCTTAAGGCTGATTATTTATGAGCCCCATCATATCGTGAACGTCTAAATATTTTTGACGTTCACGATATTACAAATACAAATATACAGGAGGCGTATTTATATGAGTTATCCAAGAGTAGATTTTTTGTATCTTAATGAAGAAGATATGATAAAAGCAGGTGTAAAGGACATGAAAGGCTGTATAGAGGCAATGGAAGAAATGTTCAAACTGCTTAAAGCGGGCAATTACCGAATGGGCGGAGCGAACGGAAATTCACACGGCTGTATGGTATGTTTCCCCGAAAGTTCACCTTTCCCCGAAATGCCTGTTGACGGTCCGGACAGAAGATTTATGGCAATGCCCGCATATCTTGGCGGAAAGTTTGATATGGCAGGAATGAAATGGTATGGTTCAAATATTGCAAACAAAGAAAAAGGACTTCCTCGTTCGGTACTTATGCTTACATTAAATGATAAGGACACAGGTGCACCTGTTGCATATATGTCGGCAAATATACTTTCGGCTTACCGCACGGGCGCAGTTCCCGGTGTAGGCTACAAATATTTTGCAAAAGAAGATACCGAGACAGTCGCTATGATAGGACCGGGTGTTATGAGCAAAACGGCACTTGCCGCAATTATGGCGGTACGTCCCGGCGTAAAGACCGTAAAGGTAAAAGGCCGAGGCAAGGCATCACTTGAAGCGTTTTGCAAATATGTAAAAGAAGAATATCCGCAGGTGAATGTCTGTCCTGTTGAAACAATGGAAGAGGCGGTCAGAGATTCCGATATAGTGGCAGCGGGAACTTCCACACCGACAGGCGATCCCAACGAATATCCGTACATTAAAGAAGAATGGATAAAGCCCGGTGCCCTTATCAGTTCAACTGCTGCATTAAGATTTGATGATGATTTTATTATAAACCGCGCAAGGACTGTGACAGATAATATTATGCTTTATGAAGCGTGGGAAGAAGAATATAAGCCGAACGCTTACAACACTATACCCATTCCCGCGGTAAAAGCAATGGATCTTATTGCCGAAGGAAAAATGAGTGCCGACAGAATAGACGATCTGGGCGATGTACTGACAGGCAAGATACCCGTTCACAGGGATAAAGACGAAATAATAATCTATTCAATAGGCGGAATGCCTACGGAAGATGTCGCATGGGGTACGATAGTTTACCGCAATGCACTTGAAAAAGGCATAGGAACAAAACTTAACTTGTGGGATAGACCCGTAATGATCTGAGGTGATTATATGAGGATAAATGAACACCCTATCTTGGGCGAATACGAAAAAGGCAAGATAATAAAATTTACCTTTGACGGAAAGGAACTTGAGGGCTGTGAGGGCGAACCCATCGCAATGGCATTAAAAAATGCGGGTGTTATGGTACACAGATACACAAAAAAGGAACACAAGCCCAGAGGAATATTCTGTGCAATAGGCAGATGCACGGATTGTGTTATGGTGGTAAACGGCAAACCGAATGTGCGTACCTGTATAACCCCTCTTGAAGCGGGAATGGATGTAAGAACACAGCATGGTGTTTCCGCAGAATGATCAATACAGAAAGGAGCAAACAGACAATGAAATGTTATGAGCTTATTGTTATAGGCGCAGGTCCTGCGGGGCTTTCGGCGGCTATTGAAGCCGCAAAGCGCGGAATGTCGGTAGTTGTTTATGACGAAAATTCAAAGCCCGGCGGTCAGCTTTTTAAACAGATACATAAATTTTTCGGTTCAAAAGAGCATCACGCGAAGGTAAGGGGTTTCCGTATAGGAGAGGAACTGCTTGAAGAAGCCTCAAAACAATGTGTAAAGGTGGTTTTGAATGCGACCGTAATAGGCATTTTCCCCGAAAAGGAAGTAACGGTAAAAATAGAAGACCGTGTCGAGCATGTTAAAGGAGATACTATACTTATTGCTACAGGCGCAAGTGAAAACATGGTAACATTTCCGGGCTGGACACTTCCCGGTGTTATAGGTGCAGGTGCAGCACAGACAATGATGAATCTGCACGGCGTACTGCCGGGTAAACGTGTACTTATGCTTGGAACGGGAAATGTCGGTCTTGTTGTAAGTTTTCAGCTTTTGCAGGCAGGCTGTGAGGTCGTTGCCCTCGCTGATGCTGCGCCGAGAGTCGGCGGCTATGGTGTACACGCTGCTAAGGTAGCACGCTGCGGTGTACCGTTCTATCTTTCGCATACCATAATTTCAGCAGACGGTGACGACCATGTAACAGGTGTGACCATAGGTGAAGTTGACAGTAATTGGCAGATAATACCAGGCAGTGAAAAGCATTTTGATGTAGATACTATCTGTCTTGCGGTAGGTCTTTCGCCCATGTCAAAACTTTGTGATATGGCAGGCTGTGAAATGGAAGATAATCCCGCAAAGGCAGGTTTTGTTCCAAAAGTAAACGAATACGGCGAAACTTCGGTTTCGGGCATATATGCGGCAGGTGATGTTTCGGGCATAGAAGAAGCATCCAGTGCAATGATAGAGGGGCGTATAGCAGGTATAGCGGCTGCGGCAAAACTCGGTTACATAACGGAAGAAGAATGTAAAAAACAAATTGCCGAGCAGGAAGAAGCACTTAACGGATTGCGTCAGGGAATGTTTGCACCCGGAATGAGGGGCAAAAAAATAACAGAGACCGAAGAAGGTGTTGCCATCTCCGAAAATCTGCTTTCACACGGCTATGTTTCGGACGAAGAGATAGAGCGATTCCCGGGTGTCACACATAAAAGCGGTATTCACCCCGTTATAGAATGTACGCAGAATATTCCGTGCAACCCTTGTCAGGATGCCTGTAAAATGCACTGTATCAAAATAGGTGAACATATAACATCTCTGCCGCAGGTAGATCCCGACGGCAAATGCACGGGATGCGGAATGTGTGTTGCATCTTGCTCGGGTCAGGCTATATTTCTTTTGAACGAGGACTGCGGCGACGGCACGGCAGAAATAACAATGCCCTATGAATTTTTACCTTTGCCAAAGATCGGTGACAAGGGTATGGCATTGAGCAGAAAAGGTGAGCCTGTATGCAATGCGGAGATCGTTTCCGTAAAAAGTATAAAAGCATATGACAAAACAAATCTTCTGACGATGAAAGTGCCGAAAGAATTTGCTATGAAAGCCAGATTTTTCGGAAAAGAGGTTTTAGTATGAATGACAGAAGCAGAGAATTAAAACCTTTTGTTCCCGCACCCGATGACGATATGATCATTTGCCGCTGTGAGGAGATAACAAAAGGCGAAATAAGAAAAGCAGTGCATGACGGAATGTTTACCCTTACCGAAATACGCCGTTATCTTCGCACGGGTATGGGATTATGTCAGGGACAGACCTGTACAAAACTTGTTAAGGGTATCGTTGCGAGGGAACTTGGTATAAAACCGTCCGAACTTGGTTCCTCAACGGGCAGAGCACCTATGCGTCCCATAGAAATGAAGATACTTGCAAACGACGGAGGTGGCAAAAAATGAACGCAGATGTAATTATTGTAGGCGGCGGCATAATCGGCTGTGCAGCTGCATATAACCTTGCAAAAGACGGTGTCTCCGTTATAGTGCTTGAAGGCAGTGCAAACATTGGCAACGGCGGTTCCGTAAGAAACGGAGGCGGTGTTCGCCAATCGGGACGAGATCCGCGCGAACTTCCACTTGTAATGTATGCAATTAAAAATATATGGCCCAACTTGTCGGATATGCTCGATACAAATGTTGAATATCATCAGCAGGGAAATCTTCGTTTGGGTCACAGCGAAAAAAACAAACAGATACTTGAGGGGCTTACCGACCGTGCGGTAAAATGCGGCCTTGATGTCCGTATGATAACAGGTGATGAAGCAAGGGAGATAAATCCGTATCTTTCCGATGCTGTTACCTGCGCAAGCTGGTGTCCGACAGACGGTCATGCCAATCCGCTTACTGCAACTATGGGTTATTATAAGGCTGCAAGAAAACTTGGTGCACATTTTATAAGCGATGAGAAAATAGTAGAACTGCGAAAGGTTAAAGGACGTGTCTGTCAGGCTGTTTCGGCTTCGGGAAACATCTATGAAGGCAGTAAAATAATACTTGCCGCAGGTTATGAAAGCAGATTTATTGCTTCTACCATTGGCGTTGATATACCAATGCAGCCCGTACTTCTTGAAACGCTTGTAACGGAAGCCGTTTCGCCGATGTTTTGGCAGATGCTCGGTACGGCTGATGCTGATTTTTACGGTCATCAGACGGATCACGGTTCGTTTGTGTTCGGTCTTAACTGCGGTCTTGAACCTTATGCAAAGCCGGGGAAACCTGTATCGTCAAGTATAGCTTCATCAGCTGCCTGCCGTGGTATTATGAGATACTTTCCCTCACTTGAAGATATAAAAGTTATTCGCTGCTGGGCAGGATGGATGGACAGCTGTGCGGATCATGTTCCCGTTATCAGTCCCGTTGAAGAAGCAGAAGGACTTATACTTGCCTGTGGTTTCTCGGGTCACGGTTTCGGTATCTCACCCGCTGTGGGACTTGTTTTGTCGCAGATGGCACAGGATAAAGAAACGGTACTTGATATGCACGAATTGAGATATGACAGATTCAGACCGTAAAGAAAGGAAGAGTTATTATGAATTTATCAAGAGTTGAAATAATCACAAGCATACCCAAAATAGAACCGCTGAAAAAAGCACTCGGCAGATTTAAAATAAGCGGTATGACGGTTTATCAGGTGCTTGGCTGTGGTGTTCAGCACGGCACACAAGAATTTGAAACAGACGAAAAACAAAATGAGATAAGTCTTCTGCCGAAAGAAGTGGTAATGATGGTCGTACCCAACGATCAGCTTGATGCCCTTTTGGAATTTGTAAAAAAAGAGCTGTATACGGGGCATATCGGTGACGGCAAAATATTTATTTCGGATGTCACCAATGTTGTGCGTATAAGAACAGGCGAAGAAGGCTATGATGCAGTAAACGAAGGTGAATTGTAAAATTCATTTCTTTTAAAAAGAGGTGGTAATATGGAAAAGAAACTCGGCCTGCCCAGTATCATCGCTACGGGCGTAGGTCTTATAGTTGCCACAAGCTGTCTGCTCTCTATCGGTCAGGGGGCAGCGGCTATCGGCACACCTTTTATAATAACAATGGCTATTGCCTGTGCATTCAACATTCTTACGGCATTGTCGATATGTGAACTTAATGCACTTATGCCAAATCTTACGGGTGGTATGGCACAGTATACCCTCGCAAGTTTCGGACCGTTTGTGGCAATAGTTATAACTGTTGGCGGTTATCTTACCTGTCAAACTATTTTAGGCAGTTCGGAAGCCGCAATGTTTGGAAATACATTGAGCAGTGTTTTTACAAACGTACCCATAACAGGGTCGATGTATTCTATAATTTTGATAGCTATACTTACGGTGTTTAACCTTTTTGGTGTTGATATGTTTGCCAAAATACAAAATATAGTTGCCTACGGACTTATAGGCTCGCTTATAATCCTTGGTCTTATAGGTACATTCGGTCTCGGAACGGGTACTGTTGTTGAACAGCCTGCAGTCATTTCATCAAATATAGGTGATATGTTCTCGCTTTTGGGACTTGCGTTTTTTCTTTTTATAGGTGTGGAATTTATCGTACCTATTTCATCACAGGTGGAAAATGCAAGAAAACTTGTACCCATAGGCATGGTAGTAAGCCTTTTGACGATACTTGTTATGCAGATATTTGTTACTATCGGATTCAGCCGTTACACTCCTTGGGAACAGCTTGGTGAAAGTACCGTTCCCCATGTATTATACGGTACTCTCCTTTTGGGAAAGGCAGGCACAGTATGGATGACACTTATTTCGCTTCTTGCGGTAATAAGCACAATCAACACCGCCTTGTTTTCTATATCTCAGATATGTGAGGGTATGGCAAAAATAAACCTTCTTCCCTCATTTTTTATGAAAAGGAACTCAAAAGGTACTCCTTACATAGGTCTGCTTATAGTTTCGGCACTTATGATAATTATAAACGCCGCGGGGCTTTCAACAAGTGACGAACTTACATTTCTTATCCTTACGGGCTGTACATTCTGGATACTTTCTTACATAGTGCTTCATTGTGATGTGCTTATATTAAGAAAAAGACTTCCGAAAGCTCCGAGAACTTTTAAACTTCCTCTCGGGCCTGTTATCCCTGTAATAGGAATTATAGGTAATGCTTTTATGATCTACAACATAGATCCCGACCCCGATGTAAAGAGAAAAATATACACGATATTTTTAGGTGTACTTGCATTTTTGTCGGTCTATGCCGTGATATGGATAAAGGCTGTTATGAAAAGACCTGTGTTCAAGCCATTTCAGATAAAAGAGGTGATGGCTATGGAATCGGACCTTTATCAGATAAACCATAATCCAAAACTTGCAAGAATGCTGCACATTTCACCCAAGCCCGATGTTATGCCCATACCGGCGGATCATAACACAGGCACACGTCCCGAATAGATCGTTCCGCTTTATTTATAGTAAACGACAAAAGTCTTTGGACTTTGGGCGTTTACTTGCGCCGACTGCGAGCCGCAAAGCGGCTTTATTCCTTGTACGCAGTCGTGTGCATGCCCCGCAGGGTTATAGTAAAGGACATTTTTAAATGTCGTTTAC
>JAEEGL011362067.1_pt1 | contig 15705 bp, 14 predicted proteins | sample 9134231 | NCBI WGS metagenome assembly JAEEGL01 (sample SAMN16246548, study PRJNA631951) | gut metagenome | biome: gut microbiome; feature: rumen; material: fiber-attached | host: Bos | place: Iran: Karaj | collected 2018-10
CTGAACCGGGCAGACGTGCCCATCAGGTACAGCGAGGGATTTAACCCCCACGCGCTGATCTCCATTCTCATGCCCCTGTCCGTAGGGACGGAGAGCCTCTGCCAGATGGCGGATATCCGCGTCCGCGAGGAGGTGGATCTGGCCGGACTGCCTGAGAGACTTACTTCAGTCATGCCGGAGGGCATTCGCTTCACAGACGTATACGAGGACGGCGCCAAACCGGCAGAAATGAAGTGGCTCCGCGTGCGCGGTGTGTGGGAGTATGATGAGCGAAAGCCGGAGGAAATGGCCGAACTGTGCCGGGAGCTTTTCAGCCGTCCGGTGCAGGTCATGCGGAAAACCAAGCGGGGAGAAGGGCTTTTCACCGTCACCGAGCATATCCGGGATCTGACCTTCGTTCCCGGGGAAAAAGCCGTCACAGTGGAGGCGCTGCTGTCCTGCAGCGAGCCCGTGGTGAATCCCGATCTGCTCACCGCGGCAGTTGCGCAGAACGCCCCGGAGGCAGCGCCGGACGGGGGACATTTCTGCCGTCTTGCCATATTCAAAGCGGACGATTCGCCGTTCCGATAAGCGTTTTCGGACGCTTCCGGAGGGCGGAAAAATGGGCTTGACATCCCGAAAGGGCATGAGTATAATAACTCTTGCCCTTTCGGGCGAAAAGAATACGCGGGAGTGCTGGAATAGGTAGACAGGCAGGCTTGAGGTGCCTGTGTTCCACCATAGACGTGAGGGTTCAAGTCCCTTCTCCCGCACCAAAAAACGTGACCGCCTTTTGGCGGCCACGCTTTTTGAACATTAAGGGACTTGAACCCGAGGGCCCTTGGCAAGGCTCCGGGGGAGCCTTGCAACCCGAGGCGGCCTCCAGGTCGTAAACAAGTTTGCTCCCCGCTTTAGCTGCAAATGCGCCCCCGGCGCATTTGCTTAACGCGTCGCGCCGCCGCAGCGGAGGTCAAGTCCCTTCTCCCGTGTAAAAACATGGCGGCCCCTTTTGCAGCAGCTTTTTTGCTGACGTAAAAAGGGGAGAGGGCACTCAACAAACTGACGATGATTGTTGATTGAATCCTATTTTATAAATTGATATCGTATTATTACCAGAACAGACAGAAACAACTATATAACTTCAAAAAAGGGAGAGAATTATGAAAACATTAGTCAATATTACGCTGGCTTTATTGTACGCTGTCATTCCCGATTCTGGTATGTTTGGTGTCGAAAAGGGAGCTGTGCTCTATTTTGCGCAAAACGGCATTAACCTCTACGGAACCAAAAACCTTCTTATAGCTTTTGCAGTGGTTGCTGTTCTGGCTGCTGCATGGTATTTCCTTCTGCCTCTTCTGAAGCTCCGCAAGAGACTTCCCTGGAAAGAGAGGAAAGTCTGGCAAAAAGTACGTGTGATCCTGGCTTGGGTGCTGATCTGTCTTCTTGCTGTGGTCGCGGCGTTGGGATACTGCGGCTGGCAGACGATCAGCAACACCACCGGTGTTGGCAAGCCGGGGAATAACGACAAGTTTAATCCCGATACACTTACAACAAAAGCGGACAGTCCTCTGCAAGGCAAAACGATCCTGTTCCTTGGTTCTTCCGTTACCCAGGGCTATGCCGCTAAGAATATTTCTTTCGTGGATTATATTGAAAAGCTGGACGGCGCCAACGTGATCAAGGAAGTCATGGGCGCTACCACCGTGGCCAACGCCAACGTAGGATACGGTGTAGCGGAAAACTCTTATAACCCCCGACTTCGTAAATATGACCGCAGTACTCCTGTAGATGCGGTGGTGATCCAGCTCTCTTCTAACGATTCCACGGCGGGTATGCCTCTGGGCGAGATCAGCGACAGCTTTGATATCGACGACATTGACGATACAACCTTTGCCGGCGGAATGGAATCGCTGATTGCCTACGCCAGACAGGAATGGGATTGCCCCATTATCATTTACTCCAACCCGGAATTCCGGGTAAAATCATGGTATAATGCCCAGGCATATAAAGCCATGGTGGACAAATGCCAGGAAGTGGTGGACAAATGGGGCGTGGATTACCTGAACATGTGGGATGATCCTGCGGTGAAGGCAGTTTCTTTGAAGGACTACAACTTCTGGATGTCCGATGTAGTCCATCCCACCAAGGCCGGCTACCTCCAGTGGTGGACGCCTATGTTTGAAGAGCATCTTTACTCCTTGCTCGCAGAGTGATATTCTTTCCGCAGGGAAAGATCAAATAACCCCTTTCCAGCTTACCAGGTAAGCCCAAAGGACGGTCTATCCAGGCCGTCCTTTTCGGGCATTTGACTAATTAAAAGGTGAAGAAAATGGAAGAGAAAAACGCAAAGGCACGGTTGTTTGACACATTTGTGGACATGCTTCAGACGATGGATTTCAGCCGCATAACCGTTTCCGAGCTGTGCCGCAGAGCAGAGCTGAACCGGGCCAGCTTCTATCATAATTATCTGGATGTTTATGATCTTGGGGAGGCGGTCATGCAGCTTTGGGAGGAGGAAAGCATAAGAATTGTTTACTCCAGCGATTATACCCAGGGCAAGAGATTATTCTATCTGAACTATTTTACTTATGCCAATGAGCATCGCAAATTGTTCAAGGCAGTTTTGAAGCTTCGCCAGATCACGGAATTCGATTCACTTACAAATCCGAAAAGGATCGACAATATAGATAGGATCGTGAACACCGTCTTCCATGGAGAGAACGTGGATTATTTGCTGGCTTATAATGGAGGAGCGATCCACGGAGTAGAACAACTGTGGGTTGAGAGAGATTTCCAGGAAACACCCGAAGAACTGTGGAGGATCTTTCTGGCTCATGGAGGAAACAATCCAGACACGGAAAACGAATAAGAAAGCCGCCGGGGATCGATCCCCGGCGGCTTTGTATGTATGGCGAGGTATTATTCTTTTCCGAATTCGTCCAGCACAGTTTTGAGTGCCTCGTTTCCCTTGTCAAAGAGGACCACTGCCTCCATGATCTTGTCATAAACGGCCAGATTGCCGGCGGCGCTTACATCCCTGGCCAGCTCCTCCAGCTCCCGGGTGTAGTCGGCGTTATGTCCGGCCATGTACTTTATCAGCGCGTAGAGCTGCTCTACAGGCTTGTGCTCGCCCCGGTCATGGGCATGCTCATGATCGTGTTCGTGTACTATCTGATGATCGCTCATATGGCCTTTTCTTTTCCTCGATAGAAGACGTGCTCAATACACTGTTTTCATAGCGTTCCATATCTGCACCGCCTTTTGCGGGGCCTTACTGTTTTGACATGGAATACAAGGACCTGTATCCGAGCGGAAGTGAATGGACTGCCGGGATAGTCCGCCCGCTTCCGCGTTACGCTTGAGAATCTTTCCGTTTCGTGTTATAAAAAAGAAAAACACTTTGCGAGGTTTCCGCATGAACGTCCGACTGATCAAACTGACAGACCGCTATAAAAAAGAGCTGGGTGAAATGATCGAAGAATGGAAGCTGGATCAGGAGCTCAACCATACCAATCATTCGCCCTGGGCGATCTTCAAGAACGATTATCACGATTTCGCTTACTATCTGGAGCATCTGGAAATCAGAGAGCCCACGGATGGCCGCGTTCCCGATTCGGTGTTTTTCCTGCTGGATCAGGACAGGGACCGGCTTCTCGGTGCGGTGAACATCCGTCACTATCTGAACGATTCCCTGCTGAAAGAAGGCGGGCACATCGGCGACGGCATCCGCCCCAGCGAGCGGCGAAAAGGCTACGGTACCGAGCTTGTCCGACTGGCCTTGATCGAGTGCAGGAAGCTGGGGATCGACAGGGTCCTGATGACCTGCGACAAGGACAACGAGGCTTCCGCCAAAACTATTATTCGCAACGGCGGCGTGCTGGAAAACGAGTTTGTCAACTCCGACGGCGAGCTGGAACAGCGATATTGGATCACGCTGGCCTGAACGGTTCTGCCTGTTCGCGATATTCTGCGAAAAAGAAGGACGGCGGCATGAAAAAACAAATCAATAGGCTGTTTGCCGCTTTCTCGGCGCTGCTCCTGCTGACGGGCGGCGCGGCGGCTTCATGCAGCGGAGGGGAGAGCATGACGTACTATACGCCCCCGACAGGACCGGAAAGAGCGGCGATCACCGTGGAGCCGGTTAGCGGTCTGCCGGAGGATTTCATCTGCGGCATGGACGCGTCCTCCGTGCTCGCTGAAGAGAGGAGCGGCGTCAGGTATTACGGCTTCGACGGCGAGGAACAGGACGTGTTTCTGACCTTTGCCCAGGCGGGGATCAATATGATCCGGCTGAGGGTCTGGAACGACCCCTATGACGGGCAGGGCCGCGGCTACGGCGGGGGCAACAACGATCTTACCGCGGCGGCGGAGCTGGGTCTCCGGGCGACGAAATACGGCATGGGCGTGTGCGTTGACTTCCACTACTCCGATTTCTGGGCGGATCCCAAGCGCCAGCACGCCCCCAAAGCCTGGGCGGGCATGGAGATCGGGGAGAAATGCGGCGCGCTGGAGGCCTTTACCCGGGAGAGCCTGGAAACGCTGCTGGACGCAGGCGTGGACGTCCGCATGGTGCAGATCGGCAATGAGATCAACTATGGCCTTGCCGGGGAATCGTACCAGGGAAATATCCTGCGGCTTCTCGAAGCGGGCAGCAGGGCCGTCCGGGCCGTGTCGGCGGAGCGGGAAAGAGAGATCCGGATCGCCGTACATTACACGAACGTCAAAGACCCCGTAGAGGTCCGCTCCCGGGCCGCCGCGCTGGAGCGCGCGGGGATCGACTACGACATCCTGGCCCTGTCCTACTATCCCTTCTGGGATGGACCTGCGGAGAACATGCAGCAGCTCGTGAGCGCTCTTCGGGAGCGGTACGGCAGGGAAGTGGTCATCGCGGAGACTTCCTACTGCTACACGGATGAAGACGGAGACGGCTTTGCCAACAGCGTTTCCGGCCGGGGAGATATCCCGGAGGGTTATCCCGCCACCGTGCAGGGACAGGCCTCCATGCTCCGGGACGTGATCGCGGCGGCCTCGGCGTCCGGAACCGCCGGCGTGTTCTACTGGGAGGGCGCCTGGATCCCGGTGGGCGAACGGGAAGCGGATAATTCCTCTCTTTGGGAGGAATACGGCAGCGGCTGGGCCAGCAGCTATGCCGGCTCCTATGACCCGGAGGACGCGGGGCTGTACTACGGCGGCTGTTCCTGGGATAACCAGGCGTTGTTCGACTTTTCCGGACACCCGCTGGAATCGCTGAAAACGTTTCGGTATCTTCGATTCGGAGCCTCTCCCGACGCGTAACAGCGCAGAGCGGCGCATTCCGAAAAAATAGAAATGTCTGTTGACATTATTCTTCATTATGTGTATATTTTACATGTATTTTAGTACAAATTTAAGGAGGCACTTCCAACATGATCATTATTGGTGAAAAAATCAACGGAGCGATCCCTTCCATTGCCCAGGCTATTGCCGACCATAACGAGGACCTGATCAAAGAGCGTACCCTGGCCCAGGTCGCCGCCGGCGCCGATTTCCTTGACTGCGCCCCCTCCACGGCTTCCGACATTGAGTACGACACCATGGTCTGGCTCATCAACGTGATGCAGGGCGTCACCGACGTGCCTCTGGCCATCGACAGCCCCAACGTTGACCTGCTCAAGCGTATCCTCGAAGAGGGTCACGTCAAGCGCCCCGGCATGGTGAACTCCGTCAACGAAGAGGCCGGCGGATATAAGATCAAGACCATCTTCCCCATGATCGCCGGCACCGACTGGAACGTCGTCGGTCTGACCTGCGACGATACCGGAATTCCTCTGGACTCCGACGCCAAGGTCGACATTGCCAAGAGAATGATCGACGAGGCCGTGCACTACGGCGTTGCTCTGAAGAACTTCCACATCGACCCCTGCGTCATGTCCCTGTCCACCGTGTCCCGCGCTCTGGAGGACTTTGAGTACTGCATCCAGAAGATCCATGAGTACGCCCCCGAAGTGAAGGTCACCGGCGCTCTGAGCAACATCAGCTTCTCCATGCCCGCCCGGAAATATATCAACATGGCCTGCGCCGTCCACGCTCTGCGCGCCGGTCTGGACTCCGGCATCATGGATCCCTGCTCCATGGATATGATGGGCATCATCTACGCCGCCGACGCTCTGGATCAGCGCGACAAGGCCGGCCGCAAGTACAACCGTGCCTACCGCAAGGGCATCTTCGGCAACAAGAAGTAATCTCCTATCTGATAAGCAAGCAAAAACCCGGTCATTCGACCGGGTTTTTTTATATCACGGGGCGTCCGTGTATTTCGTCAATAATGAAGAAAGAGACGTAGTATCTTTCCAGGATATTGATATCGTAGCTCTGCATAGCCTCGTCCAACTCGGTAAAGTCGATGATAGAACGCATTTGTTCCAGTCGGTACAGCAGGGTATTCCGGTGTATGTTCAGGATCCGGGCGGCGTCGCTGTGGTGGAAAAAAGACATGACGTACGCTTTTAAAGTGGCGTAGAACTCTGTTCCGTTCAGGGAATCATACATGGACATGGTCACTACCGGCCTGTGAAGATAGCTTCGGCAGAGCGGGGCGCTGAGCAGTACCATCTTGAAAAAGTCTGTGACGTGGTTTTTGGCAAAGGAATAACTGCTTGCATTTTTTTCCGCCCGCCGGAGCTCGTAAGCGGCCTGACCGCCGTATACATGAGCAGAATAGATATAATGAAAAACATTGCTGACGCCGCATGCCAAATCGTCGGTCATGATGCTGAGGAAGTTTTCAAAGGCCCGGTCATAGTTTTTTTCTCTGTCCAGATTGAGCATCATGACCAGATCTTTGTCAATAGCGCAGAACAGCGGTTCTGAAAAAAGCGACCGACAGTACTTGATGATATCGGAGCTTTTTCCTTTTACGCCGCAATCAATAGCAACGATCTGGAAAGAGTTGTTCTGTTCCCAGCGGATTTCCTGGAAAAACCTTTTTACATCGTCTCCCGCTTGGGCGCCTTTCAGCAGCTTCTGCATCATCTCGGAAGCCCGGGAAAGCAGATTGATCTTTCCCACGTGGCGCTCAAAGAATTGGATGATATGCTCCGAGAGCGTATCGATGATGATCTCCATTCCCTTGGGCGGCGTAGGGTCAGGACTGCAGAAGACGATAAAGCCGATATTATGGTTAGGGGAGTCGATGCTCCGGAAAGTGTAAGAGAAAGAGCCGTCTTTGGATCGGGCGGTCGTCAGTTTTACGCCCGAAGTAAACCCGGAATAGTCAAAGTACTTGTCAAGAAGATACATTCGTTCATAGGTAAGATCTTTTGTTGCGGAGAACTTATCCCACAGCGGCCGGAGAGGGGATAAGGTCGAACAGGAGAGACCGAGAGTCCTCCCACCGTAGGTCAGGGCATATAATCCGCCGGGAAGAAAGGACTGCGTACCGTCCAGCATGAGCTGGACGCCGTTCTCGTCCTGCTCTGCGTAGATCAGCTTCCTTTCCCAGAAAGAAAAACGGTCTACGATGGTAGCTACGCGGTTGAATACGTCGTAAAGCGCTTCTCCCTCCACCAGGATCCTGTCTTTCCTGTGAACGATCACCACTGTGCCGCCCTCCGGCTGATCCGGATGGGCGGCGCCGACGTATACGGTGTTGTGTCGGAACTCATTTTCCGGCCCCATGAGACGCACATACTGGATGGCTGGCGTTTCATCCCGGATCTGGACGGTCATCCGGGAAAAAGGAAGAAGATTGTAAATATTCCACATATTCAGCTTCATGTCGCACATCCTTTGCCGGTTTTCTCCAGTATAACACAGTTCGAAACAGAATACCAGCACTAATCATGCAGAATTGCACAACGTATCAATAATAATCTACAAATTACTCCATAGCGTTTTCTAAATCCGAGAATTATATTGAAAGTATAAATATCAGCAGAAAGCTATCGATCAAGCCGCCGAAAAAAGTCTTTTTTCAATGCGGCCTTTTCTTTTGAAGTAAATATGCAAATGGCATATTTGCGATAAAATTTTTAAGTGGGAGGAAAAATAATGGAATCCAAAAAACTGAAGAGCAGCCAGGTTATCCTTTACGGTTTCTTCGGCATGTTCCTCAACACCTTCTACCTGATGTTCCTGGCGTACTTCCGTCTGTTTTACCTGACGAACGTTCTCCAGCTGAGCACCGGTATCGCTGCAGTCGTCAATACCCTGTCCGTGTGGGGCAACGTGGTCACCATGCTGCTGGCCGGCGTGCTGATCGACAAGATCAACTTTAAGTCCGGCAAGTACCGCACCTGGACTCTGGTGGGCGGCATCGTCATGGGAATCGTGTTCCCGCTGATGTTCTCCAACCTGCATCTGCCTCAGGCCGCCGCCGGCGTGCTGTTCGTGGTGCTCTTCATCATCCAGTCCATCGGCTACAACACCCTGTGGGTCGCCGAGCGTTCTCTGGTCGGCCCCATGAGCTCCTGCGCTGAGGACGCCAACAACCTGGCCATGTCCGCGCAGCAGGCCAGCACCATTGCCGGCGTTCTGTTCGGCCTGGTCAACACCCCCATCATGAACGCGCTGAACAACAGCTACACTCTTACCGCTCTGCTGTACGGCCTGTTCATCCTCGGCGGCACCATCGGGATCTTCTTCCTGACCCGCAAGTACGACAACGCTCCTGCCAAGGCCGTGGAAAAGGGCCCCGCTGCCAAGAAATCCTCCTTCGGCAACACCGTGAAGGTCACGGGCGGCGCTCTGCTGGTGTTCTTCCTTGCCATGGTTCTGAACAACTGCCACCTGGGTTTCTTCATGACGCTGCTGGCCTACTTCACCCAGTACGTTCTGAAGGACCCCAAGATCCTGAGCCTGTCCGTGACCGCCGGCTCCATCGCCGGCCTGGTCGGTGCCTGGCTGAGCAAGGTCATGTGCTCCAAGATCGGCAAGAAGAAGAGCTTCGTTTACTTCTCCCTGCTGACCGGCCTGCTGTACCTGCTCATCGCCTGGATCGGCAAGACCTCCATCCCCTTCCTGATCATCCGTGTGGCCATTGGCTGCTTCTCCGTCGTGGGCGGCATGCTGATCATGCTCTTTGCCAATGACATCGCCGACTACGCCGAGATGAAGACCGGCGTTGATGACTCCCGTGCTACCATCCAGTCCATCGCCGGCACCAGCATCCGCTTCGGTACCGCTCTGTCCACCACCATCGCGTCTTTCGGCCTGGCTGCCGTGCACTATGACGCTGCCAACGTGACCGAGCCCGTCATCAAGGCGATCACCAACCTGATGGCCTGGGGCCCCGCCGCCGTGTGCGTCCTGTCCGCCGTGATCTTCCTGGCGTACAAGATCGACGAGAGCGAGCTGGACAAGTTCCGCGCCGAGAAGGCCGCCAAGCGCGCTGCTCAGCAGTAAGAAGCCGTACCTGCTGCTGTTCCATAGCCGCGAGATGCCCGTCCAACAACCCCCGGGCGGGCATGCTCCGGCGAATGAGACGGACGATGCGGGAAAACCGCTGACATCCATCCTGCATAATATTCGCTCTCGGCGGCTTTTACCTACGGAAAACGCCGACCGGGAGCGTTTTTTCAGCCGTTTCGATTTTAGAGGAGGAAACGAATGACAAACGAGGAATTGAGAGCCGAACGGACCCAACTGATCCGGGAAGCCTCCATGTTCCAGACCAAGCCGGAGAGGATCCCGCATATCTCCTTCTTCGTGACTTGGAAGATCCTGGACTACGGCTGCAAGCTCAGCGAAGCCATGAACGATTACGATCTCATGGAAAAGGTCTGCCGCCAGCACCAGGAGCTGTATAACTTTGACGCAATCTTTGAACTGGGCGGCCGGAACGCCGTGCGCATCCCCGAGGCCCTGGGCGGAAACACCTACCAGGTCAACGACGAGGCCGGAACGGTCAACTATGTGGACACGCCCATCTGCTCCATCGACGAGCTGGAGGAGCTGGCCGCCGACCCCAATAAGTTCTTCTGGGAAAAGGGCATGGCCCGCAAGTACCCCTGCTGGGCGGACAAGACCGTCACCGTGGACCGGATCCAGAACGTACTGACCGAACAGGGCAAGTTCTTCCAGTACTATATGAAGATCCTGCAGATCATGAAGAACGAGTACGGCATGCCCACCTTCACGGCGCAGACCAACGGCTTTACCTACTGCGGCCTGGACTTCCTGTTCAACTCCATCCTGGGTATCAAAAATCTTTCTATCGCCATGCGCAAAAAGCCCGAGCAGGTGGAGACCGCCATCGCCGCGCTGAACAAGACCATGTTCGATCCGGGTCTGAACACGCTGCTCAACGCGCCGGAAGGCCCCGACATGACCACCTGCTTTGACTATGATATCACCATGCTGGTCCACACCATCCTCAACAGAAAGCAGTTCGAGCGGTTCCTTTGGCCGGACATGGGCCGTGTGGTGAACGCTCTGATCGAAAAGAAGAAAACCGTCCGCATGTTCATGGAAGGCAGCAGCAGGATCGCCTGGGATTACTTCCAGGACGCGCCCAAGGGCATCATTACCATGCACCCCGAGCAGGACGACGTTTTCGAAGTGCGCAAGGCGCTCCCCAACTGTGCCATCAACGGCGGCATGCCCGTAACGCTGATGGGCTCCGGAACACCCCAGGAGTGCGTGGACAGGGTAAAGCTCTGCTGCGACGAGCTGGGCCGCGACGGCGGCTTCCTGCTCTGCCAGGACAAGATGGTCTCTTTCCGAAACGACGCCACCCGCGAGAACGTTCTGGCCATCAGCGAGTTCATTCAGAACTACCGGGTCTGATCCGGAAAGGAGTTCATCATGGAAGAAAAGACCGTTGACATCACTCTTTATCCCGAGGGCGCCCAGTATCTGGCGGAGAACCTGCAGCTTCCCGTGCCCAAGGAAAACATGCCCGCCCGCATCGGCATGGTCGTGGGCCTGATTGGACTTTTGGTCAGACAGTGATCCTGACAACGCTTTGAGAAAACGCAAAGGGAAAAGGGCGTTACTCCCTTAAATGGAGCGACGCCCCTTTTCCCTGCAAAAAGTCATTAAATCATTTTATATGGTGAAAATGATGAAAGATTACAAAGCACTCTTCAAGAAAAGAGCCCCGGCATACGGGTACGGAATGGGTGAGTTCGGCTTTACCTTTTTCAACTTCTTTGTAGCCTATTATCTGATGTATTATCTCACGGACGTGCTTCTGCTGCCCGTGGGCGTCGCCGCCATTCTCTATTCCGTCATCCAGTGGGTGGAAGGGATCCTGATGCTGGCGGCGGGCATCGTCATCGACCGTCACAGCGCCCGGGGCGGCAAATACGGTCCCTGGGCTTTCTGGGGCAGCGTGATCTGCGCTGTGAGCACCCTGCTGTTCTACACCAATTTCCACGCCGGGACCACCATGAACGTGGTGCTGTTCACGGTGTTCTACACTCTCTGCTACGTGGGCTACAATATTATGTGGGTGGCCTATCGTACGCTGCTTGACCCCATGAGCCGCACTCCGGCGGAGACGATCCTCAACTCTACCGCCGCTTCCCAGATGGGATCACTTTCCGGCGTCGTTTTCAGCCTGGTCGGCACCAGATTGCTGTATGGCTTCAACACCATACAGAGCGGTTATACCGTGTCCGCCATTGTATACGGCTGTTTGATGATCGGCGGCATGTCCATCGTCCGCGCTTTTACGCGGAAGCGGGACGTGGGCGGCGTCAGAGTCGAATCGGAAGCGCCTTCGGTGAAAGAACTGCTTAAGAGCATCAACAAGCAGTTCCTGATCCTTTTCTTCTCCATTACTTTTGTCAGCGCCACAAACACCATCCTTCCCACGCTGCTGGTATACTATTTCGGCAGCGTGATCGGCGATCCCACCTGGATGAGAAGTTATCTGCTGGTGATCACCTTCACAAGCCTGTTCGGCTATTTTATTTCCCCGCATTTGTCCATCAAGTACGGGAAAAAGAAGACTTTTATCTTCTCCTGCTTTACCAGCAGTATCGCGCTGACCATGATCAACTTCATCGGCAGCATCAAGCCGCTGTTCATTCTGATGATGATCATTTTCACCTTCGGGAACCTTTTCTCCGGCGGCATGATCCCCGTGTTCATGAACGATATCGCGGTGTTCAACGAGTCCAACTACGGCGTACGGGGACACGCTTTCGCCTCCTCCATCGGCGGCTGCGCTCTTCGTTTTTCCCAGGTGATCGGCGGGGCGCTGGCCTCTCTCGGTCTGGTGTCCATCGGTTACAGCGCCGAGGCGGAGTTCACGCTGGAAATGGGAAAACGCATCACCTGGCTGATGACCTTCGGCTGTGTGGCGGTTCTGCTGATCAGCGCTTTTGTGTTCAGCTTCTACAAGGTGGAGGGCGAAGCGCTGAAAGACGCTTATTTCAAGGAAAAAGCACAGCAATAATTGCTTTTAATACATAAAAGCCGTCCGGCTCGGACGGCTTTTTGTTATCTTATGAATTCCTGGCTTCATGCGATCCTCTTGCGCGAAGAAAGGAAAATGTGTATAATAAACAGTTGGAAAAAGAAAAACGCTTACAACCGTTACGGATCGGGAGATGGTACAAATGAAAGCAACGTTTTTGGGCGCCGCCCATGAGGTCACTGGCAGCTGCACGCTGCTGGAGTGCGCCGGAAGCCGCGGACTTGTGGACTGCGGCATGGAGCAGGGCAAAGATCTTTTCGTCAACAGGCCGATCCCCATTCCTGCAGCGGAGCTGGATTACGTACTGTTGACTCACGCCCACGTGGACCACTCCGGACATCTGCCTCTGCTCTACAAGCAGGGGTATTCCGGACTGATCTACGCCACGCCGGAGACCTGCAACCTGTGCCGGATCATGCTGCTGGACTGTGCGCAGATCCATGAGAACGAGGCGGAGTACGCCAACCGGAAAAACCAGCGCTCCGGCAAGCCTCCGGTGCAGCCTCTTTTCACCGTGGAGGACGCGGAGCATACGCTGAGCCACATGCGCCCCGTGCCCTACGGCGAGACGGTCCAGGTGGCGGAGGGAGTCACCGTTCGATTCAGCGACGTGGCCCATCTTCTGGGCTCCGCCTGCATCGAGATCTGGCTCAGCGAGAACGGTCAGAACCGGAAAATGGTCTTCAGCGGCGATATCGGCAACTACGATCAGCCCATCATCCGCAACACGCCCCAGAAGGTGGAGGAAGCGGATTACGTAGTGGTGGAATCCACCTACGGCGACCGGCTCCACGACCGGAAAAAGCTGCCGGTGGACGTGCTTGCGGATTATATCCAGCGGACGCTGGACCGGGGCGGCAACGTGATCATTCCCTCTTTTGCCGTGGGCCGCACCCAGGAAATGCTCTATTTCATCCGGGAGATCAAGGAAAAGCACATGGTCACCGGTCACGACGGCTTCCCCGTGTACGTGGACAGCCCCATGGCCAGCGAGGCCACGGGCATCTATCTCCAGTGCGACCGGGACTGCCTGGACGAGGAGACCGCCGCCGTCATCGACAGAGGCATCAACCCTCTTTGGTCCGATGGGGTGCGCTTTTCCGTGTCCTCGGAGGAATCCAAGGCCCTGAATTTTGATACGGAACCCAAGGTGATCCTGGCGGCCAGCGGCATGTGCGAGGGCGGGCGGATCCGCCACCATCTCAAGCACAATCTCTGGCGGCCCGAGAGCACCGTCCTGTTCGTGGGGTATCAGAGCGTGGGTACGCTGGGCAGGATCATCGTGGACGGCGCGGAGTCCGTCAAGCTCTTCGGAGAGGAGATCAAGGTCAACTGTGAGATCGGCACTTTGCCCGGCAAGAGCGGCCACGCCGACAGGGACGGTCTGATCGATTGGCTCCGGGGTTTCACGACCCCGCCGAAAAAGGTCATCGTCAACCACGGTGAAAACACGGTGACCGATCTCTTTGCCGATTTCGTACACGAGACGCTGGGCTTTTCCGCCTACGCCCCTTACAGCGGCGCTTCCATGGACCTGATCTCCGGGGAGTTCCTCTCCCAACCGGAGGGCGAGAGCATCAAGAAGACCACGGTCTCTACGGAGGGCGGCAGCAAGGCCGAGGTGCTCTACCACAAGCTCCAGACCGCCGGCGAGCAGCTCATGAAGCTGATCAACGCCACCAGAGGCAAGCCCAACAAGACTCTGGAGCATTTTCTGAAAGACGTGGAATCGCTGATCCGGAAATACAAATAAAACAGAATTTACCGTATATTTACAAAAGGGGCTTTTCATCCCGGGCAGAATATACTAAAATACATCAGATGAAAGTAGAGTGGAGGAACTGTCCATGCAGCAGCAAAACAGCGTATACAAGCGCGTACTTTTGAAGCTCAGCGGCGAGGCTCTTTCCGGCGCGGCCGGGACCGGCCTGGATTTCAGGATCATGGCCCAGGTCTGCGGCGTGATCGCCAAATGCGTTTCCCTGGGTGTGGAGGTCGGCATCGTCGTGGGCGGCGGAAACTTCTGGCGCGGCGTGAAAAACGGCGAGGGCCGCATGGACCGGGCCAGAGCCGATTACATGGGCATGCTTGCCACCGTCATGAACTGCCTGGCGCTGCAGGACGTGCTGCAGCAGCAGGGAGTGGAGGCCAAGGTGCTCACCGCTATGGAGATCGGCCACGTGGGCGAGCTTTTCTCCGTGGACAAGGCGGACGAATACCTGCGCGCCGGCAAGGTGGTCATCTGCGGCGGCGGCGTGGGCAGCCCTTACTTCACCACGGACACCGGCGCGGTGCTCCGGGCGGCGCTCATCGGCGCGGAAGCCATTTTGCTTGCCAAGAACGTGGACGGCGTTTACAGCGCCGATCCCCGCAAGGATCCCGACGCCGTGAAATTCGATACCATCACCTATCAGGAGGTGCTGGACCGGAATCTGGCTGTCATGGACTCCACCGCCACCTGCCTTGCCATGGACAACCACATCCCCGTATACGTCTTTGCGCTGAACGACCCGGAAAACATTCTCTGCGCCCTTCGGGGGGAGAACGTGGGTACACTTGTGAAATAAAAAATTTGGGGAGGATACAACCATGCCTGAACTGAAAGAATACGAATCCCGTATGATCAAAACCACGGAGGTGCTGGCCTCCCAGTATGCCGCGGTGCGCGCCGGCCGGGCCAACGCCGCCGTTCTGGATCAGATCGAGGTGGACTATTACGGCGTCCCCACGCCTATCCGGCAGATCGCCTCCATTTCCACGCCTGATCCCCGCACGCTGCTGATCCAGCCCTGGGACGGAAGCACCCTCAAGCTGATCGAGAAAGCCATCCTGGTCTCCGATTTGGGCATCAATCCCCAGAACGACGGACGCACCATCCGTCTGGTGTTTCCCCAGCTGACCGAGGAGCGCCGTAAGGAGCTGGCAAAGCAGGTCCGCAAGTACGGCGAGGAGGGCAAGGTCGCCATCCGCAACATCCGCCGTGACGCCATGGACCGCTTCAAGAAGATCCAGAAGAAGGGCGAGATCACCGAGGACGACCTGAAGGATCTGGAAAAGGATCTGCAGAAGCTGACCGACGACTATATCAAAGCGGTGGACAAGCAGACCGAGGCCAAGGAAAAGGAACTCTTCGAGATCTGATGGCCGAACAGGATAAAACAGAACTGGCGGGGGCGGCGCAAAAGCTCCCCCGCCATATTGCCATCATCATGGACGGCAACGGCCGCTGGGCCACCCGCCGGGGCATGCCGCGCTCCGCAGGACACGCCGCGGGCACCGAGGCGCTGCGGGACATCATCCGCGCCAGCGACGACTGGGGCATC
>JAEEGL011566670.1_pt1 | contig 15705 bp, 26 predicted proteins | sample 9134231 | NCBI WGS metagenome assembly JAEEGL01 (sample SAMN16246548, study PRJNA631951) | gut metagenome | biome: gut microbiome; feature: rumen; material: fiber-attached | host: Bos | place: Iran: Karaj | collected 2018-10
GATTCCATCCGTCTTTTCCATTGACATCTGCTTCTCTCTCCATCTGCATCTTTGTTATTATCGTGCAAATCAAATCGTGCTTTGTCTTTGCGATGTCCATCTTCGTAATCTCGTTGGGCATTGTTATTTCTCCTGTTTCATTGCGATTTCTTCAAGAGTCATTCCCATGTTCTTGATATAATAATGAATCCTATTATGCGAAATTCCGAAGGTGTTAGCCCATTCTTTTAATGGTTTTACTTCTCCATTGAAAGCATATGACCTCTCCAATAATGGTTTTGACGAATAATAAGAAAAAACTCTTTTAGGTGTTTCAACCGCCTTTTCTATATCCCATCCCCTTAACAGCCTTGACTCGACGAGGTGATAATTTGCATCGTATTTTTCGCACAGTTCTATGAGCGTTTGGCATTCTCCCTTATAGACAACCGTTTTATTGTTTCTTCTGTTCCTTTGCTGTTCTTTATTTGTAATCCATCTGCAATTCGATGGAGTATAATCACCATTTACGTCTATTCTGTCAATTGTCAATCCGTCATCATATCCGTTATTCAAAGCCCAATCTCTGAATTTCTCAAACGAGCCGTCCCACTCGTCGCACACTATAATACCGCGACCGCCATAGTCTTTCCAGCGCGAATTGCATTCCTCTTTGCACCTTGCTTTCATGCAAGCCCATTCTCTATATAATCTGCTGTCTGACATCCCGTGTTTCTCTAATCTTTCCCTTGTGCCGTCTATCTTGTAGCATCCACAGCTTTTTATTTCGCCTGTTTGCAAATTTGTTAATCTTACAATTCTCTCTTTTCCGCAGTCGCATTTGCACAAGAAATAATTATTTTTATACTTGTCTTTGTGATCGAACGCTAATACTGTGTATCTGCCAAATCTTTCTCCTATATGCCTTAAAATGCTATTCTTCCTCACTATTTCTCCACTCCTTCAGAATAACATCAACTCTCGGTGTCTCGCCATACATTTTTGTAACAGTCAGCTTAACAACTTGGCTATCATCTTTATATGCGATTGTGTTAATTGAATCAAGTACGCTCTTCGCAATGTTATCTGTGTCTGGCTTTTTCATACAAGGGATTAACCCGTCAAGCATTTCCTGTTTCTTCTTCTTGCTTGTTGAGTTTGGTATTCCGAATACGCAGTTAATCTCCGCTTCCACAGCCCCATCAAACACAGTTCCGTTCGCCGCGTCGATGTATCTCATCTTTATAAACGCTTCATAGTTTAGCGTTTCCTCTGGGGTATACGTTGTTACAAAGTTTCCTCTCTTTGCAAAGCGAGGTCTTCCTTTTGCTTTCGGCTCTCCTAAAATAGAAAACCTTACTGCCCTCATATCAAAACCCTGTCTTTCTTGTAGTATGCTATCTGCTTGCCGCATTGCTTTGCCCATTCGTACTCTTGCTTTGCACCATTACTTTCTTCCCATCCGTCGAGAAAGAATACTATGTCGGATGCCATAAGCATTTCCTTGCTTATCTTCATGTAGTCTGTGTAATCATGTAGACCAACTGGTAGCCAAGCAGGACTTAATACTTTGTACCCAAGCCAGTTCAGCGTTGTCTCTGCGTCTTGGAAATCATATTGATATGTATCCAGCCTGTTCGATATTGAACCAGCGATGTAGGCTACTTTATTATCGACACCGTATCTGTGTAGGGTAACTCCGTATAACTTTTTGAGCAGTTTCTTTTGTTCCTTGTCAATCGTCAAATAGCAGGATGGAGCATCAAGATACCCTTCAAGACTTAACGGACAGTTATTGCAATTAACAAATCCGTCCTTGTCTTTTTGGGAATAAATCTCGCATATCTCTTTTTCTTTATCTGTGAGTTTCATGCAAGGTTTAACTCTTTCTCTCTTCAGCATCATAGTGTTCTATTGCGTGTTGTATATACCAGATTGCTTTCCGCAAGTCTTCTGTGCCGCCTTTGTTTTTCCATCTGCAAACGTATTTGATTGCGTTACCAATGTCAAATGCTACGACACCATCAAGTCCTTTTGTGAAAGCGTCTATAACATCTATAACCTCTATTCCGCTTTCCGTTTGGTAGTGAGATGGATGATTTACTGTTTCTTTGTACATCATTTACCCGTACTCCCGAAACCGTTTGTTCCTCTCGGAGTGTTCGTGTTGATTTCGTCCACGAGTTCTACTTCCTCGTACAAACACGGCTGTACGATTAGTTGGCACATCTTATCTCCACGGCAAATGAAATACGGTTCATCGCCAAGGTTATACAACTTTACCAGAATCTCTCCAGCGTATCCCTCGTCAATCGTTCCACCGCAACAGACAATATCGTGTGCTACGTTAAGACCGCTTTTGCTCTCCAGTTTTCCGTATGTGTTCTTCGGAAGTTCGATATGCACACCAGTTCTAAACACCTCTCTACCTCTCGCTGGAATTACCTTGTTATCAATACAATACAAGTCAAGTCCTGCGTCTGTTTTGTGCGCTCGTGTCGGGGCAATCCCCATCGGTTCAACAAATACTTTCATTCCCAAATATCTCCGTTTGTATATACAATTGTTGTTGTGTAGTACGGTGTCTTATCGAGTACATTGAGCGTGTCTTTGTTCGTCCATTCCGATGTAATCGGAATATTCTTCCACCAGTCTACTTCTCTATCCCACCAGTTGCCTTGCCAATTCTCGTGCAAGCGCGGAATGTAGAACGGCTTCTCTTCAGATTGTCCTTCAATCATTCTACAGATTTCGTATGCTTTTTCTGTAACCGTGTATTGACTTGTCTCCAACGTAATACAAGTATATCCCCCTTCGTCGGAGAACATTAGAATCTCGCTCGGTCTTATATAAACATCTTGCGTTTCTATTGGAGTCCTCTTCCACTTTCTATCCTCTGTCTGTTCTGTTTTCCATTCTGTTACCCTTGTCAGTTTAATGAATTGAGGCATATGTTATTCTCCTTTGTACGTTTTCACGCATACGTCTTTTCCGTTTATTAAAATATCAGAATTAAATCCGAACGTGTAAGCTATTGCGCTACCGCATTCGTCCCAAGATTTCTTGTACCCAATCAACTCTTCAATAATGTCTGCCGCTTTAGCAAGAGTTTCTTTATCTTCCCTCGTCAGCCATCTTTTCCCAGAAATGTGGCGAACTTCCATTGCGATAATATCTGGCGAATTGTCATCCGAAATCTGGAATGTTACTGTTTTGTCAAACATAATTAGTTACCATCATTGTTTGCATCAACGTAGTATGTTATCCTCGCGCCACAGTTCGCGCAATGGCATTCGTGGATAACACCTTCTCATTCAAGACCGTAATCCGAATAATCGAAATCCGCGTCCCATATCACGGCACGAGCCAAGCAATTAAAGCACTCGTACATTACTCTTCTCCTGCCATCTTGCTCTTTTCTCTTTCCCATAGGACGAGAAGAACACTCAACATATCAATTGATGGATTCCATTCGTTTTCCTTTATTACTTCTCTGATGAAAGCAACAGGGATGCAATCCTCTGTCTCCTGCACCATCAGTCTGCGGAGAATAACAGCCTTGTATGACTCTACTGCCTGTGTAGCAAACTCCGCTCCCTCTCCAGTAATCTCTATCTCTCCGTCCTGTATGTCCTTCATTACTTCGATTCTGTCGATATATTCTTTCATTGTGCATACTCCATAAACATAAATAGTTCTCCATGCCAAGCCATAGGAATCTTTTTAACTGCTCCGTTTCTGTTCTTGGCAACAATCAGTTCTGCTTCATACTGCGGTCTATCTCTATCGTAAACCCAAGGTCTATAAGGAAACAGCACAACATCTGCGTCTGCTTCCACAGCACCAGACTCACTCAAGTCAGAAAGCATCGGAGTGTGGTCTGCTCTTCCCTCGGAGTTTCTGTTTAACTGCGATACGAGTATTATCGGGCAATTAAGAGACTTCGCAAGCCTCTTTAGCGAATGAGATATTTCCGTAACCTCTTGGATTCTCGTCCTGTTCCCGCTTGTGTTCTCGGACTGTACAAGTCCAAGATAGTCAATAACAGCAAGGTCAATCCTACCTTCAAGTGCCGCAATCTTACGACACTCCATCTCTATCTTGCTTACTGTGAGATTTGTGTTCTCGTTGAGAAAGAACTTCATGTCATTAATCTGCTCTGATGCTCGGAACGCGTCTCTCGCGGCATCTCCATTACCGCTTAACGCGCTTTGCAGAATCTCCGACTCCGAACGGCGAGATACGCTATAGAGCATTCTTTGCGTAATCTCTATGTTCGTCATCTCCAAAGAGAAATACGCTACTACTTTTCCGTCCTTTGCTACGTTTGTTGCGATGTTCGCGGCGAATGTTGACTTGCCCATTGAAGGTCTGCCAGCAACAATTATCAAATTACCTTTGCACAGACCACGGATTGTTGCATCAAGTTCTGCGAATCCACTACGGATTCCTTTCTCGCTACTTCCAATCTCGTTCATCGCATCTGGCACAAACTCCTTAATCTGTTTCATGCCAGCATCCATCGGACTTGTAAGTTTGTTTAGTAACTCCTGTGCGTTTGAGTAGATAGAATCGTCACCGTTTTTTGCGGCTTCAAGAATCTGTTCAAAGCCAGCAACGAAATGTTTCTTTCTCGTTCGCTCTTTTAGCGAAGAAACATACTGGTCGAATCTACTTTCAAGACCGTATGATGTCATTAAGTCAACAACATACGGAGTAAGCGAAGCATCAAGTGCAGAGCATACCATAGCCGCATCAACTGTATTCCCAGAAGCATGGACAGCTTTGATAGCGGCGAACACTCTTACGTTAGTTAAATCGTCAAAGTCCTCTGGAGCAAGAGCAAGCAATCCTTTTCTCGCCAACTCATCGTTCAAAATCATGCATGATAGGACGGCTTTCTCAAGCTGGACGCTATTTGCATTACTCTCCATTAAACAATATCTCCGTATGAGGATGACTCTGCAATCCCCTTAATGTCTTCCTTGATTCCGCTTGAAAGGAAATTAACCTTTTTAATTCCCTGTTCCAAAGCGTTCTTCAACCAGTTCGGTCTGTTAGCGTCCTGCTTTGCTCTTTCAAGTTCTGTCTTATAGACTCGCATGAAGTTTGATTTCTCAACTCCATACTGCGATGATTCCACGTTTAACTTGCCGATTGACACGAACCCCTTAAAGCCACCAACAGCCCTTTTAATCGCGTCTGGAAGAGTCTCATACGGCTCTACGTTATTCGGATTGTAAATGCTATAAGCCTGTCTTGCTTTAAGCAGAATCTCAAACGCTTCCATTTCGTTCGGAACATTTGCGAAACGATAGTTGTTGATTATCTGTTTAATCTGTCCAACCTTCGGCATGAAGCTGTCTGTGCTATTCTGGATGAAATCCATGACAGCCGCCTGTACTTCTGCGTACTTACTGTCAGCAAACGATTCCTTCCAAATTTTAATAAAGGTCTTTGTCTGCTCGTCTGAAAGATTCCTAAACGTATCTGGATAGTATGACATCAGAACATTTATGATTGACAGAGTTTCTTTATCAGTCATTCTCAAATGCCCCTTCCTCTGCGAGTCTCTTTATCCTATCGTATGTACTTTCCTGCTTGTTTGTCGGACGGTTTCCGCTTAACTTGTATGTATCCTGCTCGTTAAGATAACTCTCAAACTTTGTCCCAAACAGGGTCTCTGGGCGCAGGAACTTCTGCATACGCTCGTCACGCAACCATGTCCGAACCTTCTTGTCGATAACGGTCTTAAAATCATCTACCGCGTATCCCTCTCTCATCCTCGCTCGTATAAGAGACTTGTTCTTTGCAGTTGTTGCTTTGTAGTTTGTTCCTAATGAGTAGTTGAGGTATTCAATAACCTCTTTAATTGCATCGAGTTCTGCAACATTTTCTTTTTGCAGATTTTCGTTAGAGAGTTCGTACTTCGGTAATGCGTTAAGAATCTCTTCTTTGTTATCAATTCCCTTCAACGCTTTCCGAACATCTGTCAGCTTGACATACTGTTCTTCCATCTCTGTCTGTCCCTTTCCGATATGGATTAAATCATGTGGTCGGATTCGTTTTCTGGAGTAACGTAATCGTATCTTGTTTCATACGCTTTAGTTATGCTCTCGTCGTACCTCATAGCACCAAGAGAGTAATCACGCATCTTTAGAAACTCCGTTATAGGAAGGATTGCGGTTGCCCTTATTCTTGGCAAAGAACCAAGTTTTATATATTCTCTTGGATTCTTGTCCGTTGTTCCAAGAACTATTATGCGTCCTCGTTTATCTCTCTTGACAGCCGCAATCATCCTTGCGTTTTCTTCTTCGTATGCTGTTATGACGGCATTGCGATAAGTTTTCTCTCGCGTGAATCTATCGTAAATGATGTTGTAGCAAACAGTTACAATGGTTGAAACAATACCATCCTTTCGCTCTGTCTTATATCCTGTTGACAGATACCCATCAAGTATTACGTTTAAGATTCCGTCTCCGTCTTCCTGCACTAACAACATGGCTTAAATGTCTGGTTCGATGTCATCGTCTCCTGCACCGAACGGCAAATCATCTGGATTGATATTTGTATAATCATACAAACTACCTTGTTCGTTCGGCGTTAGTTTCTCTGACGCTCCGTTTTTATCGCCGTTCGGCGTTGCTCCAAGTTGCTTTCTCAAATCGTCTATAAGCAATCTCAAGTGCATTACCTCTACCCCGATGTTTGCGAGTTCAATCTTCTGCACATTGATTGTAAACTCGTCAGTACCGTTCTTTTTCGAGAGGTAATCGTTTTTTACACACTCGCCTTGGACGCTCACCACATCTCCCTTCTCAAAGAAACGAGCGTAGTCTGCCCAATCTTCCCAGCAGTTGACCGTGTAGCTTTCGTATTGCCGCGACTTTCCTTTTCCAGATGAATCCGAATTGACAAAGAAACTCGTAAGTGCTTTGCCGCTGTCAAAGGTTCTGTAGCTTGGGTCTGTCGTAATCTTTCCAGTACCTATTGCTACAACCTTGCCGCCTTTTGTTTTAGAAAGTGAAATCATTATTAAAACTCCCCATCATATTCAAGAGCCGAATTGTTGTCAAACGGCTTTGTTGCTCTCGGCTTTGTATCGTCTGGAACTACATTAGCAACAACCTTCGGAGTTCTTCCGCGCTTTGTGGTTTGCGGCTTTTCCTCAACCTCTTCCGTTTCGACATCTTCCTGTTCTGGTTCAGATTCTTGCGGCTCTTCTGAAACGAAGTTCATCTCAAACGTGCCGTCAGTAGTACCATCATTCTTGTCCTTCTTGAACGCTTCAACGAGTTCAACACTCAACACGCCCTTCTTTGACAGGAGACGCTTCAGCACGGTCTTCTCTGCCATGCTTGTGTGGTTGTTGTACCACGGTGACGAACACATCCGCATTTCTTTATCCGTGAGTCCTTCTCCAGTTTCTTCGTACATAACGAACCTCTTATACAAATCAATATCAAATGCCTGTGAGTAGCGATGCGCCCATTGCAGAATCTTTTCTTCGGAGAAATACTCCTGCGCATAGAATCCGTTCAGAAGAGTAAAGTATGCGAGGTAACCGATGATGGGTCTCTTCTCGCGTTCTTCCTCATCTTCGATGAACTCAAACATAGGTCTTCCGTTCTTCTTACTGCGACCCTTGAACTCACCCTCACGAATCTCAATCGTGTCGATGTCCTCATACGCTCCGCTTCTCATGGCAAGCGTGATGTATCCTCTCGCGCCAAGTTGGAATGTTGCTTTATCTCCATACGGGATGAGGTATGCATCACCCATGCCTGTCTGCAAACCAAGCGATTCCATCTGCAACGCCGCAGTAATAATAGAGTCTGGTGTGCAGTTCTTCAGCGCAGGAGTTGCATTAACCGCGCTGATTACCGTTGTGATGAATCTCTGTCTGCGGTTCGGGTCTTGAATCGCGTTTGCAAGCATCGTCTGATAAGACGGCATTGCAATAATCTGCGAGAAAGGTTTCTTTGCCAGCCCACCGTTTTTCGGTGCGAGTGTCTGATTAGTAACTTGCATGATTTTTCTCCTTAACCAAGTCTTTTATAATCCAATCCGCTACCCCTTAAATAGTCAACGAGTGCGGTCAACTGTTCGTGATTTCCGAACACTTCAAATGCAAGACGGTATCTCGGCTCTTCTTGGGGAACTTCTTCCAGTTTCTGCGGTTCTTCCTGTTCCCTAACTTGCTCTTCGTTCTGCTGTTCTTCCTCTTGAGCCTTGCGTATTCGTTCCATCTCCGCGCGTCTGCGTTCCATCTCCGCGTCAATCTGCTCAAGTTCTGCTTTCTTCTTCAGCGCATCGTTCATGTTGTACGCTTCCAAGAAAGCGGAAATCATCTGGGACTCATACTTTGTTCCAAGCAACTGAATCGTCTTGATTCCGTCTTCTACTGCCGCAACTTGCGCTTTAATTTCTTTCGTGATTGTGTCAAGCGCATACCCTTTGTTCAGCCACTTTTCGTTCCACACAGCCTGTAACGGCAAGAACTTTCCCATGTCCTTGATGTTGTCCCAGTAAATGTTTTCGATAGCGGAACGCTTTTCGTCCTTGCGCTTCTCGTCGAACTCTTTGACTTGATTGTCGATACTTGATGCCGCGTCGTTAAAGATGTCCGTCAACTCTTTCAACTGTTCGAGCGTCTTTGAAATCTTTGCCTCATGCTCTTTCTTGATAGAGATGCGAAGGTCACTTGCGTTCTTCGCCGCTTTGCGAAGTTTTGCGCAGTCCGTCTTCGCACTTGCAATTCCATCTTCCTCTACGATAAGGCTCTTGTACGCGGAGACTTGCTCCAACGCCATTGCTTTAAGCGGCTCGTAGTTACTGATTCCATTCAACCCATCATTCTCAATAATGATTTGCATCTGCTGTTCTTCCATGCGGTTGTCTCTCCTTATTACAAATTAAAACTTAACGGCGGTCTTTTGTCTTCCTTGACATACCACCAGAACTTTTCTGCTTCGGCAACAAGCCAGTCTATGTCATCCTGCATTATCTCTCTGCTGAACTGATAAGACCTTAATGACGAGTCACCATTAAGTCCTTTAATCTTTGCGTTAAGCACGGAGAACTTGTAGTCAGTTCCTACGCACCATAGCTGATGACACAACTGCGTATAGTAATGGTCTGGTACTTTTCCGTTCCAATTTTCCCATTGCGATTTCTTCGTACACTCTGCCGTCTTACCCTCATAGATTCCCTTTACGCCGTCATCTACTCTCGTCAATTCTCCATCAAGTGTTGCGGTAAGGAACGGCATCTCTGTCTGAAAGTAGACTCTGTACGGATGATACTCCAACGTGAACTCTGGATGCTCCAACATATACAAGTCTCTTATAAGTCCCTCTGCGTTCTGCCCAAATACAACTCTGCTTACGTTGGACAAGTCCTTCGGTTTCTTCCTTCCAGTCTTAATCTCCCACAGTTCAAGTTGCGACATGAACGGATTAAGACCTACAGCCGCAGATACCTCTGATGCTCCAATGCTTTTTGTGCGACCAGCAAGCCAGTCTTCTCTGTTGTCGTATTCGATGTATGATGTAGGCATATTGCTCTCCTTATAAAGACTTTGGTGGACGGATTACTTATGTTTCGCTTCGGCTACACCACTTCGTCGAAACCGCAGTTTGTCAGCTACCTCAAACTGACCGTCCACCTTGCAACAGTAAACAAGTCGGGATACGTCGTTCAATTGTCTCCGCAATCGTTTAACGACACCGACTGGAATCTGTGCCGTTTGCAACCAGCACTTTAGCGCGACGCGCCGCGCAACGGATTTGCCTATCCGTGGCTCGTGTTTTTTGCAATCTCACCAGAGCCGTCGAGAGTGGCGCGGATGGTAGGATTTGAACCTACGGTGCTGACGCACATCTGTTTTCAAGACAGACACCTTAAACCGCTCGGACACATCCGCATATGTCGGTTTGATTTCGCGCTCAAACCGTAAGGCGCGAGGATGTTTTGTTGTTATCGGAGTAACATATCCATTCGACAATCTCCGACCCAAAAGGTTTGGAGCTACTGATAGGAGTCGAACCTACAACCTATTGATTACAAATCAATTGCTCTGCCATTGAGCCACAGTAGCGGGGTGTGCGCACGTTGAAAGGATAAGCCGTGCGCACTTGAGGGACAGCCATCTTTTAGATGGTGGTGGGTCTTTTCCGACTCGAACGGAAGACCAACTGGTTATGAGCCAGCCGCGCTAACCAACTGCGCTAAAGACCCATGAAATGTTGCGTGTCTTTCCACGCCGCCAACCGTCTTTCCGATTTGTCATGGCTTTGAGTCTCGCTTACGGATAAGCTGGCAGAGGAACTTGGACTCGAACCAAGGTAAATCGGGTCAAAGCCGATTGCACTACCCTTGTGCTATTCCTCTATGTGGTGACGGAGAAAAACCATCAAAAAACTCCGTCACCATTCCCCCTCATTATCAGTTAATTCTTGCCTTGAAATCTTTCGCAGGAACAAACGAAACCGTTGTGCGCTCTTCGATGTGAATCATCTCGCCAGTATGAGGATTATATCCTTCCATTGCTCGTCTGCTTCCTCTCTTAAAAGTTCCGAACCCAGAGATTCTCACATCGTCACCTTTTTCAATCGTGTCGCAAATAACATCGAAAACGGTATCTATCCATTTGCGAGACTCGTTAACTCTCGCCTTTCCGTGTGTGTAGTTTGCAACTAATACTGCAAGTTCATTCTTCCCTATCGTCATTTTCTTCATGCTCCAAATAGTAATCTTCAGCATCGTACATTGCGATGCAGTTCTCGCATCCTACAATTTCCTTATCCATATCCAGATAAAAGAAATCGCAATACTCTCCGCACTTCGGGCAAATATGCTCTGTAGCCAACTCGCCGTCTGGAGTCCCTGTTCCCATCATGTTCTGCACAACAGGATGGTCTGGAATGTTGTTAATGTCCATCATAATTACCTTGTCAAATATTCGTCTGTCAAATATTCGTCATCTGTATCGCCCAAGAGTTCTCCGATGAAATCCGTAAGAGCATCAACTATGAGGAAGAAGTCGTGTGCCACAACCATTTCGTCGCAACCTTCTTTTTGGATTCTATCGTCTGCCGCCTCTACGAAGTTTCGGATATAGTCATGCTCCATCGCAAGCAACTGCTCCGTAGTAATCTTTACAACATTGTCCATCTTCTATCTCCTTACTGTGCTATAGCACCAAATGATTTGTAGAGTCCGTAGATTGCTTCTTCGATTGAAGCGCATCTCGAACGCAACGACTGAATGCACTTTTCAATCTGTTCAGAGTTCGTTGCAATCGAATATCCGTCAGCGTCTGAAATAATCGGATAACCAGCAATTCTCAATGCGTTTATGTGCCGCCGCACTTGAGCCGAACTGTTAAGACCAGCAACCCACGCAAGGTCTTTCCCAGAGATGGTCTCTGGATGAATCGGAATGTGTTTCAAAATCTCGCAGTTAGTTTCCATGCAATCTCCTTTACTTGTCCCATAATTGTTCCACCCGAACAGAACGAAATAAGATTTATTTAACTTTCGTTCATATTTCTTGCTTGACGGGGTTGCGCAAATGCAACTGATGTGGTAACATAGGAACTGCCAAGAAACTATATACCGCAAACCGCTTGGTTCATCGGTTGCATTTGCTTAACCGTCATAGACAGTATAGCAAAGTCAATCGTACTTGTCAAGCCCTATATTTCGATTTTTTGAAATATTTTTTTGCGGGGAAAGGATTTGCTTAAATGATACTCGAGCGGTACGAAAGACTGTGTAAAGAGCGTGGACTGTATCCAACCGTTGTCGCGTCTTCGGCTGGATATGAAAAGAGCGCATATACGAACTGGAAGAAGCAAGCGGCAGAAAACAACGGTGTCTGTAGCGTATACTCCTACCGTTTGCGGAACATTGCAGAGCAACTCGGAACAACATCAGACTATCTTCTCGGAATGACTGATGAGCCGAACGAGCAAATGCCGAATCATGTGCAGGAACTTGTTAATAGTCCTTACAAGTTGCTGTTGCTCGATGAGATGGACGGCATGACTGACAAGAGCCTTGAGCAAGTAATCCGAATCATGCGGGCGATTAAAGGGATGCAAGACGATTGATTTCCGCTTTATAGTACAACTGGTATATGATAATAATAACGTATAGCATTGGGGAATGGAGATGATGCAGTATGCGTTGCTTTGTGCCAGCACTTGACACTTGGTTTATGTTTAAGGACTTGCCACATGGAACTGGTGCGTTTGTAACAAGAGACGGTGAGGATACGAACTATGTTATCGTTAACGATAACTTGAGCGAGAAAGAAAAGATAATTGCTTTGATTCACGAGTTCGTTCACCTATATCGTCACGACCTCGACTCTGATTTGGACAGAGAAGAACTTGAGAGAGACATCGTTATAGAACAGTAAGGAGAAGCAAGATGCGAATCAAAAGCAACAAAGAGATGTGCGATAGTGAAACGCTCCGCAGAATAGCAACACGAAGAGAGGAACTGAACATGAAGCAATCAGACCTTGCGAGAGTCCTTGGGTACACCTCTCGCTCCACGGTAAGCCGTGTTGAGAACGGCACTCTCCCTCTCCCTGTCAGAAGCATTCACAAGTGGGCTGTCGCGTTGCAGACAACTGATGACTATCTTCTGCATACCAACTCGTCTTCTGGCGGTTCGCTTGATGTCAACAGTCCAATCGTAGATAAGATTGTTGGATATTGCAGGAGCATGAGCCGCAAGGAGCAAGAAATGTTTCTCGAAATCGCAGAACTTGTTATTAGGTATCGTAACAAATGATTCAGAAACAGCGAACAGCAGAAGCAAGGTGGATAGAAAGCGAACACCGTTGGTGTATTCAAGTGCAAGCCAACGGTGAGCGTCGTAGGTTTTATTGCTCTGAATCTGGGAAGCGTGGAAAGGTTAATGCAGAACGTAAGGCTGACGAGTGGCTCTCACTCGAAGCACCCATTGGGTGTGCAAAGGTAGAAACGATATGGGACTCATGGATTGCGTATCTGCACGATGAAGATGCATACACGCACCAGTACGAGAGTATTGGTCGTTCGCATATAATTCCTGCAATCGGCAGAAAGCGTATCGACTCCGTAACAGAGTTTGACCTACAAAGGATATTAACTAACGGATTTAACAAAGGACTCGCTCGGAAGTCGTTGGAGAATATTAGGGGATGTATCTCTGCTTTTATGAAGTATTGCCGTATGCGTCGGCTAACAACGCTATATCCAGAGAACATTAAGATAAACAAGAAAGCGAAGAAGCCGCAGAAGCGAACGATGCAACCAGACGAACTGCGCATTCTTTTCTCAAGCGATACAACTGTCTGGTACGGTGACGAGTGCTTCGAGTGGTATATCTACGCTTACCGCTTTCAAGTGAGTACGGGTCTGCGTCCGTCCGAACTACTTGGACTGAAACGGAACGATGTGGATTTAGACAATGGAACTGTAACCATATCCCGTGCCTATCTCGGCGGCGGGAAGTTCTCTCAAGGGAAGAACGATAACGCGGCAAGAACCTTCGTGATAAACAGCTATGCGATTTCTGTTTACAAGTCGCAAGTTGAAATGCTCAAAAAGAACAAGGTGAACTGCGTATGGCTGTTCCCAGATAGGTCTGGTAAGATTGCTGAAGAGAAAACTCTGTGGCAAAACTTTCAACGGTACTGCAAGTATAACGGTATACCGTTATATTCTTTGTACGAACTACGGCACACATATATATCGGTAAACAGATATATGCCAGATGCTCTTCTCAAGTTGCAAGTGGGACACTCGGAGAAGATGGATACAAGAGGAACATACGGTCACGAGATTAACGGCGATGCTATAAAAGCCGCAGAATTATCTACCTCTGCGTTCGCTGAAATACTCCGCGATACGGTATGACCTTTGGTATCACTTTTTCAAAATCATGGTATGACTTTTGGTATCGCGGAAAATTGGCTTCATAAGCCGACTCGAAAAAACGCCGATAATATCTGGGTTATTCGATAGTTAGCTTTATAAGCACCACGATACAGTATGTGAAAAAATGGTAACGTGACGCTTCAAATCCCACTTTCCGCGCCAAGAAAAAGCCCAGAGATTCTGGGCTTTTTTGTATGTATCGTGATACCTTGGTATCACTTTGGTATCACTTCGTTCTTATAGCGCGTAAATGTCTGTCCCTTTCTTCTGCTTCCCCATCCTCGGTCTTGCATACAAGTGGACATCGGATACAAACTTCGGACAAGCAATAACCTTATAGCTGTCTATCGTGTATTCCTTACCATCCTCGATAGTTCTGTTAACAATCTTCGTCTTCTCCGCAGTCCATCCTTCTACGGGCTTAAACTGTATCGACCAGCTACATCCCTTCCCCGTCTCTGGGTTCGGAACACAGTTCTCGCAGTCGGGGCAAATTGTTTCCTTCTTCGCAAAAGACCTCATTTTCTTTTAGCTTCTCCTTAAATGCGCTTATTGCTCTTGATACAGTTGCTTCAGATATTCCAATCTTCTTCGCTGTTTCTCTTGCGCTGTATAATTCAAGATACTTTCGTATGCAGTTCTGATAAAGTTCTGACTGCAATCCGTTGATTGCCTCTTCGATAATAATGTTAACAAGGGCTTCTTCCTCTGCTGACGGATAATACCTTCGTCCTGCTATGTCCGTAAATCCGTCTGGGAAGTCGGATTGCCCGCATATTGCAACAGAGTGTTTCTTGACAAACTCTTCTGCCGCTTCTCTACCTTGTTTAATCGCGTTGTACTGACTTCTCTTCCCAACCTTTGTGCCGCCGAACTTGTTCTTCATAGAATAGTTCCGCAGTTCGTTCCGAATACATATCGTTGCGTAGGTTGAGAACTCAACTGACTTGTTGCCGTCGTATGTTCTGATTGCTTTCAGCAGACCTATCGAACCTTCTTGAAATAAATCTTCCTTTCCCAGATGCTTTATTTCATGTTCCGTAAATAGGATTGAAATGATGCTCTTGATAAGCCCACAGTTTTCTTCGTATATCTGTCCCTCTGCAATTCCCCAATAGTTACTCCCGTCCATTGATTTGTCGGATTCGCTTTGCTTGATATTCAATAAAATCGTTTCGCAAAGACATAGGCACAAATCTTGTCTGGTAGTCCTTATACCCTGTTGCCTTTTCGTAATTGCAAGCGGCTTTGAAAAGAGACTCAAGATACTCTTCTTTTGTCCTGTGCCATTTGCAAACTGTAGGCTGGCAAGTCAATTCGTCGATTAGGATACTGCAACCGTTCGCGTTCGCAGTTGTCGCATAGAAGCAGTTCTCTTTTGTTCTGATAAGCGGTTCTTCCTTCATGCCGTTGTCCACTCCTTCCCGAAAGGAATCTCCCAAGGAATCGGTGTTATATCGTTATCCTTGAGTTGTTGCTCAAGCTGTTTGATTCGGTCTGTCTTGTTTGCATCCCAACTTGCTACTCTGTCTTTGTAGTCAGCGTATTCGTCGGTCAGCTTTTTGTACTTGTCTTTCATTTCGATGTAGTTTCCCCATCCAGCATCAGCCGCCGCCGCGTTCGTTGCGCAGATGTGTCGTAGCAACTCGTCGTTATGTTCGTTCTCTTGGTTCTGCTCTCGCTTCATATCCTTTGCGTTCTGGATAATCCACCATACCAGAACCGCAATACCAGAGAGCGTCAATCCGCAAACGATGCAAGCGGAAATGAACATCCAAGTCTTCTGTGCA
>JAEEGL012230816.1_pt1 | contig 15705 bp, 16 predicted proteins | sample 9134231 | NCBI WGS metagenome assembly JAEEGL01 (sample SAMN16246548, study PRJNA631951) | gut metagenome | biome: gut microbiome; feature: rumen; material: fiber-attached | host: Bos | place: Iran: Karaj | collected 2018-10
GTTGTAATTGGTAGCCAAGCGGGACTTAGGATCCCGTGCCGCAAGGCGTAAGGGTTCGAGCCCCTTCACCCGCACCACAGAACCCATAATTACCTTCACTAAATCCTTATCGTCATGAAGAGTACCATTCTTAAAATCGTGTTGGCCGGCGCCCTTGCACTGGCCGGCGCGTTCGTTTCCAACGCCCAGCCGGGCGGTGGATTCGGAGCCCCTATGGATCCTGCCCAGATCGCCAAGTTCCGGGCCGATGACATGAAGCAAGCTGTCAAACTCACCGACGAGCAGTACACCAAGGTGGTCGACCTGTTCAAGGCGGAGATGGAAGCGATGCAGAAAGCGTTCAGTTCCGGGCAGATGCCCCAGATGGACGAAATGCAGAAGCAGCGCGAAGAGCAGCAGAAGAAACTCAAGGCCATCCTCTCCAAGGAGCAGTTCGATGCCTGGACCAAGCATGAACAGGAGTTGATGGAGCGGATGATGAGCGGCGGCTTCGGCGGCCCCGGAGGCCCCGGTCCGCGTTAGCGGTTCTGCCTTGTTCTTTCCGTGGCGGCGATGTATGGACGTACATCGCCGCCACTGTCGTTACATCCGCTAGCTGCGGCGGTATTCGGTGGGCGTCATGCCGGTCTGGGTCTTGAAGAAGCGGTAGAAGGTGGTCTGGTTGGGGAAATTGAGCTGGTAGACGATCTGCTTGATCGTGAGGTCGGAGTATTTCAGCAGGTTCTTCGCCTCCAGGAGCACAAACGAGTCGATCCATTCGTGGGCCGAGCGTCCGCTCAGGCTCTTGATGAGTTTCGAGAGGTATTTCGGCGTCAGGTAGAGACGCTCCGCATAGAAGGCGAGCCCGCGCTCGCGCGTATGGTGCTCGCGCACCAGGGCGATGAAGTCCTCGAGCACGGCACGCACATGCGTGGATTTGGTCGCGCCCAGCCGCTGCGCGGCACTGACGCGGTCCATCCACAGCGAGCCCGCCAGGTAGAAGGTCGAGGAGATCAGCGACACCACCGCCTCCCGGATATTGGGCAGCGACCGGACCGAAATGTCGGAGATCAGGTCGAGGTACTTCCGGAACAAGTCCTGCTCCGGCGCTTCCAGTTTCACGCACGGATTCTCCATGGCATGGAGGCTCTCTTCGTACAGGCGGTTGAAGTCCACCCGGGTGCTCGACATCAGGTCCCGCGACACGGCGACGACCGCGAAGCGCACCGTCTCCTTCACCCCGGGATCGATCTTGGACACCCGCACGATGTTGCCGGGAATATAGATCAGCAGCGAGCCCTCCTCCACGGGATACGTATGCAGGTTGATGTCCACATTGAAGCGCCCCTGGTAGCACAGGAACGCCAGGAACCCGTCGAAACGGCAGGGATACTTGATGACATCCATCTCCGAGCGGTAATCCAGTTCGGCGACGAACAGGTCTTCTGACAAATCGTCACAGACGACGGTCTTCGGGAAAAGGGAGCGCAACTCCCGGATACTCAATTCGCGGTATTCTGCTGCCATAGGGTCGGATTTAGTTTCTACAATAATAGGTAATTGATTACATTTTTGGCGCATAATCAGCCAAAACGTAATCAATAACGTCCATTTCACTACAATAAATGAGCCAATTTGGTAGATTATTTGAAGGCTTGGGGTCCGGTTAGAACAAAAAAGAGTATGAAAAAGATTTTCCTCATCCTGGGGACCGCCCTGATCCTCATGTCCCCGGAAGCAGGCGCCCAGCAGACCCTGACGCTCGACGACTGCCGCCAGATGGCCGTCCGCTCCAGCCGCGACCTCGAACAAGCCCGGACCGCCATCGAGATGGCCGGATACGACAAGAAGATCGCCCTGGCGAACTACTTCCCCAACCTCTCCGCCACGGGCACCTACCAATACAACAGCCGCAACATCTCCCTGGTCAGCGACAGCCAGTCCGCCGCCCTGCAGGGCCTTGGCGACCGCGCACAGGGCATCCTGGACCAGGCCTGGTCCGAGACGGCGGCGCAGCTGGGCGAATCCGCCCAGGCAGCCCGCGCACAACTTGAACAGACCATCCGGGACAATCCCCTGCTGGCCCTCGAATACACGTTGAGTCCTATGTGGAAGACCGTCTTCGGGATGCTCAGCGAGGCGGACCTCAACAGTCTCAAGGCCCCGCAGATCGCGGAACCGGTCAACGCCATCGGCAAGGAGCTGGACGAGGCCCTGCACCTGGACAACAAGAACCTCTACGCCGGGGTCATCTCCCTCCAGCAACCCCTCTTCGTCGGCGGCAAGATCATCTATTCCAACCAGATGGCCGCGCTCGCCGAAGAGCTGGAGGAGGCCCGCTACGACCAGGCCTACGCCGACATCCTCGTGGATGTGGACGAGGCCTACTGGCAGATCGTCTCGATCGCCGGCAAGAAAAAACTCGCCGAGGCCTATGCCGACCTGCTGCACACCCTGGAATCCGACGTACAGAAATCCGTCGAGGCCGGGGTCATGACCGAGGCGGACGCCCTGCAGATCAAGGTCAAGGCCAATGAGGCGGACCTGCTCCGGACCAAGGCCGGCAACGGCCTGACGCTCGCCAAGATGCTGCTCTGCAAGCGTGTCGGGCTCCCGCTCGACAGCCAGGTCACCCTCGCCGACGAAGGCGCGGACCTGATCCCGCAGCCGCTGGATCCAGCCTACAAGGACTTCGACAGCATCTGCGCCGACCGTCCGGAGACCCGCAGCCTGCAGCTTGCCTCCGAGATCTACGACCGCAAGGCCAAGGTCGCCCGTGCGGACATGCTCCCCAAGGTCATCCTGACCGCCAACTACCTCATCACCAACCCCAATGTCTACAACGGCTTCAGCAACAGCTGGAACGGCGGCACCTTCAACGCCGGCGTACTGGTGACGGTCCCGCTCTTCCATGGGATGGAAGCCACCAACAAATACCGCAAGGCCAAGGCGGAAGCCACCCTCTACGAAAGCCGCCTCGACGACGCCCGGGAGCTGATCAACCTGCAGGTCACCCAGCAGCGCAAGCTGCTCGGCGAGTCCCGCGAGAAGCTCGGCGCCGCCACCGCCAACCTCGCCGCCGCCGAGGAGAACCTGCGCGCCGCGACCGTCGGCTTCGAGGCCGGCGTCGTGACGACCGACACCGTGCTCGCCGCCCAGACGGCCTGGCTCCAGGCCCACTCCGAAGTCATCGACGCCGGCACCGAGTTGCAGCTCGCCGCCACGCACCTGCGCCGCGCCGAAGCCGGCGACGCCCACATCTACAACCGGAAATAAACAGACACTACCATGATCAAAAGAAGTTATAACCTGCTCATCGGACTTGCGGCCCTGATCGCCATCCTCCTGTCCGTCTCCGTCATCGGCTACATCGTCTCCCGCCCCCGCCCCGTCGTCATCCAGGGCGAGGCCGAAGCCACCGAATACCGCGTGTCCGGCAAGGTGCCGGGACGCATCGAGGCCTTCTACGCCGACGAAGGCCAGCAGGTCCACAAAGGCGATACCCTCGTACTGATCGACTCGCCGGAGATCCGCTCCAAGATCCTCGAGGCGCAGGCCGCCAAGGCCGCCGCCGTGGCCCAGAAGGACAAGGCGATGAACGGCGCCCGCCGCGAACAGATCGCCGGCGCATATGAACTCTGGCAGAAGGCCATCGTCGGCGAGGAGGTGATGCGCAAGTCCTTCGAACGCATCCGCACCCTGCACGACCAGAAGGTCGTCTCCGACCAGAAATACGACGAGGTGGAGGCGCAGTACCGCGCCGCCGTGGCGACCACCAAGGCGGCCCGCTCGCAGTACTCCATGGCCGTCAACGGCGCCCGCCAGGAAGACAAGGACGCCGCCGTGGCGCTCGTGGAGCGCGCCGACGCGGCCGTCCAGCTCGTCAACGCCTACAAGGAGGAGATCAAGCTCACCTCCCCGGCCGACGGGATCGTCTCCAACCGCTACCCCAAGGTCGGCGAACTCGTGGGCCAGGGGTCCCCGATCATGACGGTCCAGGACCTGTCCGACATGTGGTTCACCTTCAACATCCGCGAAGACCGGCTGCACAGCATGCAGAACGGCGACCACATCACCCTGTCCATCCCGGCCCTGGACGGGCGGGAGATCGGGGCGACCGTCTACTACATCGCCGCCCGCGAATCCTACGCCACCTGGAAGGCCACCCGCGAGACCGGTGAGTTCGACACGCGCACCTTCGAGGTCCGGGCCCGGCCCGACCACGAAGTGGACGGGCTCCGCCCGGGCATGAGTGCCATCCTGATGTACCGGCAGAAATGAGAGAGATCTGGAAAGTCATCCGTCGCGAGGTCCGCATCTTCCGCCAGCGCCCGGTCTACATCCTGGCGTCGGTGGGGGTGATGATCTTCAACACGGTCTTCTACGTGACCTTCATGCAGGACGGGCTGCCGCACGACCTGCCGGTCGGAATCGTGGACTGCGACCGCAGCTCCACCTCCCGGTCCTTCTGCCAGCAGCTCGACGCCACGCAGCTGAGCCAGGTCGTCTACTACGACGACCTCCACCGCGCGCGCCGCGACATGCAGACGGGCCGCCTGACCGCCTTCATCGTCATCCCGGAAGGCTTCAACGACGACATCCAGGCCAGCCGGCAGCCGCATATCGCCTACTATGTCAACTCGCTGTATTTCGTCGGAGGCGCCCTCTCCTACTCCAACATCCTGACGATGCTCAACCTGACGAACGGCGCCGTGCAGCGGCAGTTCCTGCGCGCCAGGGGCGTCAGCGAAGGTGAGATCCTCTCCCGCATCCAGCCCATCGTGCTGGATGCCCACCAGATCGGCAACACGACCACCAGCTACGGCGTCTACCTCAACAGCGTGCTGCTGCCGGGCGTCCTGGAGATGATCGTCATCCTCATCACGGTCTATGCGGTCGGCTCCGAACTCAAATACGGCACCTCGCGGCACCTGATGAAGACCGCCGGCGGGTCCCTGGTCAAGGCGATAACCGGCAAGATGGCCGTCTATACCCTGATTTTCACGGTCCTGGGCATCTCGCTGGAGCTGTTCCTCTACCATTGGCTCCACTATCCGATCAAGGGTTCGGTGTGGTGGATGTGCCTGGACATCCTGCTGCTCGTCGCGGCCGCCCAGGCGGCAGGACTATTCATCATCGGGCTTTTCCCCAACCTGCGGCTGGCCGTCAGCGTGGGGGCCATCTACAGCGTGCTCGGTTTCTCGCTCGCGGGGTTCACCCTGCCGGTCGAGGCCATGCTGCCGGGGCTCCGGGGATTCTCCGCCATCTTCCCCCTGCGCCACTACTACCTGTTCTACGTCCAGGAGGCCATCTTCGGAAGCGGGTTCGCCGGCTGGTGGCAGGAGGTGATCCACCTGCTGCTCTTCCTCGGCCTGCCGCTGCCGGTCTTCCGCCGGCTCGAGGACGCCTATGTCAACCAACGTTATGAAAAAGACTAAGATAAGCTATGCCGGACAGTGGCTCCGCGACTGGTACGGCATCTTCATACACGAGCTCCGGCTCATCTTCTCGGACGCCGGGGCGATGGTCGTCTTCTTCGTGGGCGGCCTCCTCTACCCGGTGCTCTACAACCTGATCTACTACAACGGCTCCGTGGACGAGATCCCCGTCGCCGTCGTGGACCTGTCGGACGGGGCCTGCAGCCGGCGTTATGTGCAGGAATTCGACGCGACCCGCGAATGCGAGGTCTACTGCAAGTGCGTGTCGATGGCAGAAGCGGAGCAGCTGCTGCGCGAGCGCAAGGTCCACGGCATCCTGTACATCCCGCGGGATTTTGACAGCTGCCTGGCGCGCATGGAGCAGGGACACATCTCGACCTACGCCGACATGTCCTCCTTCCTGTACTACAAGAACCTGCGCACGGCCTCGAGCCTGGTGATGCTGGACGAGGTCCATCAGATCCAGCTGGAGCATTACGCGGAGGCGGGTTTCGACGGGCAGAGCGCATCCACCCTCGTCCAGCCGCTGGTCACGGAGGAGAACATCCCCTACAACCGGCCGTTCTCCTACACGATCTTCTTCATCTCGGCCGCCCTGATGCTGGTCATCCAGCAGACGATGTTCTACGGCTCGTCGATGCTGGCCGGCACCCTGCGGGAGCGCAACCACAGCTTCGCCTCGCTGCCGGACCGGCTGCAGGGGCTGGGCATGGGGCGCGTCGTGCTGGGCCGCGGCGCCGCCTACCTCGCCATCTACCTGGTCATCGGCACCATCGTGACCCTGCTCATCCCGTACCTGTTCCGCCTGCCGCAGCATGCGGCGTGGTGGGAGATCCTGGTCCTGCTGGGCTTCTTCGTCGTGGACTGCATCTTCTTCAGTTTCACCTGGGGGACGCTCATCACGCGGCGCGAGACCGTGTTCGTCCTGTTCCTGTCCGTCTCGCCCATCTGCCTGTTCCTGACCGGGTTCTCCTGGCCTGAGACGGCCATCCCGGGCTTCTGGCGGGCCGTCTCGTACATCTTCCCGTCCACCTTCGGCTGCCGCGCCTTCATCAACCTCAACACGGCAGGCGGCACCCTGCAGACCATCGCTCCCGAGATCCGCGCGCTGACGGTCCAGACGGTCATCTATTATTTCCTGGCCTGTGCGGCCGTCTTCGCCGAGAACCGGCTGCACAAGCGGCTCGCCCACCGGCGGGAGCCGCAGCCAAGCGAAAGCTGATGAGCGGATTCCGGACTTGCGAAGGAGGTGGGAAATGACTATATTTGTCCTATCATGAAAAGAATCCTCCTCCTGATCATCGCGGTTGCCATGGCTTGCAGCTGCCAGGTCCTGTCCCAGATGAACTGGGACTATGCCCATCTGCTCAACGCCGGCGGCAAGGCCGTCACGGCCGCCTCGCTGACGGACGCACAGATCAGCGAACTCTGCCGGCAGAGCGTCGCGTATGCCGACGCCAAGACCCCGCTGGCCCCGGCCAAGTACCAGCAGCGGCTGGCGAAGCTCATGTACGGGGTCAAGTCCGTGGACGGCAAGCCGCTCAACTTCAAGGTCTACCAGTCCAACGAAGTCAACGCCTGCGCCTACGGCGACGGCTCCGTGCGCGTCAATTCCGCGCTGATGGACCTGATGGACGACGACGAGCTGATCGCCGTGATCGGCCACGAGCTCGGCCACGTGGCCAACAAGGACTCCATGAAGGCCATGAAGCGGGCCTACCTGAGCTCCGCCGCGCGCGAAGCGGTCTTCGCGGCGGGCGGCGTCGGCCAGCTGGCCGGCACCGTGCTCGGGGACCTGTCGGAGGCCTACGTCAACGCCCAGTTCTCCCAGAAGCAGGAGTCCAACGCCGACGAATACGGCTTCCAGTTCGCCATCAACAATGGCCACGAGCCCTACAGCATGTGCCGCGCCCTGGAGAAGCTCAACAAGCTCTCCGCCGGCGGCCAGGCCTCCGCGCTCGCCCGGATGTTCTCCTCCCACCCGGACAGCGCCAAGCGCGCCCTGAAGATGCGCCAGAAGGCGGACAAGCTGACCGGCAAGAAGACCACCAATTAACAACCTGCATATGAAACGTATCCTGACCCTCGGACTGGCCCTGCTCCTGCTGGTCCCCGCCGCCCTGACGGCCCAGCCCCAGCAAGGGCAGCAGCCGCGCCAGCGCATGCAGCGCCCCCGCGGCACCTTCACCCTCGACCAGATCCGCTGGCGCGACAACTGCGTGCTCGCGGACCCCGTGTCCAAGACCTACATCATGGTGGGCCCCGCCGGCCGCAGCGTGATGAGCTACAAGAGCAAGGACCTCATCCACTGGACCGGTCCGGACATCATCTACACCGCTGCCGACGACGTCTGGGGCGACATCAAGATCAACAGCATCTGGGCGCCTGAGCTGCATTACTACAAGGGGAAATACTATCTCTTCCAGACCTTCGACACCTCCGAGAAATTCGGCGAGCAGTGGCGCAACTGGGAGCGCAACGGCCGCGTGCGCCGCGGCTCGCAGGTCCTCTGGTCCGACTCCCCCGACGGGCCCTTCCACACCTTCGCCCCGCACTCCACGATGCCCGTGGACATGATGACCATCGACGGCACCCTCTGGGTCGAGGACGGCAAGCCCTACATGGTCTACTGCCATGAGTGGGTGCAGGTCACGGACGGCGCCGTGGGCTTCGTTCCCCTCAAGGACGACCTTTCGGACATCGACGGCGAGCCCAGGAACCTCTTCCGCGCCAGCTACGTCAACAGCACCTGGGGCAAGCCCATCCCGCCCGACGGCAGCGGCTACGTCACCGACGGCCCCTACCTCTACATGGGCAAGACTGGCAAGCTCTACATGATCTGGACCACCAACAACAGCTGCGGCATCGCCATCTCCGACTCCGGCAAGATCGCCGGCCCCTGGCGCCAGCAGGACGAGGCCCTCATCACGGGCGCCGGCCACGGCATGATCTTCAAGACCTTCGAGGGCGTGCCGATGCTTGCGCTGCACGCCCCCTACTGGGGCGACACGCACCCCAAGATCTTCGAACTCGAAGACACCGGTGAGACCCTCCGGATCGTCCGGGAGGTCAAATGACAGGAAACACAAAAAAGGCTTTGGAGTGATCCAAAGCCTTTTTTGAAATCTAGCGCTGAGGACGTCCGCCGCCCTGGCCGCCGGGACCGCCGGGACCCCGGCGCCGCATGTTCTGCTGGGCCTCGGTCCAGGTCTTGTACTGCTCCTCGGTCAGGATGGCCTTGAGTTTGGCTTCCTGCTCCTCGCGCTGCTTCTGCATGGCCTCGCGGTCCATCTGCTGGCGACGGTCCGTGGACTGCATCATCTTCTGCATGGCCTCGGACTCCTCCTTATACAGGGCGACGACCTTGGCATACTGCTCATCCGTCAGCTTGACGGCTTCCTTCATCTGGTCGGCACGGCGCTGGGCCATCTGGGCCGGATCGAACTGGCGGCCACCCTGGCCACCGCGGCCGCCCTGCCCGCCGGGCTGGGCCATCGAGACAAAGGATCCCGCTACGAGCATAGCGCCCGCCACGAGTAATTTCAACACATTTTTCATAACAATAACACGGTTGTTTAATTGATTAATTGACAGCAGATTCAAAATCAATTCCCGTGCCACGTCCGGAACCGCCGAAAAGAATTCGACGAACGCCCGATTTCCTTCGACGAACGGTTAATTAACGCGAATTTTCTGCCCGATCCGAAGGCGGTTCGAGTTCACGCCCGGGTTGAGCTGCTGGATGGCGCGGAGCGATTTGCCGTGCTTGGCGGCGATGGTCGAGAGGGTGTCGCCGGAGCGGACGGTATAGTAGCGGCGGGCGGCGAGTTCGGCCGCCTTGCGCTGCTCCTCCTCGACGATCTTCTCGTCGGCGGCGTAGACGTCGTCCTCCTCGTCCAGGGACTCGGGGACGTAGCGCGAGGTGGGGCTGAGGTAGCTGCGGCGCAGCACGAACACGTTGGAGCGGAGCTTGCCCGTCTCGTAGTCGGCGATCCATTCGGGATCGAAGGCGTAGCCCATGTAGCGGGTCTCGAAGTGCAGGTGCGGGCCGGTGGAGCGGCCGGTGGAGCCGCCCAGGCCGATCTGGTCGCCGGCGTGGACCCAGTCCCCTACGTCGACCTCACGCTTGGAGAGGTGTCCGTAGAAGGTCTCCAGGCCGTTCTCGTGGCGCAGGATGATGAGGTTGCCGTAGCCGCGGTGGTACTCGGACACGCGCACCCGGCCGTCGAAGGCCGCGTAGACCGGCGTGCCGGTCTTGAGCGGCAGGTCGACGCCCTGGTGCTGGCGGCCGTGGCGGTAGCCGAACTTGGAGAAGACCTTGGTCTGGTTGGGCGACACGAACACGCTGGCGGAGTCCACCAGGCAGATGGTGTTGCGCAGCGGGAGGTCCTCCAGCTTGACGTGATACGGATCCGTGGCGCTGGAGTTCCACGCCTCGGTGAAGACGGTGTCGGAAGCCAGCTTTTCGTAATTCTTGATATAGTACCAGGTATGGTCGTCCTTGAGGACGAGCAGCAGGCGGCCGTCGTCGATGTCGAGGGTGTCGATCGGGACGCCCTGGCCGGCCTGGAAACTGCCGGTCCGAGTGGCGAAGCCCATCGGGACGGCGTCGGGGAGTTCTTGCGGGTGACTGAGTTCAGGCTGGGCCGCCAGCGGCAGGCCGAGGGCCAGGAGGAGGAGTACGGTCAGCTTTCTCATCAGGAACGGACGGCCCCGAAACGGGTCTCAAGGAGTTGGCAGGTCTGGGATACTTTCTCGCGGAGCAGTCCTTCCGTGCGGGCCTCGCAGATGAAGCGCAGGTAGGGCTCGGTGTTGGACGGGCGGATATTGAACCACCAGTCGGCGAACTCGAGGCGGTAGCCGTCGAAGTCCATGACCTTGAGCGGGGTCTCCTGCGCGGCGAAGAAGTCGCGCACGGCGTCCATCGCGGCCGGCTTGTCCTCCAGGCGGAAGTTGATCTCGCCGGAATTGCAGTACCCGGCGATCTCCGCGATCTGCGCGCTGAGCGTGCGGCCCTGTTTCTTGAGGGCGGCGACGATGCGCAGCACGATCAGCGAGGACAGCAGTCCGCTGTCGGAATAGAAGAAGTCCTTGAAATAGTAGTGGCCTGCGAGTTCTCCGCCCCAGAGGCCGTCGATCTCGCGGAGCTTGGGGGCGGCGAAGGCGCGCCCGACGCGCCAGGTGTGCAATTCCGCGCCATAAGCGGCGAGGAATTCGCCGACGGCCTTGGAACTGCGGATCTCCTGGAGCACGCGCGGGTTCTTCTCGCCGCGCTCACCGCAGAAGTAGAGCGCCATCATCGCGATGACGAGGTCCGGGGCCACGAACTGCCCCTTCTCGTCCACGAACATCACACGGTCGGCGTCGCCGTCGTAGATCACGCCCACGTCGGCGCCGGTCCGCAGGACCAGCTGCTTGAGCGGCTCCACGTTCTTGGCGACCAGCGGGTTGGGTTCGTGGTTGGGGAAGCGCCCGTCGATGGTGTCGAAGAGGTATTCGGGCCCTTCGCCGAACACTTCGTGCGCAAAGAGGTTGGCCATGCCGTTGGAGAGGTCGAAGGCGATCTTGAGGTCGCTGTAATCGCCCTTGAAGCGTAGCATGAAGTTGATGTAATCCTGGTGGATGTCCTTCGTCCGGACGCTGCCGCGGCGGGCCGCGACGGGCGTGGGCCGGCCTTCGTCGATCCAGGCCTTGATCCGGCCCAGGCCGGTGTCGAGGCCCACGGGCAGGGCGTTCTCGCGGCTGACCTTCATGCCGTTGTACTCGGCGGGATTGTGGCTGGCCGTGATCTGGACGGAGGCCTTGAAGCCGTAATTGGCCGTGGCGAAGTAGACCATCGGCGTGCTGCTCAGGCCGATGTCGGCGACATCGGCGCCGGCGTCGCAGATCCCTTCCACGAGCGCGTCGTGGATCTCCTGCGAGGAGACGCGGCAGTCGCGTCCGACCAGCACCTCGGTGGCACCGAGAAGTTCAGGGAGGAAATAGCCGACCTTATAGGCCGTGGTCCTGTCGAAGTCCTTTCCATAGACTCCGCGGATATCATAAGCGTGGAAAGCTCCCATACGGAGAAAATCTTACAATAGGTTGGTTATTAAACAATTAGTACACAGTCGCACCATTCTTCACAGAGGGGCGCGACCTCAAAGATACAAAAATTATTCCGAAATCTCAGCGAAGATAGCGGTCGCGCAGGACGGCGAGGTCTTCCTGCGTCACGCCCAGCTGCGCGATGATATAGGCCTCGAGCGAGCCCCACTGCGCGTCGATCAGGTCGAGCGTCCGGCTGAAATTGCGCGTGCTGACGCCCATGAAGGCGCGCACGACGTCCTTCTCATCCTCCCCGCCGCCCTTCGCCTCGACCTCGGCGCAGAAGCGCTCCACCAGCGGCCGGTAGCTGTCGTTGGAATGGTCGAAGTCGGCGACGATCGTCTCCCGGTCCGCGCCGAGGGCGCCCAGGATGACGGCCGCGCCGATCCCGGTGCGGTCCTTGCCCTGCGAGCAATGCCAGAGCACGGCGCCGTCGGGCGTGTCGAGGATCGTATTGAGGAAGGCGGCGTACTGCAGCTGGGAGAAGTCGCTCATCACGAGCGAGGGATACAGCTCGCGGGCCTTCTGCTGGAAGATCTTGGAGAAGGCCAGCCGCACGATATGGGACGGCAGGTCCAGCCACGTCTCGGCGGGGACGGCTTCGCCGGACTGCCGCTCGGCTTCGATGTCCAGGGTCGGGAGCAGCTGGTAGCCCGACCCGGGCACGGGCCGGTCCGGCTGGGCCGCGGCCTCGTCCATGGTCCGGAAATCGAAGATCCGGCGCAGGTGGTACTCGTCGCGGAGCCGGGCCACGTCGGCATCGGTGGCGTCATGGAGATGGGCGGTACGCAGCAGGAGGCCGGACCGGACGGTCTTGCCTCCGACCCGGAGCCCGCCCAGGTCCCGGGCGTTCACGATGCCTTCGAACAACATGCTACTTCAGCTTGGTCTTGTAGGCAGCCCCCACCTTGCCGTGGGCGATGCTGGCGAGTTTTTTCGCGAGCATCTTGCGGCGGATGGGCGCCACGAGGTCCGTGAAGAGCACGCCGTCGAGGTGGGAGAACTCGTGCTGGATCATCCGGGCGGCGAACTTGTCGAAGGTCTCCGTCTTCTTGTCGAGGTGCTCGTCGTAATACTCCACCGTGATGGTCTCGGGCCGGCGGACGTCGGCGTAGATGCCGGGCACGCTGAGGCAGCCCTCGTTGTACTCGCACATCTGCGTGCTGCTGGCCGTGACCACGGGGTTGATGAAGGTCCGGCGGAAGCCCTGCAGATAGGGGTAGATGTCCGCCATGATGTCGCCGTTGACCACGGCGACGCGGAGGCTCTCCCCGATCTGGGGGGCGGCCAGGCCGCAGCCTTCGGAATTGTCGAGGGTGTCCCAGAGGTCCTTCACCAGGGTCTCGAGACCGGCCTTGTCGGCCAGGTCGGCCGGGGCTGCGACCTTACGCAGCACCTCCGAACCATACAGGTAAATCGGTCTTATCATTTCTTCTTGTCCAGATAGCTTTGCAGGATGATGGCCGCGCTGATCTTGTCGACCGAGGCTTTGTTGCGGCGGTCGCTCTTCTTCATGCCGCCGTCGATCATCGCCCGGTGCGCCAGCACGGAGGTGAAGCGCTCGTCTTCGAGCTCGACCTCCACGCCGGGAAAAGCCTTGCGCAGGCGCTTGAGGAACACCTCCACGTCGGCCGCGGCCTCCGCCGGCGCACCGTTGAGGTTGAGCGGCCATCCCACGACGAAACGCTCTACCGTCTCGGAAGCGGCGTATTTTTGGAGATATTCTATTATCTTTGCAGATGGAACGGTCTCGAGGGGAGATGCGAAGATGCCCAGCGGGTCGCTGACCGCGACGCCGACCCGGGCGCGTCCGTAATCTATGCCGATCGTTCTGTTCATCACTGCAAATTTAAGTCAAAAGTATGGGAAGACAAAATCCGGACGCCCCCAAACGGACCTTCAGGCTGGCTCTGTTCGACAATGAGAGCAGCGAACCCCTGCGTTCGGTCCAGTTCGACAAGGTGCAGCTCGCATACGGCATCGCCACGGCCGTGCTTGCGCTCCTGATCGTAGCGTACTGCCTGTTTTCCTTCACGCCCCTGCGCAATACCATTCCGGGCTATCCCGACGCCCATTCCCGGCGGGAAGCCGTCGCCAACGCCATCAAGGTCGACTCCCTGGAGAACGCCATGCTCCGCTGGGGCCTCTACGCCGACCACCTCAGCCGCGTGCTGACCGGCGAGCAGAAGGCCGATTACGACAGCCTCGTGCGGATCGGTACCACCCGCTACCTTTCCGACAAGAGCGCCGCGGAACTGGCCCGCCGCGACTCGGTCCTGCGCGAGACCGTCCAGAAGGAGGACCAGTTCGGCGTCAGCAGCCGCCACGAACGCGACCTGCCCGCCGAGGGCATGCATTTCTTCACGCCCCTCAAAGGGGTCGTGGCCGCCGCCTACGACCGGGTGCTCCACCCGGGCATCGACATCTCCGCCCCGACCGGCAGCGTGGTCAGCGCCGTCCTGGACGGCACGGTCGTTTTCAGCGGCTGGGACGCCCGGGAAGGGTACGTCATCATCCTGCACCACCGGGGCGACCTGCTCAGCATCTATACCAACAACCAGAAGGTCCTGCGCTCCCCCGGCGAGACCGTCAAGGCCGGCACGCCGGTGGCCCTCGTCGGCGGCACGCCCGGCAAGGAAGACGCCAACCACCTCCACTTCGAACTCTGGCTCGACGGCCAGAGCATCGACCCTACCCGCTATATCAGTTTCTAAGTGAAAAGGAAAAGAAGAATCGCCATCCTCGGATCCACGGGATCCATCGGGACCCAGACGCTGGACGTCATCCGCCAGCATCCCGACCTGTTCGAAGTCGAACTGATCTCCGCCCGGCGCAGCGCGGACCTGCTGGTCCGCCAGGCCATCGAATTCGACGCCGCCCACGTGGTCATCTGCGACGAGGCCCGCTACCAGGAGGTCGCGGACGCCCTGCAGCCCCGCGGGACGAAGGTCTGGGCCGGGGTGGACAGCCTGTGCGACCTGGTCGGGATGGAATCCGTGGACATCGTCGTCGGTGCGATGGTCGGCTTCAGCGGCCTGCGGCCGACCCTCGCCGCCCTGCGCGCCGGCAAGGCCGTGGCGCTCGCCAACAAGGAGACGCTCGTGGCGGCCGGGGCCATCGTGACCCGCACCGCGCGCGAGCACGGCGGGGTCATCCTCCCCGTCGACTCCGAGCACTCCGCCATCTGCCAGTGCCTGCTGGCCGCCGGCGACAATCCCGTGGAGAAGATCCACCTGACCGCCTCCGGCGGGCCTTTCCGCACCTGGGATCGCCTGCGCATCGCCGGGGCCACGGCCGCCCAGGCCCTCAGGCATCCCAACTGGGACATGGGCGCCAAGGTCACGATCGATTCCGCCACGATGATGAACAAGGGTTTCGAGGTGATCGAGGCCAAGTGGCTCTTCGACCTGGAGCCGGACCAGATCCAGGTGGTCGTCCACCCGGAGTCCGTGATCCACTCGATGGTCGAATTCACGGACGGCGCCGTCATCGCCCAGCTCGGGTGTCCGGACATGCGGGAGCCCATCGGCTTCGCGCTTTCCTTCCCGCAGCGGGTGACGGTCGGCAACAAGAAGCTCGACTTCGCCGCCCTGGGTTCGCTGACCTTCGAGGCGCCCGACACCGAGCGGTTCCCCTGCCTGGCGCTGGCCTACGAGGCCATCCGCCGCGGCGGCAACGCGCCCTGCGCGCTCAACGCCGCCAACGAAGTGGCGGTGGCCGCCTACCTCAAGGACCTGATTTCCTTCTACGATATCGCCAAAATCGGCGAACGGGCGCTCGCGGGCGTGAATTTTGTAGCTGACCCTTCGCTCGAAGACATCTTCGAGACGAACCGCGAAACCGCTGCCATTGCCGATGGTTATATTCATTAAGATTCTACAGGTTATCCTGGCCCTGTCCGTGCTCATCATCATCCATGAGTTCGGGCACTACCTGTGGGCCCGCCTGTTCAAGATCCGCGTGGAGAAGTTCTACCTCTTCTTCGACGTGGGCGGGAAGGCGCTCGCCCGCTGGCACTGGGGCGGGACGGAGTTTGGCATCGGCTGGCTGCCGTTCGGCGGCTACTGCAAGATCGCCGGGATGATCGACGAGTCGATGGACCTCGAGCAGATGAAGCAGGAGCCCCAGCCCTGGGAGTTCCGCACGCACCCGGCCTGGCAGCGCCTGCTGGTGATGGCCGGCGGCGTGATCAACAACTTCA